>ERZ827126.2445-NODE-2445-length-13189-cov-3.295112_pt1 | contig 13189 bp, 15 predicted proteins | sample MGYA00519780_ERZ827126 | MGnify/ENA primary metagenome ERZ827126 (study PRJEB31778, sample SAMEA3449262) | human gut metagenome | biome: human gut; feature: human-associated habitat; material: faeces | place: United Kingdom | collected 2010/2012 ...
TTAAAAAGATATATTAGATGCGTAGGAGAATTAACAGAAGAGGAAGTTGAAAAATTTTTATCATTATACAAGAAAAGTATAGAGGATTTAGTACAACTTTTTTCCGCAGATCAGAGAATGAAGGAGTATCTGGGATTATGATTCAACACCTTATTGATACACACTTTCATCTGGATTATTACAAAGAGCATCAGAAAATATATGACGGAATAAATGAAAGAAAACAATATACATTGTGCATGACGAATTCGCCTGGAGTATATATATCCTGTAAACGCATATATCCGGAAACAAAATATTTGAAATTTGCACTTGGATTCCATCCACAGGAGACATCATTAAATGATACGGATTTTTATAATTTTATACAATTGATCAATGAAACCAATTATGTAGGAGAAGTTGGACTTGATTTTTCAAGAAAAAGTTATATTTCGCGTAATAAACAATGTATGTATTTTGAGCAAATTGTAAGAGTGTGTGCAGAAAAGGATAAATTAATGTCTGTGCATCTTAGAAGAGCGGAGGAAGAAGCAATATCTATTTTGAAAAAATATCGTCCTCGTAGGTGCATTATTCATTGGTTTAATGGAAACAGGAAGCAATTACAACAATTATTGGATATAGGATGCTATTTTTCAATTAATTCCAATATGGTAATAAATGAAAAAAACAAAGAAAAATTGTATTTGATACCTAAAACAAGAGTACTGATTGAAAGTGATGGACCGTTCACAAAAATTGATGGAAAAAAGTACACATTTAATAATTTGATAAAAATATATGAATAGTAAATGCTCCTAAAACAAGCATTATTAAAAAAACATTAACTGCTCTAATATATTTTCTTATATCAGTCATCATAAAATTAACCTAAAATAGTGTCTTCTTCAATTTTATTTCCTTTTATATATTCACAAACAGCCACTCTTTTTTTGTTTGGCATTTGTATTTCTTCTATTAATAAAATTTTGTCCTTAGTAGCTACTCTTATACCATCTTTATCAACTTTAAGTATAGTTCCACATTCTTTACTAGTCGTTTCATTTAATACTTTAGTCTTCCAAACCTTCATGCTTTTTCCTTCATAAGTAGTATAAGCACTTGGCCAAGGATTAACACCTCTTACTAAGTTATGAATTTCTTTTGCAGTTTTACTAAAATCTATGTTTCCTAAAGCTTTATTCATCATTGGAGCATAAGAAGATTCTTCATCATTTTGAGGAATTCTTGGCGCACAATTATTTTTAATTTTATCTATTGTTTCAACTAAAAGCTCGCCACCTTGTTCCATCATTATATCATGAAGTTCACCTGCTGTTATTTCATCACTTAAAGCAAATTCACTTTGAAGTATTATATCCCCTGTATCAAGACCTTCATTCATATACATTGTAGTAACACCTGTTTTTTGCTCTCCGTTTATTATTACCCAGTTTATAGGTGCTGCTCCTCTGTATTTTGGAAGTAAAGATACGTGAACATTTACACAACCAAATTTAGGTATATCAAGTAATGCTTTAGGTAATATTTGACCATAAGCCACAACTATTATTAAATCTGGATTGATTTCTTTTAATGTGTTTATAAACTCTTCATCTCTAGCTTTAGCTGGTTGATATACTGGTATATTATGTTCTAGTGCCAACTCTTTAACTGGTGGCATACCCATCTTTTTACCTCTACCAATAGGCTTATCTGCTTGAGTAACTACTCCTACAACATCTAGTTTTTCATCTATTAGTTTTTGTAGACATCCCTTTGCAATGTCTGGTGTTCCCATAAATACTATTTTCATTTGTATCACTCCTACTATTTTTCTACTTTGTCTACGAATAATATTCCATCTAGGTGATCTATTTCATGACAGAATGCTCTAGCAAGTAATTCTTCTCCTTCTATTTCAAAAGTATTTCCATTTCTATCTTGAGCTCTTACCCTTACTACATAAGGTCTTTTTACTTCTCCATCTTCACCTGGAATACTTAAACAACCTTCTGCATCTATTTGTTCTCCACTAGTTGCTATTATTTCCGGATTTATAAGCTCTAATAATCCTTCTCCTATATCTATTACAACTACTCTTTTTAATATACTAACTTGTGGTGCTGCAAGACCTACACCATCAGCCTCATACATAGTATCTGCCATATCTTCTAATAATTCTACTAATTTGTCATCAAATTTTGTAACAACTTTTGCTTTTTTTCTAAGTACTGGTTCTCCAATTTTAGCTATTTGTCTTATTGCCATAATTTTTCCTCCTCTATTTAAAGAATATTGTTTGGATTAACATCTATTGAAATGTTTACATCTTTATCAAACACAACTTCTTTTTTAGTTATACATATATATTTTATTATACCTTTTAATAAATTAATTTCAATATTATCATCCTTAAATAATAATTGATATCTATAATTTTGATTTATTTTTGAAATAGCACAAGCATTTGGACCTAAGATAAAGTCAAAATCCTCTACGCCTCTTTCCTTCAATAAATAAATAAGTGAATTATACATCTTATTTATATTTTTTTCTACTAATGATTCATTTTTACCACTTACTACTACACTTATCATATTATTAAATGGTGCATAATTAAAAATTTTTCTCACCTTTATTTCATCTTCATAAAACCCTTCAAAATCATAATTTAAAGACCTTCTTATGACATAATGATCTGTATCATATGTCTGAAGTACAACCTTGCCTTCTTTATGACTTCTACCTGCTCTTCCGGATACTTGGGTTATTAATTGAAAAGTAGTTTCAAAACTTCTAAAGTCTGGGAAGTTAAGCATCATATCTGCTGACAAAATCCCTACTAATGTTACATCTTCAAAGTCTAGACCTTTACTCAGCATTTGTGTTCCAATCAACACATTTGCTTCTTTATTTTTAAACTTATTTAAAATTTTATCAAGTTCTCCTTTTTTAGATGTGGTATCTTTATCCATACGAAGAACTTTTGCATTTTTAAATAATTTTTTCACTTCTTCCTCAACCTTTTCAGTGCCAACTCCAAAAGGTTTTACATAATCACTACCACACTCTGGGCAAGTTTTGGGTATATTTTCTTCATATCCACAATAATGACAAGTTCCAATATTTTTATATTTGTGATAAGTAAGTGATATATCACAATTTTTGCAAGAAAATACATACCCACATTTTCTACATGAAACAAAATTTCCATAACCTCTTCTATTTAAAAACAATATAACTTGATTATTTTTATTTAAAGCTTCTTCTATTTCACTTTGTAATTTATAAGAAAATATACTTTTATTTCCTAAGTTTAATTCATTTTTCATATCTATTAATTCTATTTTAGGGAGAGGCTTTTTATTAGCTCTTTCTTTAATAGTAATTAATTCGTATTCATTTTCTTTTGCTCTATAATATTCCTCTACAGAAGGTGTTGCTGAGCCTAAAACTAAAGTTATATTTCTCTTAAGAGCCATATATTTCCCAACTTCTATTGCTGAAAATTTAGGATTCATTTCCGATTTATATGCACCTTCATGGAATTCATCTATTATAATTACTCCTAAACTATTGAATGGTGCAAATAAAGCAGACCTAGCTCCAATTAATATTCTTATTTTTCCTTGTTTTATAGCTTTAAAAACATCATGTTTTTCACCTTCTGAAAGCTTACTATGAAAAACTCCTACAATATCTCCAAATCTATTTTTTAATCTAGATATTGTTTGTGGTGTTAAAGATATCTCAGGAACTAAAAATATACTATCTAAACCTTGTTTCAAAGCATAATCAATAATCTCCATATATACTTCTGTTTTTCCACTTCCAGTAACTCCATGAATCATATATGGTTTCTTATTTTCTTCAAACATTTCTGATGTGATTTTTTCTACAGCTTTTTTTTGTTCATGATTAAGTACAATTTCTTTTTTATTTGTATCATATAGCTCATCAGGTTTTCTATAGTAGTCTTTAATTTGAAAGTTTATTAAATTTTTATTTTGCAAAGAAGTAATACTTTCCTTGCCAACATTTAATAATTTAATTAAATCATTAATTTCTATTTCTTCATTATATCTTAAAAAATCTATAATTTCTTTTTGTTTTTGTCCTAAACGAATTTTATTATCTAGTATATAATCATTTATATCATCTGGATTAATATTTAAAGATACATAACAGATTTTCTTTTCGTTTTTTTGACTTTTATAATTCCAGTTAATATCAATTAACTTGTCTTCTTTCATTTTCAATAAAAGGTTATTCATATTAGAAGATAATTTCAAATCTTTTGGATTAATATTTTCTTCTAAAGCTTTTTCTTTTATTAATTTTTCTACTTTTATTTTATTTTTATTTTGTATTATTTTATTAATAACAAATTTTCTATTTTTATTTAAGCTATCTATCTTAGTATAAAAACTCTCAATATCTAAATTTTCAAGTTCTCTAGATAAACTTATTTCCTTAAAGCTATCTACTTTATATCCTTTAGGATGAAGCAACAATATACAATCCATAAATGTACATAAATATCTATTTCTCATCCACTTAATCAAGTTTATGTCTTCTTCTTTAAAAATAGGATATTCATCTAAAATATCAAATATTTCTTTATAATTTATATTAACTTCTTTTTCATCAGTAATTGAAAATACATAGGCCTCTATAGGTTTATTTCCCTTTCCAAAAGGAACTAAAACCCTATGTCCTATTTGCATACCATCTACTAAAAATTCTGGAATTTTATATGTAAATAAGTTATCTGTATATCTAGTATTATTTTTAACTATAACTTTTGCATATTTCTCATTATCCATAGATTGCTCCTTAAAAATATAAGCATCTATAAATAGATGCTTACTTTTCTAATAATGATTTCACTTTATCTAATATAACATCAGCTACCTCATCTTTTTTCATTTGAGGATATTTAGCTATGTTACCATCTTTGTCAATTATTTTAACAATATTTGTGTCAGTACCAAAACCTGCACCTGACTCAGTTAAGTCATTTGCAACAATAAAGTCTAAGTTTTTCTTAGAAATTTTACCTTTGGCATTTTCTATAAGGTCATTAGTTTCAGCAGCAAATCCTACTAAAATTTTATTTTTTTTAATTTTTCCTAATTCATAGGCTATATCCTTATTTCTATCTAACTCTATTATTAAATCATCATTGCTTTTTTTAATTTTTTTATCACTATAATTTTTAGGTTTATAATCTGCTACAGCTGCACTTTTTATTATGACTTGATTTTCATCAAAATTATCTATAATTGCATCATACATATCTTTGGCAGATTGCACTTTGATTAATTTTTTAATATTAGATGGTGGCTCTATATTTGTAGGTCCACTAACTAATGTTACATCTGCACCTCTGTTAGCTGCCATTTTAGCAATAGCGTATCCCATTTTTCCTGTAGATCTATTAGTTAAATATCTTACTGGGTCAATACTTTCAACTGTTGGTCCTGCAGTTATCATTATCTTTTTACCTAATAAATCTTTTTTATCTTCATTAAATAAATCTACAACTGCATCAACTATCTTTTCTGGAGAAGCAAGTTTTCCTTCACCTATATCACCACATGCAAGTCTACCACTATCTGGGTCTACAAAATTATAGCCTAATTCTTTTAATATACTTATATTTCTTTGAAGAATAGGATTTCGGTACATGTTAGTATTCATAGCTGGTGCTATAAGTACTTTCCCTGTAGTTGCCATAACTGTAGTTGTTAACATATCATCTGCAATTCCATTTGCTACTTTTCCAATTACATTGGCAGTTGCTGGTGCTATTAAAAACACATCAGCTTTTTTTGCTAATGATATATGTTCTACATCCCAAGTTTTTGGTTCTTCAAACATATCACTTACAACATAATTTTGACTTAGTGATTGGAAAGTTAAAGGTGTAACAAATTCAGTTGCACTTTTAGTCATGATAACATGAACATTTGCATTTAATTTTTTTAGTCGGCTTACTACATCACAAGCCTTATATACTGCTATTCCACCGCTAACGCCTATTACTACAGTTTTACCTTTTAACATATCTTACTCCTCGATTAATTTACTTTGTTCTTCAGCATGTAGTGCTTCAGCAATTTGTATTTCTTCTTCTGTTAATAATCTGTAAGTTATTTTTCCTTCTGCTATTTCTTCAGTAGCAAGCATTACTGGTTTTCCTTTGTTAACTTTACTATCCACATATGGTTCACTTCCGTCAACTATTTCTCTAGCTCTTTTAGCTACTGTTCCTACTAAGTAATATCTGTTATCTATTTTTGCTAATACTTCATTTATAGATGGTTTCATTTTATAATTCCTCCTTAAATTTTCTTATTATGTCTTCTTCATATCTTGCAGCTTTATTTTTTTCTGCACTTATAATATTTTCTATTTCTATTGCAGCTTCAACTTCTCTATTAGTTTCGTTGAAAATAAAATAGTTATAATCTTTAATTTGTTTAATTTCTTCAAAGGCACAGCTTAATCTTTCTTGCATTTGCTCCTCAGTTTCTGTTCCTCTAGAAGATAATCTACTTTGTAATTCATTAAGTGTTGGTGGTAAAACAAATATTAATATTGCATCTGGATAAATTTGTTTTACTTGTCTTGCTCCTTGCATTTCAATTTCAAGAACAACATCTTGTCCTTTTTCTAAGCATTCCATTACAGGTCCTTTGGGAGTCCCATAAAAATTACTATAAGTATTTGCATATTCTAAAAATTCATTTTTGCTTATCATATCATTGAATTTTTCATGAGTTAAGAAGAAGTAATTCACACCTTCTACTTCTCCAGTTCTTGGTTGTCTAGTAGTTGCTGATACAGATAGTTTTAAATCTTTATTTCTGTCCATTAATACTTTACAAATTGTTCCCTTACCTGCACCAGATGGTCCTGATACAACTAATAAAAGACCTTTCTTGTCTATAACCATTAATATTTCATCCTTTCAACTTATCTATTAGTATTATACATTTTTATAGTATTTATCAAAAATAATACTATTCAATATTTTGTATTTGTTCTCTAATTTTTTCTAATTCACTTTTTATATCTACTACTAAATTAGTTATATTAATGTTAGATGATTTTGAACCTGTTGTATTTACTTCTCTATTCATTTCTTGAATTAGAAAATCAATTTTTCTTCCTATTGAATCATTTTTTACAACAGTATTTTTAAGTTGTTCAATATGACTTTTAAATCTAACTATTTCTTCTGTTATTGAACTTTTATCTGCAAATATTGCCACTTCTTGTGCCAATCTATTTTCATCTATTATACTTGGATTATCTAAAATTTCATTAATTCTAGTATTTAATTTTTCTCTATATTCATCTACAATAGTATCAGAATATTTTTCTACTTCATTTAATAGATTGTTTAAAATTTCACATCTTTGTAATGTATCTTGAGCTAATTTTTCACCTTCTGCTTTTCTCATTTCAGTAAGTCTTTTAAGTGACATATCTAAAGCTTCTTTTAACATATTCCAGTATAATTCTTCATCTTCTTCTTTTTCCTCACATTTTACTATATCAGGAAATTTGGCCACGTCCATAACATTTATATTATCTTGTAAATTAAATTTTTCTTTTATTTCTTTTAATATATTTACATATTGAGTTGCTAATTTATCATCGAACTTTAAGTTTACATCCTCAGAGCCAATTAAGTCAAGCTTTATATATAAATCCACTCTTCCTCTTTTTATGAAATTTTTAACATAATTCCTAATTTTATCTTCTAAAAAAGATATTTTTCTTGGTAGCCTTACATTTATATCACAATACTTGTGATTTATTGTTTTACATTCTACTAAAAAATGATAACTATCATTTTTAAATTCGCCTCTACCAAAACCTGTCATACTTATAGCCATTTACTATACCTCCAAATTTCCTTCACATATTTTTATTGCTTTTCCAGTCATATAAGCTTCATTATCAATAAAATCTATTATTATACTTCCACCTTCTGAAGTAACTTTTACTGAATCTTTAACTTTTTTTAAATAATTACTTATAATAACTGAAGCCGTTATACCTGTTCCACATCCAAGAGTATATCCACATCCTCTTTCCCACGTTCTAACAAGTATATTTTTTTCATCTATTATTTTAACGAAATTCACATTGGTTCCTTCAGGAAATATTTCATGTTTTTCAATTAAAGGTCCGTATTTATGTATTTTATTCATATCCATATCATCTACAAAAATTACAGTATGAGGAACGCCCATATGCATGCAATTTACTATAAATTTTTCATCTAAAACATTTATTTCTTTATTTATAAATATTTCTTCATTTGAATTTATAGGTATATCACTACATTTAAAACTTCCTTGCCCCATATTTACTGTAATTGTATCTATGTCTTTATTTTTTAAATTTATTTTTATTTTTTTTATGCCATCTAATGTATCAACATCAATTTTTTCTTTATTAACTATATTATTATCATAAACAAATTTAACAAAACATCTAAGTCCATTTCCACACATCGATGCACGACTTCCATCAGAATTATAATATACCATTTCAATATCTGCTACGTTACTATTTTTCACTACTAAAAGTCCATCAGCTCCCACTGAAAATTTTCTGTGACATACTCTTTTTGCTAACTTTCCATAATCATCGCTATTTATATTATCATCTCTTCCATCAATTGCTATAAAATCATTGCCTATCCCCTGTAACTTCCAAAACTTCATTCATATCTCCCCTTTTTATATAAACAGTTCTAACTTAATATTATACATTATAATAAACAAAAAATAAATATTAACCAATAAATGATATGGTCAAAATTAATCTTTAATCTTATCTTCTTTTAATAAATAATATAAAAAGTTTATTTCATATTATATTTATTCAAAAGATTATGTTCCTCCTATTCACAACTTGCTTATAATATGTAATAATAAGTTTATTACTTATGTTTGAAAGGAGATTATTATGGCATTAGATGGTTTAGTTATTCACAGTTTAGCTCATGAACTTTCGACTAAGCTTGTGGGTGGTAAAATAGACAGGATTCATCAACCTGAAAATGATGAAATGGTTTTATATGTTAGAAATAATAAAGAAAACTTCAAATTAGTATTAAGTTCTAGTGCATCAAATCCTAGAGTTTATATAGCAAATGATTATAAAAAAGAAAATCCAATTAAGGCTCCTATGTTTTGTATGTTATTTAGAAAATATATACAAAATGGTATTATAACTGAAATTTCTCAAATTGATTTTGAAAGAATAATAAAAATAAGTGTAGAGTCTTTTGATGAATTAAAGGAAAAAACTACAAAAGATATTTATGTTGAAATAATGGGTAGACATAGTAATATTATTTTAACTCAAAATAATAAAATAATAGATTCAATAAATAGCGATGAAATTGGAAAAACTAATATAGTACTTACAGAAGAATACAAAATAATTAAATCACAAATAAATGAAAAAGATCTTGTAAAAGTGAAAGATAAAATATCAACAGCTACAACTTATTTTGGTGGAACAGGGTATAATAGAGGATTAAATATTGCCAATGCTGCTAGCAAAATAAATGGAACTTTGCTAATGCCTGGTGATGAATTTTCATATGAGGAAAAGGTAAGTCCTGTGGAGCTTTTTAATGGATATCATATGGCGCCAGTAATAGTAAATGGCACTCATAAAAATGCTCCTGGTGGAGGTGTTTGCCAAGTATCAACAACCTTATATAATGCAGAATTAAAGGCAGGAATTATTCCAATAGAAAGACATAATCATTCAAAAGCCATATCTTATGTACAAAAAGGCTTAGATGCAACATTAGCTACAGGAAGTAAAAATTTAAGATTTAAAAATCCTTATGACTATCCTGTTTATATTAGAGCTTATACATCAGGAGGACAAATTACAGTAGAATTTTGGTCCAATAAAAAGGTTTTAGATGGGAAAAAATACACTCCTGTAAGTTTTATTAAAGGAAGTATAGCCAATACTTACCTTTACAGTTATAATAGTAAAGGAGAATTAATATATAAAAAATTTATAGACACAAGTGTATATAAATAAAATATTATAATTCTTTTAAATAATACATACGAAAGACAAATTAAAAAGGAGAATATATTATGAAATTATTTTTAGACACAGCAAATGTGGAAGATATAAAAAAAGTAAATGATATGGGAGTTATATGTGGTGTAACAACAAACCCATCATTAATAGCAAAAGAAGGAAGAGATTTTACAGAAGTAGTTAGAGAAATTGCTTCAATAGTAGATGGACCAATAAGTGGTGAAGTAAATAGTGATGATGCTAAAGGTATGATAGCAGAAGCTATGGAAATAGTAAAAATACATCCAAACATGGTGGTAAAAATACCAATGACAGGTGAAGGATTAAAAGCAGTAAAAGCATTATCTGCTCAAGGAATAAAAACAAATGTAACTTTAATATTCTCAGCTAATCAAGCATTACTTGCTGCAAGAGCTGGAGCAACTTATGTATCGCCTTTCTTAGGAAGATTAGATGATATATCTACAAATGGAATGGACTTAATAAGAACTGTAGCAGAAATGTTTGATATACATGGTATAGAAACAGAAATAATAGCTGCAAGTGTTAGACATCCAATGCATGTAACAGACGCTGCATTAGCTGGTGCTCATATAGCAACAGTACCTGCAAAATTAGTTTACCAAATGTTAAATCATCCATTAACTGACCAAGGAATTGAAAAATTCAAAAAAGACTGGGCAGATGCTTTTGGAGATAAATAATATAAAAATAAAAAAATCACTGAAGAATTTATTTTTCAGTGATTTTTTTATTTTTATATCAATAAGTAAATTAAAGGAGATTAAGAATAATTTATTGAAATTTATCTGTAAGTTAATTATGAAAGTAGGAAAATTTATGGAAAAGATAACTTATTTTTTATGTGAAAGTAATGAAAGTTCTACTGAATTTTATAAAAAAAATTTGAATTTTTCAAAGAAAGTATTAAACAAACTTGAAGATAACTTTTCTAATGATATAAATGATTATATGAATTATATAAATAAAAATAACATGGAACAATTGAGAAGTAAATCTGAATATTTACTGGAAATATTGATGATAGGTGTGTTTTGGAAAGAACATGTAAATAAAGCTATAAGTTTAAGTAAAATACCTAGAAACATACTGATAAAATTATCAACTTTAAGAGAAAAAGAAAGTATAAAGAAAATAGTAGATATAAATAGAGGACTATTAGAATATTTATTTTTAAATAGAAGGTCAAATGACAAAGTTAAAATTTCATTGGAAAATTATAAAAAACTAGTAAATTACTTAAAAGCTTGTGGTGATTATAAAGAAGAAGCAAAACGATTAGAAGTATGGATAAGTTACTTTTTTAGCCTAAATAAAAATAAAGTAGACAAAATATTAACTTCATATTTGGAGTTTGCAAAGTATTTTGAAGATATAAGTCAAGAAGTTTTAGGAATATATACGAAAAATGTAAACTTGTTTTTGAAAAATATAGATAAAAAATATAAATATAGAGAAGATTTTTTATTCTGTAGTAGAAAAGAAGTTGAGTATCATTTAAATATGGTTGGAGCACAAATTATGAATGAAGCTTATAGAAAAGAATTTTTAAAAACAAAAGAAAAAGGACTACTTTTACCTTCATGTATGAGAATTAAAGATGAAAAAAATTGCAAAGCAATAAAAACATAAGAAGGTTATATTTGTAATAGTTGTAGCAAAAATTGCAATGTAAATAAATATGATAAACTGGGGAAAAAGTATAATTTTCAAGTATATATAATTCCACATGAATCAAGTATATCTGTGAAAAATAAAATTAAAGATGGTCATATAGGCATAATAGGTGTGGCATGTGTGCTTAATTTGATTTCAGGGGGACTTAAAGCTAAAAACTTAGGATTTGTGCCTCAATGTGTATTTTTAGATTATTGTGGTTGTAAAGATCATTGGCATGATAAAGGTATTATAACAGATATTAATATGAGTTATTTATTATATTCATTAGGGATAGAAGAATGTTAAATATAAAAAGGGAAGGTGGCTTAGTTTTTTAAGGGAATTTTTAAAATTATTTTATGCAATATTGGGGACATGTGGTAGGTGTTAGAATGCAAGGTGATATGAGGAGTGAAGTTTTCACTCATCTTCAAAAACTACCTAATTCATATTTTGATAATAATAAAAGTGGTGTTACCATGTCTAAAATAATAATTAATTTTACAGAGCAATATCAAAATGGTATGACTGGATTTGAAAGATTTATGGAAATAATGAGAGAAGATACAGAAAAAGAATATAAAAATCCTATAGAACTTAAAAATGTTAAAGATAATATAGAGATTGACAATGTTTCCTTTAAATATGAAGATAAAAAGCAAATATTAAAGAATTTAACTTTATCTATAGAAGCAGGAAAAACTGTAGCTTTAGTTGGACCATCTGGAGGAGGAAAAACCACACTTTGTAATCTGATTCCTAGATTTTATGATTTTAATGAAGGTGATATAAAAATAGATGGTATTAGTGTAAAAGAAGTAAGTTTAAAATCTTTAAGAAAAAATATTGGAGTAGTTCAACAAGATGTATTTTTATTTACAGGAACTATAAAAGAAAATATATTATGTGCCAAACTAGATGCCAGTGATGATGAAATTATAGATGCAGCTAAAAAGGCTAAAATTCACGATTTTATACAAAGTTTACCTAAAGGTTATGAAACGTATATAGGAGAGCGTGGAGTAAAATTATCTGGTGGACAAAAGCAAAGAATTTCCATATGTAGAGTATTTCTAAAAAATCCACCAATAATAATTCTTGATGAAGCCACATCTGCCCTTGATAATGAAACAGCTTATAATTTAGAAAATTCTTTATTAAATTTAGAGAATTTAACCCTAATTACAGTTACTCATAAATTAATAAAAAATATATTAAATAGATATGATGAAATAATAGTAATGAAAAACGGTAAAATTATAGAAAAAGGCAATTTCGAAGATTTAATAAACATAAAAGGATATTTTTATAGTTTATATACTATTCAAAATGATACACTATCTTTGTAAAATATAAAAAGGTTGAATAATATAAAATGGATCCTATACAGTGGACACTAGAAAAAAAGTGTCTATCTGTATAGGAT
>ERZ827126.2457-NODE-2457-length-13126-cov-10.208018_pt1 | contig 13126 bp, 10 predicted proteins | sample MGYA00519780_ERZ827126 | MGnify/ENA primary metagenome ERZ827126 (study PRJEB31778, sample SAMEA3449262) | human gut metagenome | biome: human gut; feature: human-associated habitat; material: faeces | place: United Kingdom | collected 2010/2012 ...
GCAATCTGGACACCAAGACCCGCTGCATCGAGCTTTCCACCCTGCAGCGCTGCGCCGGCCACCTGACCAGCCGCACCGACATCACCGAGGCCTATCAGGTCGGCGGTGCTGCTGTCAAGGCTGCGTTTGAGGGCGTCACCGGCCAGATGGTGGCCCTGAAGCGCATCTCCAACAGCCCCTATCAGTGTACCACTGAGCTGCACCCCATCAGCGAGGTCGCAAATCTCGAGAAGAAGGTGCCGCTGAGCTGGATGAACGAGAATCACACCCAGATGACCGAAGATTTCCTCGCTTACGCACGGCCCCTCATCCAGGCTGAGCTGACCCCGCTCTACATCGCCGGTCTGCCTCACCACATCTACATGAAGCCCCAGAAGTAAGCGTTCTGTTTCGCAAACGTACCTCCGCGCCCCTGCACCCTGTGTGCGGGGGTGCATTTTTGTACGGAAAAAGCTTTGATTTCACTTGTATTTTACCTGAAACCGTATTATAATACTATCTGCGTCGCTCGCTGTTGAGCGGCGCGTTTTTTCGTGAGTACCATCTGATATTTGAGGAGGCAGAGTATTTTCATGGCACAGAATACCCGGACAGGCGATCTGACCAGCGGCCCCATGCTGCAAAAGATCATCCTGTTTTCCCTGCCGCTGGCTGCATCCAGCATCCTGCAGCTGCTGTTCAACGCAGCCGATGTCGTCGTCGTGGGACGCTTTGCGGGCAGCACGGCGCTGGCCGCTGTCGGCTCCAACGGTGCGCTCATCAACCTGCTGGTCAACCTGTTCGTGGGCCTGTCGCTGGGCGCGAACGTCGTTGCGGCCCGCTGCTTCGGCGCGAAGGACGATGAGGGCGTCCACAACACCGTCCAGACCTCCGTGACGCTGGGCCTCGTCAGCGGCTTCTTGCTGGCCGTGGTGGGCTTTTTTGCCGCCCGCGTCCTGCTGGAGCTGATGAGCTGCCCGGAGGACGTCATCGGCCTGTCCACCCTCTACCTCAAGATATACTTCATCGGTATGCCCATGACCATGCTGTACAACTTCAGCTCGGCCCTCCTGCGCGCCGTGGGCGACACCAAGCGGCCTCTGTTCTGTCTGGCCGTGGCGGGCGTCATCAATGTGGTGCTGAACCTCGTGTTCGTCATCCTCTTCTCCATGAGTGTGGCGGGCGTCGCTCTGGCCACCATCATCAGCCAGACCGTCTCCGCCTGCATGGTCACGGCCCTGCTGGTGAAGGAGAAAGGCCCGCTCCACCTCGACCTCGGCCATCTGGGCTTCCATGCGGGGGCTCTGGGCCAGATCTTGCGCATCGGCCTGCCTGCCGGTCTGCAGAGCACCGTGTTCAGCCTCTCCAACGTCGTCATCCAGTCGGCGGTCAACTCCTTCGGCTCCATCGTCGTGGCCGGCAACTCTGCCGCTTCCAACCTCGAGGGCTTCGTCTATACCGCCATGAACGCTTTCGCCCAGGCCGCTGTCACCTTCACGAGCCAGAACATGGGCGCCCGCCGGTACGACAACCTGGACCGCGTCATGCGCAACTGCCTGCTCTGCTCCATCGTCACCGGCCTCGTGCTGGGCGGCGGTGCTTCCCTGCTGGGCGAACAGCTGCTCCACTTCTACTCCTCCGATGAGGTCGTGGTGACCGCCGGTCTGGCCCGTATGCACATCATCTGCACCACCTATCTGCTCTGCGGCGGCATGGATGTTCTGGCCAGCTGTCTGCGCGGCCGGGGCTACTCCGTCCTGCCGATGGTGGTCAGCCTCGTGGGCAGCTGCCTGCTCCGCCTCGTCTGGATCGCCACCATCTTCCAGCTGTTCCACACCACCACGATGCTTTACCTCAGCTACCCCGTCAGCTGGATCCTCACTACACTGGTGCATCTGGCCTGCCTGCTGGTGGTACGGCATAAGATGAACGAGAACCTTAAAGCTGCTGCACAGCGGTAAGCAGGCTCTTTGTCAGAGCGATACGATCGCAGTGCAAGAGCTGTTTGGCAGCGTCCTTGCCCTCTCAGGCGCTCCGCGCCAGCTCTCCCAGAGGGAGAGCCTTTGGCAGGCCGGTCAACTCTGAGCTGGCCGCCGGAAGCCTGATATAACGCAAAAAATAGTGCCCTGCTACAGAGGGCAGCAGCTGCGGAACCATGTTCCTTGTCAAGCTGCTGCTAGCCTTGGTAGCAGGGCACTACTGTTTGCGATACAAATTAAGCTTTACTCGTCCAGCATGGGCTTGACCGACACGCCAGTGCCTCTCCCTTCGTCACCGAAGGTGACGGAGAGGGCCTTCGCCAGCAGATACCGGTCATACCCGCCGTACATCTCCCGGCGGCAGACGATTTCAAAGCCGCTGGCCAGAGCGTTGTTCAGGCTGTACTGATTCTCCGGACTGACGGTGGCCCCGATGCCCACGATGCCCGGACGGAGCAGGGTAAGCGCCGCTTCCAGCAGCTTCCGCTGCAGACCGTTGCCCCGGTAGTCGGGGTGGACGATGGCGCTGTCGGCGTTGGCCCAGCCGTCCCACTCTTCTCGCGGGATGCCCATAAAGGCGGCATAGTTGTGCGCGTCCTGCCCGCAGTACCGCAGGATGAAGTAGGCCCCCAGCCGCCCGCCGTCCCACCCGCCGATGCACAGGTCCTCTTTCAGGTAGCGGGCGATGTTTTCCAGCGTGTCGGGTACGAACTGCTCCGGGTGGGGCATCGCGGCCCGCACCTCGTTCTGCAAGGCGTAAAAGGCGGCGGCATCCTCCGGCCCGGCAGCGCGCAGGGTCATGGTGCGGCTTGCGGGCCGGCCGCACACTTTGTGCAGAAGAATTTCCATTCTTGCTCTATCCCTCCAAAATAAAATCATACTTTCCGGCTGATTCCAGTATAAATGCCGTTTGAATCATTGTCAATTTATGCTATAATATTTGCAGGAAAAGCTTTTGTGCTCAGGCACAGCTTTTTCGGAAGTCCAGGCAGGGCCGCCCTGCCCGTGTACCGGAGGAAACGAACCATGAGAGATTCCAGCTTATCCCCTTCCAGCCGCCTGGGTGGTGCTGTCATCAGTGACCGCATCGTCAGCGCTCTGCTAGAGGAACTGCGCACAGGCCGCTATGCACAGACTGACCGTCTGCCCGCCGAGGTAGACCTTGCCGCCGAACTCGGCGTCAGCCGCACCGTCATCCGCGATGCGCTGAGCGAGATGGAGCGTGCGGGTTACATCGAGCGGGTGCGCGGCATCGGCACAGTGGTCAACCGAAGTGTCCTGAACCTGCGCAGCCGGTTGGACCAGAAGCTGGAGTATTACCCGCTCATCCGCAGCTTTGGCAGCTACCCCCACGCCGACGGCATCCAGATCTACCCCGTCCGCGCAGGCGAAGAGCTGGCCCGTGATTTGGCCATCGAGCCCGGCGACGATGTCATCTGCATCAAGAAGCGCATCCTCGCCGACACCACCCCCGTCATCTACTCCATCGACTACCTGCCTCGCGCCCTGTTTGGGAACCGGGACTACACCCGCATCGACCTGTCGGGTGACATCTTCGATGTTCTGGAGCGGGAGTGCCGCCAGCAGGTGGCCTCCAATGTGGCCCATCTCAAGGCCAGCTGCGGCGACGAGCCCATCCGGGCCGCCATGCGTCTGGCCCCGGGCGAGGCCATGCTTCTGCTGGATGAGATATGCTACAACCGGCTCTGCCATCCCGTCATGCGTTCGTTGAGCTACTACACGAACTTCTTCGACTTCTCGATTCTTCGAAAGCTTCTTTGACGGAGGGAAACAAAAGAATATGCGTCATCTAATCGATCCGTTGGATTTCAGTCAGCAGGAGATCACCTCTCTGCTGGACCTGGCCGACCGCATCTGCGCCGACCCGGCTGCCTATCAGGACGTGGCCGCCCACAAAAAGCTGGCCACCCTGTTCTACGAGCCGTCCACTCGTACCCGTCTTTCGTTTGAGGCCGCGATGCTGAACCTCGGCGGACATGTCCTCGGCTTCCCGAGCGAGACCGTCTCCAGTGCATCCAAGGGCGAGAGCGTGGCCGACACCATCCGCGTCGTCTCCTGCTACGCCGACATCGTGGCCATGCGCCACCCCAAGGAGGGCGCACCGCTGCGGGCCAGCCGGTACTCCCGCATCCCTGTCATCAACGCAGGCGACGGCGGACACCAGCACCCGACCCAGACCATGACCGACCTGATGACCATCCGCCGCCGTAAGGGCCGTCTGAACGACCTGACCATCGGCCTGTGCGGCGACCTCAAGTTTGGCCGCACCGTCCACTCCCTCATCAAGACCATGGCGCGCTGTGAGAACATCCGCTTCGTCCTCATCAGCCCCGAGGAGCTGCGGGTGCCGGACTACATCATCACCGACGTGCTCGAGGCCAACCACATCCCCTACAAGGAGACCCGCAGCCTCGAGGAGTCCATGCCCGAGCTGGACATCCTCTACATGACCCGCGTCCAGAAGGAGCGTTTCTTCAACGAGGAAGACTATGTCCGTCTGAAGAACAGCTATATCCTCACCAAAGAGAAGATGGCCCTTGCCAAGCCTGACATGGCCGTGCTCCATCCCCTGCCCCGCGTCAATGAGATCACGCTGGACGTGGACGACGACCCCCGCGCCGCCTACTTTGAGCAGGTGCAGAACGCCGTCTACATCCGCATGGCGCTGATCATGACACTGCTGGGCCTCAAGGACCCCAAGGCTGAAAAGGAGGGCAACTGAGATGCTGAACATTGATGAAATTCAGAACGGTATCGTCATCGACCATATCAAGGCAGGCACGGCCATCGGCCTGATGGACCTGCTGGGCATCAAGGGCAACCGCACCTCCAGCGTGGCCCTCATCCAGAACGCCCGCAGCCACAAGGCAGAGTCGGGCCGGAAGGACATCATCAAGGTGGAGGGCGACGCATCCTGGCTCAACCTCGACGTGCTGGCCTATCTCGACCCCGACATCAGCGTGACCGTCATCGAGAACGGCAAGGCTGTCAAGAAGGAAAAGCCCCAGCCCCCCAAGCGTCTGGTCAACATCGTGCGGTGCAAGAACCCCCGCTGCATCTCCTCCATCGAGGAAGAGTGTGACCAGATCTTCGAGCTGAGCTCCAACGGCAAGTATCGCTGCATCTACTGCGAGCAGGAGCTGCAGGTCAAGCCGGAATAATATAGATAAACGATAAAAGCCGCCTGTCATTCAACGAACGACAGGCGGCTTTGCTTTTGATTCTCAGACTTTCCGGCGCAGCAGGCTCATAGGCGGCAGCTCCGGGGTGGGGATGGTATAGTGCTCCATCGCGTGGGGCGTGGACTCCACCAGCTCACCGGCCTCATTCTTGATCCACTCGGGGTTCAGCGGGATGCTGCGGCCATCCGGGCAGAGCACTTCCAGCGTGTCGCCGAGGCTCCACTTGCCCCGCTGCTGGCAGCTGGCGACGCCGTTCTCCCAGCCGTCCACCGTACCGACAAACTCCCACTCGCGGATGTAAGTAGCGCTGTCGGTAGCCTGACGGGCCTGCTCCCGGCCAAAGTAGAAGCCGGGCGAATAGTGGCGGTGACTGGTGCGGGTCAGCTCAGCCAAAACCTCTTCCGGCAGCTCGAAGTTCTCGTTCATCGGGTCGGCCAGATACTGGTCGAGGGCGCGGCGGTAGGCCGCTGTCACGCTGGCGACGTAGTAGAAAGTCTTGGCGCGGCCCTCGATTTTGAGGCTGTCCACGCCCGCGTTGCAGATGAGGTCGAGGAAGGGCGCGGTACACATATCGTTGGCGTTGAGGATGTAGCTGCCATTCTCGTTCTCGCCGATCTCATAGAGCTGCCCCGGGCGGGTCTCCTCGCTGAGATAGTACTTCCAGCGGCAGGGCTGGGCGCACTGGCCGCGGTTTGCGTCGCGGCCTGCCATGTAGTTGGAGAGCAGGCAGCGGCCCGAGACGCTCATGCACATGGCGCCGTGGACGAAAGCCTCAATTTCCAGCTCCGGCGGGGTCTTGTCGCGGAGGGTGGCGATGTCCTGCAGGGTCATCTCCCGGGCCAACACCACCCGCTTCGCGCCCATATTGTAGGCGGCGCGGGCAGCGGCCCAGTTGGTGATGCCGGTCTGGGTGGACATATGGACGTCGATGTCGGGCGCGAACGTCTTGCAGGCGTCCAACACGCCGAGGTCGGCCACGATGAAGGCGTCCACACCGGCAGCGGCAGCGTCCTTGATGGCCTGAGGCAGACGGTCAGCCTCCTCGTTGGTGGGCAGGGTGTTCATGGTCAGGTAGACCTTGCGGCCCCGGGCGTGGGCATAGATGACGCCCTCGCTCAGCTGCTCCGGGGTGAAGTTGGTGGGTGCAGAGCGCATCCCGAACTCGGGCAGAGCGCAGTAAACGGCGTCCGCGCCGTAGTTGATGGCATACCGCAGGCGCTCGAGGTCGCCTGCCGGGGCCAGAAGTTCCGGTATCTGTAACATGGTATTCCTCTTTTACTTCATACTTTTATTAACTTTAGCCGCCTCATCGCAGTTTTTCTGGTGGTCTGCGTAGGTGCGGGCGTAGTAGTAGTGACCGGCAAGGTCCGTGACGAAGAAATAGGCGTCTTTCACCTCATCGTCGGGCTTCGGGTCAAGCGCCGCACGGATGGCCGCGATGCCGGGGTTGGAAATTGGGCCGGCGGAGAGGCCGGTGCAGGCGTAGGTGTCGTAGGCTTCCAGAATGTTCTCCGGGATGCTGTCCCAGCCGCCGTAGTAGGGCGCGACCCAGTTCCAGAGGTAGTTGTTGTCGGCGTCGCTCTGGACGTGGCTGGAGGTGTTGCTCTGCAGTTTGGGGTAGGGCGAACCCTCGGCCAGACGGTTGCGGAACACCTGCGCCACATTGTCGTTCTGATCGTTGCCGGCCTCCTCCTGCACGAAGGACGCCAGAGTGACCACCTTGGAGAGGGTCATCCCCTGCTTTTCCATCTCGGCATACATCTCATCGGTGATCTGCTTGTCGAAGTGAGAATAGAACGTCTCAACGTAATGATGGACGGTGTCATCCTTCAGGAAATCGTAGGTATCCGGGAAAAGATAACCCTCGCACTTGAGGAAGCGGTCCGGGGCGTCCTTGTCGTCGGGGACGTACTGCCAGAACCTGTACTGGCTGAAATCACCGGTGTTGGCCTCCTTGAGGAAGTCCTCGGCGCTGCACAACCCGGCATCTTCCATTTTTTTCGCAATGGCGATGGCCGTCGTACCCTCGGGGAAGGTCAGCCGGACACTGTCGGCCTTCGCGTAGGCGGAAAGTGCCTCGATGATGTCGTCGTAGGAGCTGCCGGGGGCGAGGTCGAACTCACCGTATTGGAGCTTGCCTGCCGCGCCCTGTTTGCCTGCATACCAGCGGAAGACGTGGGGGTACTTGATGACGCCCGCCGTCTTGAGCTTCTGGGCGATGGCTGCCACGCCGCTGCCCTGCTGGATGCTCACACTCACCGTTTTGACAGCGGAAGCACTGCCGTTGATCTCTTTTCGGATGGCCAGCAGACAGCCGCCCGCCGCCAGTACCAGGATCAGCAGCACGATCAGAATCATTTTCGCTGCGCCGCCTTTTCTGCTTTTTTTATGTTTTGCATCGTGTGCCATGTACACACTCCTTTACCATTCCGTTCAGCTTTCCATCATCAGCCGCATATAGCTTTCTTCCACATCGAAAGGCTCCGCGTCGAACCGTATCATACCGTAGTCCTGCCGGGTGCCTTCGCCGAGGAAAAGGTTCTGAGCCGCACCCACTGTGATGACGGCGCGCTCCACGATGACTTCCTTCTCCCGGGCCGCTTCCATCAGCACCTCGGCGGAGCGGTCGTCTTCGGCCATCAGCTCCACAAAATAGAGGGTGTCCTCCCGGCGGAAGTAGATGCCGTAGCCCTTCTCGCTGGACACGATGGTCGCGCCCCGGGCGTAGAGGTCTGTCAGCACGACGGCCATCCGCTCCGGCGGGAACTGGACGGTATCGGGATAGAAGCGCTCCCGCAGCTCACAGAGCTTGCGGGCCGTCACGGAGTCGAACTCCGCCTGACTCCACAAATTACGGGACACCTCCCGGGGCAGACAGCGGAGGGCAAAAGCCCGCTGGAAACCCTTGCTTTCCAGCAGCGCGGCCTGCTCCTGTCCGGCCGGAACGGCCACGGTGAAGCCCGCGCCCCGCAGCTTCTGCTGCGCACAAAGATAGTCCACGAGTCCTGCCAGAAGCAGGCTTCCCTGCCCGCAGAGGCCGTAGAGGTAGCTGCCGCTGCGTCCCTTGAGGGTGACGGGGACCGCCAGCGCCGCAGCTACGATCTCGTCATTTTCCTCAGCGACATAGATATTTTCCGCCCCGGCGAACTTTTCCAGAGCAGTCTTGATGAACTCGGCGCTGTCGCCGCGTTCTTTCTGCCACAGTGCCACGACTGCCGCCTCATCCGACGGCTGCATCAAACGATACATTGATAGTATCCCTCCCATTTCCGCGGTTATCCGAGTTCTTTTTCCGCCAGCGCCCGCACCTCGGCCTGAATATCCTCGATGGTGCGCATGGCTCCATTTTCCGTGCAATGGACGGTGGCCCAGCCCAGATGCTCTGCGCAGTACTCGGCGGCACGGCGGCTGCGGGCCAGATATTCGATGTCCTTTTCGTGGACGTCCTTCCTGCTCTCGTCGCCGTGGTAGCGGCCGGTCATAAGCTTCTGGCTCACGGCGGGGTCTACCTGTAAGTACACCACAGCGTCCGGCGCGGGCAGGCCTAGCAGCCTGTATTCGTAGTCAAAGGCCCATCGGAGGAAATCGTCCCACTGCTCCGGCGGGAGCTTGGAGCACTGATGCACCGCGTTCGACGTGGTATAGCGGTCGGCGATGACGATGCCGCCTGCCTCGTAGAAGCTGCCCCACTTGGTCTTATAGCTGGCATACCGGTCCACCGCATAGAAGCTGGACGCCGCATAGGGGTTGACGTCGTCGGGCTTGTCGCCGAACTGACCAGAGAGGTACATCTTTACCAGCGCACTGGAATCGCTCTCGTAGTCCGGAAAGGTGATCTCCATCACTTTGCAACCGCTCTCGGCCAGATGGGAGGCCAGCAGCTTTGCCTGAGTGGCCTTGCCGGAGCCGTCCAGCCCTTCGATGACAAGAAGCCTGCCCTTGCTCATTCTGCCTTCTCCCCTTTCAGCGCGGCGTACTGGGCGCGGACTTCGGCGGTGCGGCCGCAGCACATCTTGCCTTCCGGGCAGGGGCCAGACACGCAGGCCGGGCCGGCGGTGCGGAAGATATGGGGTGCCACCGGGTAGACCAGCCGCAGCATCTCTTCGGCCAGCTGCCGTATCTCCCACTGGGCGCGGCTGCAGCAGCGCAGGTGGAAGAAGTTCTGCAGGCTGCGGGCGTTCATGGTCACCACCATCTTGGTCTCGCAGGCGTTGGGCAGCACGAAGCGGGCGTCCTCGTTGGCCTGCTTGGAAGCCTTGGCCCGGGCCTGCTTTTCGGGCAGACCCTCGGCCATCAGGCGGGCGGTGTGGCCGTCTTCCAGCTTCTGCACGAGGTCGAGATAGCGCCTAGCGTCCTCGTTCATGCTCTCGATGAACGCCGCCTTTGCTTCGGGGATGGCCTCGATCTCGGGCGGGATGACGTAGCGGAAATCGTCCAGACGGACGTACCGCTGACTCTGGACGCTGAAGGACGCGATGCGGTGGCGGGTGATCTGAGCCAGCAGGGTACGGCTGACTCCCTCGATGCCGAAGGTGAAGCTTGCGTGCTCAATGGGGCTGGCGTGGCCCAAATCGCTGAGCATGGTCAGGAAGCGGGCAGTCTTCTCCTCATCCAGCCCGTCCAGCAGGTCGGTGATGTGGGCGTCGGAGTAGCAGAGCTTCGCCGCGGCCGCCACGACCTTCTCCGGCTCCGGCGTATGTGCTATCAATCGGACAGTCATCATTTTTTCTCATTCCTCCGTCGTTATCTTCACAAGGGGCGCAAAGTTGGCCATGGTCTTTTTCACGCCCACCTTCTCGAAGCTGATCTCCACGATCTGGTCGCCGGCGGCGGGCTTGACTTTCAGCACCTTGCCGCGCCCGAAGACCTTGTGCTCCACGATGTCGCCCGGCTCATAGTGTTTGGGGCCGGTGGATGCCGCTGCCGGACGGGGCGAAGACGTCACACCGCCGCCAGCGGGTTTGACCGGCGCTTTGGGCGCTGCCGGACGGCCATAGCCAGAGCCGAAGCCGCTGCTTCCCGAACCGGAGCTGCAGCCGCCATAACCCGACGAAGCACTTCCCCGGCCCGCGTAATCGGAGCCAAAGCCTCGATTATTTGACATTGGTGCGTTATATTCTTTATTCAGATAGCCGCTGCGGCTGCCATAGCCCGAGCCGTAACCGGAGGCCGCACGCCCCCAGCCGGAGGGGCCGGAGTAGCCCGACGCACCGCCCGGCACGGTATCGCTGCCGTAACCGCTGCCCCAGCCGCCCAGACGGGAGCGCTGTTCCAGCACCGGGCTGCGGGTCTCTTCGATGTACTCCGGCTCGATTTCCCGGAGGAAGCGGCTGGGCTCGTTGCGCTGGGTGCGGCCATAGAGCATCCGGGTGACGCTGTTGGAGATGTAAAGCTCCTTCTTGGCGCGGGTGATGCCCACATAGGCCAGGCGGCGTTCCTCCTCGAGGTCAGCCTCGGAATACTTGCTCATTTCACTGGGGAAGACCCCCTCTTCCATGCCAATGAGGAATACATAGGGAAACTCAAGGCCCTTGGCCGAGTGGATGGTCATCAGCACCACCTGGTCGGCGCTCTCGTTGTAGCTGTCGATGTCGCTGATGAGGGCGATGTCCTCCAGATAGCCTTCCAGCGAGGCCTCTTCGCCGTGCTGGTCGCAGTAGCTCTTGACGTTGTTGACCAGCTGACCAAGGTTCTGCAGACGGTCGGCGGCATCCTCGTGACCCTTGGCGGCGTCGGCTTCCAGCATGGCGCGGTAGCCGGTGATCTCGATGACATCGGAAGCGAACTCATCCAGCGTCTTCGTTTCCAGCGATTCCTGCAGTTTCTGGTAGATGTCCCAGAACTTGAACAGCGGCGCGATGGCGCGGCTGAGCTTGGCGTACTGGTCGGCATGGGAGATGACATCCAGCATACTGATGCCCTGCTGAGCCGCCAAATCCGCGATGACTTCGATGGTCGTCGCACCGATTTTGCGCGCAGGCTCGTTGATGATTCGACGAAGTCGGACATCGTCCCGGGGGTTCGCCACGATGGACATATAGGAGTGGATGTCCTTGACTTCCTTGCGGTCATTGAAGCGTTGGCCGCCCACGATCTTATGCGGGATACCCGCACGGGTGAAGTAGCTTTCGATGGGGGCCGACTGGGCGTTCATCCGGTAGAGGATGGCGTGGTCGGCCAGATGTCCGCCCTCTTTGAGGTGCTGGCCGATGACGTCCGCGATATGGCTGGCCTCGTCCTGCTCGTTCTCGGCGGTATAGACCTGCACCTTGTCGCCCTCGCCGTTCTTCGTCCAGAGGGTCTTGCCCTTGCGCTCGGTGTTGTGCTGGATGACACAGTTGGCGGCATTCAGGATATTCGACGTAGAGCGGTAATTCTGCTCGAGTCGGATGGTCTTGGTGCCTTTATAGATGCGCTCGAAGTTGAGGATGTTCTCAATGGTCGCGCCGCGGAAACGGTAGATGCTCTGGTCGTCGTCGCCCACGACGCAGATGTTTTTCTCCGGGCCGGTGAGCAGGCTCACGAGCCGGAACTGAGCCACACTGGTGTCCTGATACTCGTCCACCAGCAGATATTTGTACTTATTCTGGTAGAACTCCCGCACGTCCTCGTGCTCCGACAGCAGGATGACCGTCTGGTAGATGAGGTCGTCGAAGTCGAAAGCACCGGCCTCCTTGAGCTTCTTTTCATAGGCGGCGTAGACCTTGGCCGCAAGGGCGCCCTTCGTGTCCCGGGCCGGGGTCTTCAGGGCCTCTTCCGGGCTGATGAGCTGGTCTTTCCAGCGGCTCATCTGGTTGATGGCGCTTTTGACCGGGAAGAACTTGTCGTCCACGCTCAGCTCTTTGTACACAGTCTTCATGACACGCTGGGAGTCGTCGCTGTCATAGATGGTAAAGCTGCGGGGGTAGCCGATCTCCTCGGCCCAGCGGCGGAGAATGCGGACGCAGGCCGAGTGGAACGTGGAGGCGAACACCTCGTCGCCCTCTTCCCCGCCCAGCATCCGGCGCAGGCGCTCTTTCAGCTCACCGGCGGCCTTGTTGGTAAAGGTGATGGCCATGACGTTCCAGCTCCGGACGGCGTCCTTCCGCAGCATCCCGTCCAGCCACGACGGGGCATCGGTGCCGGTCATGATGGCGGTGCGCAGAGCTTTCACATCGTCCTCCGTCACCTCCCGGGGCGTCCACCTGGAGCCGTGGGCCGAGCCGAAGCGGATGAGGTTGGCGATGCGGTTGACCAGCACGGTGGTCTTTCCGCTGCCTGCACCCGCGAGGATGAGCAGAGGGCCGTTGGTGGTGAACACCGCCTCCCGCTGCATATCGTTCAGGCGTCCGAACTGCTTTTCGATATACGTATCACGCAAAGCGCAGAATTGTTGTGCGAGATCTGTTGCCATTGTTTCACCTGTTCTTTTCAATCATTTCTGGATATATCACTTAAAATATAGTATATCACATTTCAAAAAAGTTGTACATAAAAACAATGCAAACAAAAAACCGCCCCACCGCGGTCAATACCACGATGGAGCGGGGATCTCAGGAAATGCTTAGCCGAAGATGTTGATGAGGATACCAGCAGCGACGGCGGAGCCGATAACACCGGCCACGTTGGGACCCATTGCGTGCATCAGCAGGAAGTTGGAGGGGTTCTCGCTCTGGCCGACCTTCTGAGAAACACGGGCAGCCATAGGCACAGCGGAAACGCCAGCGGAACCGATCAGGGGGTTGACCTGACCGCCGGTCAGGATATACATGACCTTGCCGCAGAGAACACCGGCAGCAGTGCCGAAGGAGAATGCGATGAGGCCCAGCACGATGATGAACAGGGTGCGGCTGTTCAGGAAGGTGTTTGCAGAGGTGGTGCAGCCAACAGACAGAGCCAGGAAGATGGTGATGATGTTCATCAGCTCATTACCGGCGGTCTTCTGGATACGGTCCACGACGCCGCACTCCTTCATCAGGTTGCCCA
>ERZ827126.2473-NODE-2473-length-13082-cov-2.890074_pt1 | contig 13082 bp, 20 predicted proteins | sample MGYA00519780_ERZ827126 | MGnify/ENA primary metagenome ERZ827126 (study PRJEB31778, sample SAMEA3449262) | human gut metagenome | biome: human gut; feature: human-associated habitat; material: faeces | place: United Kingdom | collected 2010/2012 ...
TTAGAGCGACTATAACGCTTCGTAACGGGACTTTTCCGAATACGAATAGCAATACTATCATTATCGAAAACCACCGCATTAAAGCGACGATATCGAAGCCGGGCGGCGAGGACAAGAACACTTTAACCGCCAGTATATACGGATTACCTTTAAGCGTCATGGAAACAGCAAGCACGTTAGCATTTTATCCACAGCAGTCAGAGAAGAACTTTATTCGTCTTGAAGCTGGCGACGATACTGGTATAGTCGGGACAGTCTTTGAAGGTGAGTTTACACTGGCAGCCGCTAACTTTAGCGGTGCGCCGGAGATATCTTTTGATATCAAAGCAGCGGCGGGTATTTATCCTGCACTACTGGCAACGCCGCCAATCGCTGTACAAGGCACTACCGACGCCGCGAAACTGTTCGAGCAATTCGCGACAGAAGCGGGATACACCTTTATCAACGAGGGCGTTTCGGCGAGTGTCAGAAACACAACCTTTACAGGCAGCCCAATAGAAAAAATGCACAAGCTAGCAAAGCAACTAGGCATTGACTTGTATATTGACGATAGTAAAGTAGTGATAACTCCGAAAAACGGAGCGCGCAGCGGTAATGCTGTGTTGATAAAGGTAGGAACTGGTTTAATTGGCTACCCGTCTTTCACGCAGGACGGCATAGAGTTTAAATGCGAATTTGACCCTACTATAACACTAGGCGGTTTAGTAAAGCTGGAAAGCGTTGTTCCGCGAGCTACAGGCGTATGGAAAGTTACAAGCTTGACGCATAACCTAGAATGCTTTAATTCGCAAGCTGCGGGAGCGTGGGACAGCGTAGTCAAAGCCGTTTACGTGCAGGAGAACTGATATGGATACTTTGAAAAAATCTCAAATAGTTTCGCCAACGGTTGAAAGCACTCGTTCACCTTTTACGGGAAATAGTCAGGGTAACGAAATGGCGTATTTTATCGAAAACTTTTTGAATGGCAGGGTAAATACGGCGTTGCCGTGCAAAGTCCAAGCTGTTTACAGCGACGGAATAAGCCCCACAGGGCGCGTTGATGTACTGCCCTTAATAGTTGCCCTAGATGCCAAAAACAACGCCATAAATCCAGCCCCGCTTTATAATTTACCCTATTGCAGAATACAGGGCGGCGCAGCGGCATTAGTTTGCGACCCTGTACCGGGTGATATTGGACTTGCGGTATTCTGTCAGCGGGATGTATCCAACGTTGTTACAGGGACGGCTGAACCAGTCCAGCCGGGCAGCTTTAGGAACTTTGATATTTCAGACGGCTTTTTTATCGGCGGATTTTTAAACCAGCAGCCGACCTGCTATATTCAGATTCTACCGGACGGCAATGTTATGGTAACAGCCCCGCAGCACGTCACAGTTAACACAAATCAGACTACCATAAATAGTAACACTACCATAAATGGCAATCTGACCGTTACAGGTAACACAACCGTGCAGCAGCGGCTTGATGTTATCGACAATGCGACAATCAAAGGTATTAGCTTTGCCGACCATGTTCACGGAAATGTAGAAGCTGGAAACAGCAATACAGGAGTGCCGAAATGAAATATCAAACAATAAACGCTGGCGACCATTTTGGGCGACTTGAAACATTAGAATGTAATGTCAAAAACGGGTAAATTTGATATCTCAAAAAAAACGAGATAGCAAAAAACGCCATTTTGACATTTAATCTACATAAATAATTTAACGATAAAATACCGTATTTTACCGCATTTATACCAGCAAATTTAGCATACAAACTAAGAGAGGTTTTGAAATGGAAAACGGGAAAATTAAGTGCAATCTATGCAACCAAGAATATTCAGCGGACGCCTGCAAAAGCTTTACCTACGGGCGGCTTGACGTAAATATTTGCCCGACCTGTCTAGTTTGGTCAAGTCACGAATGGGCAGTTATGGCGAGAAAAACGCTGCGACAAAAGAAAGGCAGGCGTTGACGTGGAAGCGATATTTATGGGTGCGATAACGTGGGCTATCATTGGTATTTGCTATATGATTTATCCTGAATTTTAAGGAAGTGATAAAATGTTTAATAGAAGATTACTTCAAGCCACATCAGGGGGGATATTCCTATTCCCGTTGATGTTCCTACCGCCTGTTTTGTTCCGTCACGAAATCAATATAACGCTCAAAATCAGGTGGAATATATGCCGACATTTACCATTCCCGAAAATGTGACGCGATTAGGGTTATACTGGTATCCGCGTAGTACAATGAATGCCACATATAGCCGACTATTTCGGCAAGTTGTTGCCGTGGCAGCAGGACAGCAATATAGAGTTGATTACTTTAATTGGGCTGACCTTGCTAGTAACGCACGCGGGACATTACGGCTAACCAATGTAAATAACGGAAAGTATTTAGATACAGCGAACGGATTAGTTTATTTTAATAATGATATTCTTCGAGCTGCCGTTAGTTCTGGTTTATTTATATTTCCCTACAACGTATTGTATTGCGGATATAATAGAGAGATTGAAAAGTTGCTTATAACAGCAAGTATAGCGTGATAGGAGGATAACTATGTTCAACAGGCGTTTATTAATAGATTCAGGGGGGGAGCAGCAAACTTATTCTGTGCTTGAAATCCATGTAGACACGCCCTACGGCGATCACGTTCTGTCAGCAAGAGTGGAGCTGACTTACAACGGTGAAAGCAATTTAGCTAATACTGATAATAAAGGAATAGCCGTTTTCTATGGAGTGCCGACAGGAACAGAAATATTTTATACGATAACGGCGGCAGGATATAATGCGGCTACAGGGAAATGGATTATTCCCACCGACGTCGAATATGAAACAGAGTATGTTGTTTTATCCTACTTCGTTAACATAGAGGAAACTGTATTGTGGAAGGGTAGCACTGTAAATGATTTTACTATCACTATCCCGCCAGGTGTGAAAGTTTTAAAAATCACAACAGAAGATGCCTATGTAAATGAGTTTGTTGACCCTAATCTGCCTAGATATATTGGTGTAACAGGCGGCAAAACTTATAATCTTCGTTGGTCTACTGTAGTAGAAGGAAGTGTACCCGAACCTGAATATTGGGAGGTACAAGTATACAGGTATAATAGTTCTTTGGATTTTAAGCTATGGGTAGGTTCATGTGCAGGAGATGCACCAGATGGTGCAATTACTACGAATATTCAGATTATAATGTCCTACTCTGCAAGCATAAACGGCGTAACTCCAAACGTTTTAGATTATTAAGAAAAAAACAAAGTGAAGTGAATTGACATGAATAAAGCAGAAAAGGCGAAATCCTACCGTGAGGAATTGAAAGCGGAAGGATACTGCCCAAGATGTTATAAGCGTAAAGCTGTAGCAGGCAAGCTGCATTGTAAAGAGTGCGAAAAGTATTATTATGCCTACTATCACGCACACAAGGCGCAGCGGCTTGAATATGCAAAGCAGCGGCGGGAAAAACTCAAAGCTGCCGGGCTATGCACTCAATGCGGGAAAAGGCAGCAGGAAAAAGGGCTTCTGTGCATAGAATGTTATAAAAAACTACCCCATTAATACCAGTAAGCAGGGCGTTTGCCCTGCTTTTTTTATTTTGCGATTTTCAAAAAAAGACTTGACAACAGGATGAAGGGGGGGCTACAATATAAGCAAGAGGTAAGGAAAAACAAAAATAAAGGGAGCGATACCATGACTAAACCATTAATGAAGTATGTACCCCAAAAATATTACAGCAGCATTCGAGATTTTTATAAAGATAGTGAAGGTTACTGGTTATGTCTGAAAGCTGACGGCGTTCAGAAAAAGTATCGTAAGGAAGTGCAGAAGATGAAAACATTAAAAACATAAAAGTTGGCGATAAAATATTTGTACTTTTTGATAATACTATTCTAGCTGAACCGTCAGAAATTAAAATATTGACCGTCGAGAAAAAGGGGAGAAAGTTTATTTATTCAGGGCATTATAAATTTAATATAGAATATGGCAATAATGTTAGTAATATTACCGTTAGAAATTTAACCGCATTCGCAACGTTTCAAGAAGCAGAAGAAAAGTCGAAAACAAATAGATACGGAATCAAAAAGGAGTGATAAAGTGAAGTTTGAAAAACCAACACTGAAAGAATGGAACGCTGCCGAGAAATTAGCTGACCCGGTAGCGTTTAAAACATGGGTCAGAAGGCTGGTACGCAGGGACAAGAGATATTTAAAAGAAGTTGCAGCAGAAATGAATATCAATGAAACAGGATTGCACGACCGTTTTAAAAGAGGTTTTGTCAACATTAACGATTTAATAAAGCTGCTGGATAGCCTAGATATGGATTTAATCATCAGAGATAGAAGGTATAACAGATGAAAAACTTGAAAGCGTACAAAGTTATGTGACACATCAAAGGAGTTGAAGTTGTGAGTTTTTATTATATTGAAATCGAAACAAAAGGGTATTACATGGGCGAAATAGTTAAACAAAACAGCAAGCTTAAACCGCGGTGTTGCTTATTGAGAGGAAAATGTTGTAAATATAGCAGTGATATAGAAGCTGCAAAAGCAGCCGAGGAAATAATCACGAAATGCCGAATACCAAAAGACTATATATCGATCAGAAAAGTTATTGACCAAACATCTAGCGGCAATAATTTTAAATTTTTTGATAACCAATTTAAACAATCCTACCGAGAGCAGATAAAAGCAGAGAACAGAGCTTTAAAAATAATTCAAAACATTAATCAAATAAGAAGCATAACTAACGTTACCGAAACGCGAAACTTGAAAAATAACGTGATAAAAGTTATTATTAGATTAACGAATGGTGAAAAAATCATCGTAGATAATCCGAGCAAACTTTTGCAAAACAAAATAAATAAAATATTTAAAGGTGATAACATGGAAAATTCTAATCAGATTGAAGCCCCGGTAAAATTCGGAATTTTAGAAGAAGAAAAAGTTTCCCGCAAATTTTACCCCGTAAAAAATGCCCCTGCCGATACAGTGCTGCCGAAAAGGAAAACAGCAAAAAGCGCAGGTTATGACTTCGTGCTACCCTGTGATGTGCGCTTAAATCCCCGCAGCGTATCGGCTATTATTCCAACAAACGTTAAAGCGTCTATGCCTGATGATGAAGTATTAATGCTATATATTCGCAGCTCAATAGGCATTAAACAGCATGTAACACTAGCGAATGGGACAGGAATTATTGACGCCGATTATTTTTCCAATCCCGACAACGACGGAAATATAGGCATTTGCCTACAAAATAACAGTGATGAAATCGTGAGCTTTAAAAAAGGTGAACGAATTATGCAAGGCATTTTTGTTAAATATGCTGTATGCGACAGCGACAAAACAAACGAAGTCCGCAAGGGCGGTTTTGGGTCAACAGGAAAAGAATGACGCTCATATTTGCCCTGTAATCGTTTCAAAATACTTTTAGGACAATTACTATATACAAGCAAAAATAAAACGCTGTAACCTAAACAGCGTTCAAGAGAGGGGGTATATCATGGATAAGTTTTTTACCGTTCTAAAAGAAAACGGCTTAATTATGAATTTCGTTTTTTTCTGCGTTTGCTTTTTAATTATCGGCGCAGGATTGGGGCAAATGACGAAGTAAAAAAACACCCTGCTTTTTAGCAGGGTGTTTTTTTGTTTAAAAAGGATTGCGAGAAGGGGCAGCTTCTGCATATTTAATTATAGCAACAAGGCGCAAAAAAAAGCAACCTTTTATGATTGCTTCTTTTATTTTAATTCAACAGGAGAGCTGACGCCACATAAATATTATAGCATAAAAACAGAAAAAGCAAAGCGTTAACTTTGCTTTTGTCTGCTGCTTTTTAACTTGTTTTGCGTCACATGATAAAAAGGCGGTTTAATTTTGTACCATATTTATTATAGCGCATATATGGTATAATGTAAACAAAAATAAAAAAGCCCCGCAGGGCTTTTTTACTACCAGCTTTATCGTTGGGGAGATAAACCTGATATGTACCGGATTTATTTTATCATATAAAACAGAAAAACGCAAATGTGCGTTGCATTTGCGCTTCTGTGACCCTTTTAGTTACCAGCAATCACCGCTGACTGTGAATGTCTACATTATAGCAGCAGGACGCAAAAAAAGCAACCGTTGCCGATTGCTAATTTTGCAGAGGTTTTGTCGAATGAAAAATATAAGGGATATGACTATGCTACGCTAAAATTATAACATAGTTAAATAAAAAATAAAAGGGGGCTTATTTATGGCGCAATTAAGCATTTATAACGGCAGTGTTACATCCGGCAGAACAGACGGAACACTAATCACCACAGGCGATATTTTGAAGTACACAGGGGAAAAGGGCGAGCTTGGAACTATTGTTCCCTATGCGCTGCGTGCTGCTTTAACGACCAATGTTTATAACGTTTCGCTTTCTGTTATTGGTAGCAATCCTGAATTGTTACAGATATCTAAGGACGGGGACACGTGGGGTCCAAAGTTAGAGTTCGCGAATATCGGCGATACAAATACATTATTTTATGTTCGCGCAAATATTCCAGAAGGTGCAGAATTCGGACAAACCGTATTAAATAGATTTTTGTTGAAATACGTTGAAACAGTATTAACAGAGGGGTAGTTTTTTTATGGAACTGAATTTATCACCACTAGAAGCAATGATTGTTGCTATCAATAAAAAAGAAGTACGGGAAAGACCCTGCAACGAGATAAAAAAAGATTTAGAGGAGTTTATTAAAAATGATTATAATAAAATGCGAGGATGAACTATTGATGTTGAGCGGGAATGCTTATATTAAGGCTATCAAAATAGATATTCCCGACAATGATAAAGAATTAACAGGCAAGCTAGATATATACTGCCAAGAATTCAGAAAAACGGCATTAAGTATAACTTATGACAAAAAAGTCGTAGAAAAGCTGTTAAATGAATGTATGACAGCGATAGAAGCAGAAATGTCTTGCGCGCCTGACTGCAACACCAATATATTTATTGATTTAAAAAACATTATTGATTGTGCGATAAAAAAGGTAGAAAGAGGGCTAGAAAATGATTAGATTCTATATAGACGGGACAACAGGGCAAAAAGACGGTACAGAAGTTACATCAATAAATCCTATCACAGCTACAGGGCTTTTCCCGTCGGGTAGCACGGCAGCAAGCAAAAGCGTTAAGGTGTATATCAGAGCAGACGCGGGAGAAAGTTATAGACAGGTTTTAGTTGGAGCTAATGCCGATAAATTTACTAAATGCCGTATAACTTCATTCAACAACTCAACTACGCAAACGATAGGTTTAACAGGGGGGTATTTTGAAACCGTATTAAAAACAGTTTCGGATGTCAATCAAGAATTAACCTTTACTTTTTACGCAACAGCAAGTGACGGGGCTACTGTAGATACGTCTATAAAAATCTATGCTTATGTTATAGATTTGCGAAAAACAATCGAATAGGAAGGGAGTTCGAACAATGGCTAATCATTTACATTGGTACACTGGTGGCAACATAGGAGCAGCAGACGGGGAAGAAATCGACATAAGCACTCCTTTTAATTTAGGCAATATAAATACATTTACAGATGTTGTATCATATGTAACTACCACGGTGAATGTGGCAAGTTTTTATCCAGTAATAGGCTTCCCGTTATATTTAAGAACAGAGGCAGGCTTTGAAATATCTAGCGGAACATTAACAGCGGGGTATCAGTCCAGTACGATTATTATATCCGCGATAGGAACACAGCAAAGCCAAGTTAGACCAGTATTGTTTCAAGATAAAACAGCACTCTTGCAGGCTTTAGACGGAAGTAATATATACGCTGCGATATCGCCAAACAATCCTCTTGCTATAAATTCTACAAATAAAATAACCTCTGTAAATAGCTGTTTGTTTTTTATTGTAGCAATAAAGCCCGGCGCACAAGTAGGCGATTTATACCCGCAGAATTTATTAAATTTTAGCTTTACTGAAACGGAGTTGACAAGCTAATGTTTAACCGCAGATTGTTGATTGCAAATTCGGGGGGGACATACCCGCTGTAGTAACTATAAATTTTTATCTGCAATGCCTTAATTATCAGCCGGGAAGTATAGACCTACCTGTAACTTTTAAGATATCAGATTTAAAAACAGAAGAATTAACTTATTATGCAAAAGTAAATTCTACCGTTGGCGTTCCTGTGAATTTGTATGCGGAAACGGTATATGAAATAACAGTGCAAGATGATAGGTTTTTGCCAATATTAGAAGATACTGTTTTTCATGCGAATGTAGATTACTTAATATCACTTGATTTAATTTAAATATCAAAAGTTAAGGTGTGATAAAATGGATATAGATAGAATTTGCTGCCGCTGCAATAAGCCTTTGCTTACTGGTTACTACTACTTTAATAACAAATTCGGTATATGTATAGATTGCATTACTAAATTATCCGTTTTAGAAATCCGAAACGAAAACCAGTTACATATCAAAGAGGTTGAAGCTGCGCTAAAAAAGGGGAATTGCTAAAATGATACATCAATGTACTTCATGCGGTAAGATAAAGCCTATTGAGTGGGCTTTTGAAATGCCCGCATATCATAAGACTTATTATATATGCAAAGAATGCTTGCCTAAAATATACGAAAGAATGAATAAGAAGTCACAAAAAAACTCTAAAACACAAGAAACCAGTTATTTTAGAAAAAGTTAGGGGGTGTAAACATGGCAGAAGTTGTTGAATTAAAAGCGTTTGTTACTGCAAGCCCAAACGAAGCAGATTTTTCGTCAGCAGCGACTAAAAGAGAATGGGAAGCATATCCTACAGTGAAAGGATATGTTACAGCTCAATCCGATGAAAGCAGCTATATCGACGGCGAAACAATGCGCGTTGTTGGGGTTAATTTGCAACCTATAACGCAAATATACACGTTTGAACCACTTACAGGCTCAATAGATATTGATAACACATATCAGATTGAAGTGAAAGCTAAAGATAAGCCGAAACCGCCAAAGCCGCCCAATATCCAAGAACCTATTTACGTCACAGGTAAATATGGAATTGAAATGAACCCGTATTTTACGCCCGGAGATATAGGGCATACACTATACCTTAATGACAAGTGGGATATATTTAGTGACGCAAGCGGACAAATAGCGTTAGTATCCGGCGCATATGCTATAGCACAGAATGCGGCGAACGCAGTCAGGCTGTTTAAAAACGACGCTTATTTAGCACAAACGCGCGGGATTCCACATTTTGAAATCGAGCTGGGCAAAGCCCCGGCGATTGCCGCCCCTATCCTGCGAACTCGCATACGTGAAACCGTTCTGAATGTAAACGGAGTAACAGGCGCAGAAGTTGACTTAACATTTGATGAAAGCGGGCGTGTCATGGGCGGTGAAGTGCAAGCGACAGTACTGGAAAGCGAAAACGTTCAAATTGACTTTTAAGGAGCAAAAACATGACTTACATTTTTTATCTAATATTAGATATCCTATTTACATTGATATGCTATGTAACTAATCCAGTTGTAATATTATTCTCAAACGAACACGGAGAACTTCCATACTCTCTGCGCTGGTGGCAGACTTACGATAATTGTATCGACATACCGCATACGATTAACAGCGGCGTTCCAAAGCTGTTTAGATATGACTTTGACAAGCATTATAAATACACCCCTGAATTCAAAAATAAATACGCCATGAAGCCGGGATACGTAGAGATATTAGACCCGAATTTTACCGTATGGGAAAAAATTCAGCGTTATTTTTGCCGTAACGTTTGGCTTTATAGAAACACTGCTTATGGCTTTTCTTATGAAGTTTGCGGACGTTACGTATTCGCCGATAAGGTAAAAACATACGTTGACTATAACTATGCTGAAAACGACAAATGCTATATCGCTGTCGTTAACGATAATCGAATATTTTTAAATAAAACATGGAGCATATTTTACACAAAAAAATATTGCAAATGGTTTTATCTGCGAATTTATTTAGGCTGGAAATTCAAGGGGACTGCGGGGCAATCTATGATCGCTTTTCATATCAATCCGTTTAGATTAAACGATTAAGGGGGATTAACAATGATAACATTCAACCCGGATACGGGGCTTATATCAAGCGGAACGGCGGCGATACGGGCTAACCTTGTAACTCAATGGCAAAAAGCATTCGCGACAGACCCCGATAAGCCATTGCTTGACACAGCCCCCGAAACACCAGCGGGGCAGCTTATTGACGGACAGGCTGTATTGATTAACAGGAAAGATAGTGAAATTCTTTATCTTGCGAATATGTTCAATCCAAAAACCGCGCTTGGAATATGGCAGGACGCACTAGCAGGCATTTACTTCATTGAACGCCATATAGCCATAGCAACCCTTGTTACGGGCAACATCAAAGGCGCATACGGCACAGTTATACCCTATGGAGCTATAGTCCAAGACCAAAAGGGATACACATATACGAACGTCACAGTAACGACCATAGGAGAGGACGGAACAGCTACAGCTATTTTCCGCTGTAGCCAGCGTGGGGCGATTGAAATAGGCGTAGGGCAGCTCACGAAGATAGTTACCGTTGTTCCCGGCTGGGACAGCATAACAAATCTAGCCGCAGGCGTCACCGGACGAAACAGCGAAACGCAGGCAGAATTTGAACAGCGCAGACGTGCCAGCGTAGCACAGAACGCCCACGGTATAGCGTCGGCGGTTGAGGGCGCACTAGCTAACCTTTCCGACGTAGTAGCCGTATCGGTTTTAGAAAACCGCGGTGACACGGACAAAGTGCTTTACGGCGTCACACTGCCCCCGCATAGCATTTACTGTAGCGTCTATGGCGGGAACATAGAGAGTATAGCCAAAACGATTCACGAAAAAATTGACGGCGGCTGTGGAATTTCGGGAAACACAAAAATCGCTTATGTAGATGAAAAAGGCAATGAATTCGTTTACTACATTGAGATACCGACAACAACAACATTCGCGCTGTCTGTAAAGATAAGGAAAACTTCGACGCTTCCGACCAATTACGAAGAACAAATTAAAAACGTTGTTCTTCAAAACTTCAACGGCGAATTAAATAAATACGGACGCGCGAAAATGGCACAGACGATTTACGCAAGCCGCTTCTACGCCGATATAGTTGACGTTGGAGTAGATAATCTCGAAAATATTGAGATATCATACCCTAGCGGGTCAGAATGGACTGATAGCGTCGATATTCCAGCTAATCAGATACCAGTAATGAGCGAAAGCGATATTAATATTACTGTACTAGATTAAGGGGGCTTAAACATGGACTTTAGAGGGCAAGAAGATGTTCGAGAGTGCGACAATATACGTGTTGAACTACAACCGTATATCCAAAGTCAATACGGTAGCAGCACAACTATGTATCAGATTTTAGATGATTTTCGCGCGAATATCGACCCTAGTAAAGATATGCTAGTTTTTTATGATAACATATTTAATATAGCGACGGCTAATGGCGTCGGGCTTGATATATGGGGCGAAATCCTTGTTATTGGCAGAACGATAACAGACCCTGTTAACGGGAAAAAATTCACGTTAGAAGATGATGAATACCGCTCACTGCTTTACTATAAAGCGTTAGCTAACATCACCGACGCAAGCCTTGCAACGCTTAACTATATGCTGAACAAGCTTTTCCCGGAGCTGGGCGGCGTTGTACTCAACGTTATCGACGAAAAGCAAAGAGAGGACGGGACGTTTTACAATAACTATCCCATGCACGTTCGCTTCGTATTCACAATGTATTTAACAGATGTTCAGCTTGCCGTATTTAGGATAGGCGCGAATTTAATAGTAGGCGCAGGCGTAGGCTGGTCGCTGGTAATGATTGATACCGATAATACGTTTGGTTTTAACGGCAGCCTGCTTCAACCATTCAATAATGGCGTCTTTGACCCGTACCCCAATCTATAGAATAAAGAAAAAAGGAAGTGTTAAAATGGCTATACCAGTAGTTCAAGAACCATTGCATTTATTTGAAAGACCCTTTGCAAACGAAGGGACAAAAAACATCATTCCGGCAACGAATAACGAAACAACGGGATTAGCGTCACAGACGAACGGCTTCCCTGCTATAACGCAAGTCCCAATTAAGGCAGGAGGCATAGCCCCCACACGGGCGGACTTTAACGGTATTCTGTATATGTTGTCTGCTTTTGCCTACTGGCAGCAAAGCGGCGGTTTAATGACTTACAAGACGACTTTACAGTATTCTGCAAATTGCCTAGTAAATCACAACAACAAGCTTTATATGTGCATTCTTGCTAACGGCGTAGATACGGCGGCAGGGCTAAAAACTCCGGGCGTTGATACAACATACTGGCAAGAGCTATTGCCATATATAGGCGGTATCACACCTGAACAAGTACAAGATAAGATAAACATATCCATTGGAGAGATACCCAAACCTGTGGCAACACATTTCGGCAGTTATTCAAGTGTTTTAGCAAGTGGCACTGTAACTACAGACGGAATTATAACTGCAAAAAGTTATTCGAACACTTGGATTGCTGGCTATGTAAACGGCTTGCAAGTAATGGAAACCGCAGGTAGAAGTAAATACGGACAGGGAAGCTGTTCAATATCTTTTCCAGTGCCTAAAGGTGCTAGTTATTCAGTGAGTGGCGCAGAATATGTGCGCTGGCTACCATTAATAAGCGATTAACAAAGGGGTGAAAAAATGGATATTAACAATATAGTCAACTCAACCCGTATGAGAAATGCGAGGTTACTTGATGATATAAATAACAAGATATTAAACAGAGAATACTATAAATTCAAATATCTGCCATTTGAGGGCGCACTGCCCGGGTTATACTTCCAGCAACAAACAGAGGACGCTATTAATGATATAGGCAACGTGGCATATGCTACAGAAAAAGTTGCAGATGAAGCCCTGCAAGTTGCACAGCAGGCTTATAATATTGCACTAGCTGCACTGGAAACGGCGAACAATGCACTTGCCGCCGCTCAAACGGCGCAACAAACCGCTAATACTGCTTTGAACATTGCAAACAATGCTTTAAGCGTTGGAACTGCAGCAGCTACAGCAGCAGCAGCAGCGCAAAACAGAGCAGATGAAGCATACGA
>ERZ827126.2480-NODE-2480-length-13033-cov-6.031900_pt1 | contig 13033 bp, 8 predicted proteins | sample MGYA00519780_ERZ827126 | MGnify/ENA primary metagenome ERZ827126 (study PRJEB31778, sample SAMEA3449262) | human gut metagenome | biome: human gut; feature: human-associated habitat; material: faeces | place: United Kingdom | collected 2010/2012 ...
GTGCGGATGCCGAGCTGCTGAGTGAGGAGCGCATCACCGATATGGACGCCTTTGTGGCGCTGACCGGCCTGGACGAAACAAACATCATTCTGGCGATGTACGCCTCCCAGATAAACTCCTGCAAGGTCGTGGCCAAGATCAACCGCGAGTCCTTCGCCGAGCTGGCCGCTGCCAAGGGGATGGTGGACAGTGTCGTCTCCACGGCGTCGGTCACGTCGGAGTCCATTGCCATGTACGTCCGCGCCATGCAGAACAGCTTTGAGTCGGAGAACATCAAGACGCTGCACCGTCTGGTGGGCGGGCGCGTGGAGGCGCTGGAATTCAACGTTGCGCCGGGTTTGCCGTTCATCGGCGTACCGCTGAAGGATCTGACCCTGCGCAAGGGGCTGCTGGTGGCGGGCATCGTGCGCCGCAATGGCCAGACGGTCATCCCGTCCGGCAACGATGCCCTGCAGGAGGGCGACGATGTCGTCATCGTCACCACCGACACAACGCTGCACTCGCTGCGCGACATTGTAAAGTGAGGGCGCAGCCATGAACTATAAAATGGTAGGGTTTGTGCTGGGGCGCATCTTCCTGATCGAAGCAGCCCTCATGCTCTTTCCCATGGGCTGCGCCGCCATCTACGGCGAGTGGAGCGTTGTGCTTTCCTTCCTGTGGCCGATGCTGATCGTGCTGGCGCTGGGCCTGATAACCAGCCTGCGCACCCCCCAAAACACGAAAATCTACGCCCGCGACGGCCTGGCCATCGTGGCGCTTGTCTGGGTGCTGATGTCGGTTTTCGGCGCACTGCCGTTTGTTATCTCCGGCGAGATACCGTCCTTTGTCGATGCTTTTTTTGAGACGGTCTCGGGCTTTACGACGACAGGCTCGACAATTCTGACCGACGTCGAGGCGCTGAGCCACGGCACGCTGTTCTGGCGCAGCTTTTCCCACTGGATCGGTGGCATGGGCGTGCTGGTCTTTGCCATGGCCGTGCTGCCCATGACCGATGGCCGTGCCATGCACCTGATGCGCGCCGAGGTCCCCGGCCCGACCTGCGGAAAAATTTCCAGCAAATTGAGCGACAGCGCGAAGATTTTGTACGCGATCTACTTCGTGATGACCGTCATCGAGACGATTTTGCTCTGCGCGGGGGGCATGCCGCTGTTTGACGCGCTCATTCATGCGTTCGGCACGGCAGGCACGGGCGGCTTCAGCAACAAGGCGCTGAGCGTCGGCGCGTACAACAGCCCGTATTTTGAGATCGTCATCGGCGTGTTCATGCTGCTGTTCGGCATTAACTTTAACCTGTATTATTTCCTGCTGCTGCGTCATTTCCGTGAGGCGTTCGCCTCCGAGGAGATGCGCGTCTACTTAGGCATCGTCGCATTCTCGACGCTGACGATCACGGCGAACATCGCGAGTATGTACGACAGTGTCGGCACGGCGCTGCGCACGGCGTTCTTCCAGGTGTCGTCCATCGTCACGACCACCGGCTACGCCACGGCGGACTTCAACCTCTGGCCGACCTACTCCCGCATCGTGATCGTGATCCTGACGTTTGTGGGCGCATGCGCGGGCTCGACGGCGGGCGGCTTGAAAGTATCGCGCGTCATCATCCTTTTCAAGGCGGCACGGCAGGACCTGAACAAGATGCTGCACAGCCATGCCGTGACGACGGTCCGCTTTGAGGGCAAACCGCTGGACGAAAAGACGCTGCGCGGTGTGCACAACTATTTTAACATTTATATGCTGCTGCTGACGCTGTCGGTGCTGCTGCTCTCGCTGGACGGGTTCGATCTGGTGACGACGTTTACATCCGTCGCGACCTGCCTGAACAACGTCGGTCCCGGCCTTGAGATGGTCGGCCCGATGGGCAGCTTTGCGGATTTCTCCGCTCCGGCCAAGCTGCTGCTGGCCTTTGACATGCTGGCAGGCCGTCTGGAGCTCTACCCGATGCTGGCCCTTTTTGCCCCGCGCCTCTGGCGCAAGCGCATCAATGCAATGCACGAGGCAAGAGCGAAGTAAGGGGGAGGGCGGGTGTTCTTTCTTTACAAAGAAAGAACCAAAGAAATTCCAAACCAATACAATCATAGAACCGGGCAGCTGCCATCTTTACGGCAGCCGCCCGGTTTTGGTTTATGTATGGACGTTTCGGGGGTAGAGTGTAGGGCGGCCAGCCCTCTGGCCGCCGCAAGGGGCGTACTGCCTTGCGGTGCCAATCTGTTTTTAAAGGGGGCTATAGGCGGGAAAAAATGTGAGTATCCCCACAAGCTGGAATTTGACACTTTGTATTTATCGAGAATACTCTTGAAACCATTTTGCAAAGCGTGATTTATTGAAAATAATGAATTTATATAGTTCTCCATTTTTCATATTAACTGTTGCAATTGGAAAGACTATCCACTTCCAAGAGATTTCTTTTATTTCCTGCATCGGCAAAACTAAATTTCTGTATTTTTTGTCAACTGTAAGCTTGTTTGTCTTGTAAGTAAGCGACTGACTATCGAGGTACAGACCTCCTCCAAGTATGCCATTGTGACACAAACTGCAAACAAAAGATTTCATAGAAACATCCCTCCATTAAATTCCGATTTACCTTATTATACCACCCCCCGCCGCTGCGTGTCTATTTCCCGCCGTGCCCGCATACCCTGTACCAAACCACAACAGGGGAGGGGCTTGCCATGCGGCGGGATGCAGACAGAGAGGAACGAAACGCAAGATTGCTGGCGGGCGTGGTGCTGGCGGCTATGTTGGTGCTGCTGTCCGGCATCATCCATCTGCTGTACCACCGGGAGTACGCCGAGACTGACACCCCCAACGACTGCTTTGCGGTGTCGGCGGCGACGGGGGAGACGGCGCTGCCCAAAATCGTCTGCCTGACCTTTGACGACGGCCCCAGCAAAAACACCCGGCCAATTCTGGAAATTCTCGATAAGGAGCAGGTCCCGGCCACCTTCTTTGTCTGCGCGCAGGACGCCAACGAAAAATATCTGCCCCTTGTGGCGGACATCGCGGCGGCGGGGCATCAGATCGCGCTGCACAGCGCGACGCATCAATACTCCAAAATTTATGCGAGCACTGACGCATTCTGGCAGGACATCAGAACGCTGCGCCAGGCGTTGGAGCCGTATGTGGATGTGGCGGCCATCGACTGGCTGCGTTTCCCCGGCGGCAGCACAAACACAGTCAGCCACCGCTACGGCGGAAACGGCATCATGAAGGCCCTGAAGGCCCAGGCCGAGGACAAGGGCTACCACTGGATCGACTGGAACGTCTGCGCCGAGGATGCCACCGCCAGCCACCCGGATGCCGCGCAGATTTTGCGCAACATTCGCCGCGATGCTGATGGTCAGGACACCTGTGTCGTCCTGCTGCATGATACAAAAGCAACAGGTCAGACCGTCAAGGCCCTGCCCGATATGATCGCCTATTTCCGGGAGCAGGGCTACAATTTTTGTACGGTTGCACAGATGGATGCCTTGCAATGTGAAACAAAATAGGGTATAATGTACAAGAATCGAAAAACGGTGGGAGGCGGAACGATGCGCAAAACGGAAAGCCAGAAGATAGCCCTCTGCGGTATGCTGGGGGCGCTTTCGGTGGTGCTTTTGCTGCTGGGCAGTGCACTGCAGATCGGCACCTATGCCGCGCCGATGCTGGCGGCGTTCCTGCTCATCCCGGTGCTCGAGGAATACGGCACGCGCTACGCGCTGACCCTCTACGTCTGCGTGGCAATTCTGGCCGTGCTCTTTGTGCCGGAGACCGAACTGGCGCTGTTTTACGTGCTGGTCATGGGGTATTACCCCGTGCTGCGCGTCAAGCTGAACGACGTAAAAAGCACGCTCCTGCGCTGGATGCTGAAATTCGCGGTGTTCAACGCGGGCACGGTGCTGGTGTATCTTTTGCTGTTTGCGCTGCTCGGGCCCGCCGTGCTGGACGAGCTGCTGGCCGACGGCGTCGGGATGCTGGCAGCACTGCTGGCCGCGGGCAACCTGTCGTTCTGGCTGTGTGACCGCGCACTGGCGGCACTGACGCGGTATTACCACATCATACTCAAGCCAAAACTGAAAAAGAAGTTTTAATTCGGGGAGGAAAACAACATGTGGTACGATGAGGCAGTAGTTTATCAGATCTACCCGCTGGGGCTTTGCGGCGCACCGCTGCAAAACGACGGTGACCAGGCGCAGGCGGGCGAGCACCGCATTCTGCGGGTGCTGGACTGGGTGGAGCACATCAAGCGCCTGGGCGCGACCTGCGTGCTGTTCAACCCGCTGTTCGAGAGCGACGCCCACGGCTATGACACCCGCGACTACAATAAGGTGGACTGCCGCCTGGGCACAAACGACGACCTCAGGCAGGTCTGCGCGGCGCTGCACGCGGCGGGCATAAAAATCCTGTTTGACGGCGTGTTCAACCATGTGGGCCGTGGCTTCTGGGCGTTCAAGGACGTGCAGGAGAAGCGCTGGGACAGCCCGTACAAGGACTGGTTCCACATCAGCTTTGACGGCAACACCAACTACAACGACGGCTTCTGGTATGAAGCGTGGGAGGGCTGCAACGAGCTGGTCAAGCTGAATCTGCAGAACCCGGCGGTGAAAAACTACCTGTTTGACGTTGTGCGCGGCTGGGTGCGGGACTACGACATCGACGGCCTGCGTTTGGATGTTGCCTACTGCCTCGACCTCGGCTTTCTGGCCGAGCTGCGCGGGCTGGCCGACAGCATCAAGCCGGAGTTCGCACTGGTGGGTGAGACGCTGCACGGCGACTACAACCGCTGGATGAACGACCACGCCTGCCACAGCGTAACGAACTACGAGTGCTACAAGGGGCTGTATTCCAGCTTCAACACCGGCAACATGCACGAGATCAGCTACAGCCTGAACCGCCAGTTCGGCTCCGAGCAGTGGTGCCTGTACACGGGCAAGCACCTGCTGAGCTTTGTGGATAACCACGATGTAACGCGCATTGCGACGATTTTGACGGACAAGGGCTGCCTACGCCCCATCTACGGTCTGCTGTTCGGTATGCCCGGTGTGCCGTCGGTCTACTACGGCAGTGAATGGGGCATGGAGGGCGACAAGCGCAACGGCGACCCGACGCTGCGCCCGGCGGTGGAGAAGCCCGAGGAGAACGACCTGACCGCCTGGATCGCGGCGCTGGCCCACGCCCACACGGGCAGCAAGGCGCTGTGCCGGGGCAGCTACCGCAATGTGCTGGTCCAGCCTAAGCAGCTGATTTTTGAGCGCTACGCCGACGGTGAGCGGGTGCTGGTGGCCATCAACGCGGACGGCAATCCGTTTGACGCCCACTTTGACGCGGGCTGCGGCCGCGCGGTTGACCTCATCACAGGCGCCGACCACGACTTTGGCGGCGGCAGCACGCTGGAACCGTACAGCTGCCACTTCTGGAAATGTGAGCGGTAATACGATATAAAAAGGCACCTGTCCGTGTGGGCAGGTGCCTTTTTGTGTTATGCTGTATGTTGTAAGGGGGCGGCGTCCTCGACGCCCCGCAGGGCAGTATGTAGGGCGGCCTGTCCTCAGGCAGCCGCAGCGGGGTGAGGGTGCCCCGCCCTACAATGTATGGGTTAAAGGGGCAGCCCCTGTAAAGCCTGCGGGCCGGGCATGCCCGGCCCCTACGGGGCGGCCCATGTATGGGTTAAGGTTTTAAAGTTTCTTTGCCTACTTTCTTTTCAAAGAAAGTAGGTCAAAGGTTCGTATACCCCATCGGCTTTTCATCCACAACAGCGGCGGTGTCGCGGCCCTCGCGCAGCGCCCAGACGACAAGGCTCTGGCCGCGGCGCATATCGCCGCAGGCGAACACCTTCGGGTCAGCAGTGGCGTACTTCACATCGGCCACGGTGCCGCGCTTCGTGCGCTCGACGCCGAACGCATCGGCCACATAGGGCTCGCAGCCCGTAAAGCCTGCTGCGATCAGCACCAGGTCGCAGTCCACGGTGAACTCCTCGCCGGTGGGCACCATCTGGCGGCGTCCGTCCACGACCTCGCTTTTCAGCTTGGAGATCAGCGCGCCGCAGACCTGCCCGGCCTCGTTCTTGTAGAACTCCTTGACCGTCGTCTGGTAGACGCGGGGGTCAAAGCCGAATTTGGCGATGGCCTCCTGCTGGCCGTAGTCGGTTTTCAGCACGCGGGGCCACTCGGGCCAGTCGTTGCCGGGGGCACGGGTTGCGGGCGGGCAGGGCATCATTTCCAGCTGCATGACGCTCTCGCAGCCCTGGCGGATGGCCGTGCCGACGCAGTCGTTGCCGGTGTCGCCGCCGCCGATGACCAGCACGCGCTTGCCCGCGGCGGAAACCGCCTTTCCGTCCGCAAAGTTGGAATCCAGCAGACTGCGGGTCACGCTGGTCAGGTAATCCACCGCAAAGAAGATGCCCTGCGCGTCGCGGCCCGGGGCCTGGATGTCGCGGGCCTGCTTCGCGCCGCAGCACAGCACCACGGCGTCATAGCGGGCCTTCAGCTCCTCGGCGCTGACCGTATTGCCGACGTCGGCGTTAAAAACAAACTCAATGCCCTCGTCCTGCAAAATTTTCACGCGGCGGTCAATGACCCACTTTTCCAGCTTCATGTTGGGGATGCCGTACATCAGCAGGCCGCCCGCGCGGTCCTCGCGCTCATAGATGGTCACGCGATGGCCGCGCTTGTTGAGCAGGTCGGCCACGGACAGGCCCGCGGGACCTGCGCCGATGACCGCCACGGTCTTGCCCGTGCGGGCCGGGGGCGGCACGGCATGAATGGCACCGCTCTCGTAACCGTATTCTACGATGGCACGCTCGTTCTCCTTGACCGTGACCGGGTCACCCGTGACGTTGCCGCAGGTGCAGGCCGCCTCGCACAGGGCGGGGCAGACCCGGCTCGTGAACTCCGGGTATCGGTTCGTGGCGATCAGCCGGTGCACGGCCAGATCCCACTTGCCCTGATAGACCAGGTCGTTCCACTCGGGGATCAGGTTGTTCAGCGGGCAGCCGCTGAACATGCCGCCCAGCTGAACGCCGCTCTGGCAGAAGGGGACGCCGCAGTCCATGCAGCGTGCGCCCTGGGCCTGCTGCTCGTCGGTGTGCAGCGGGACGTGAAACTCGTTAAAATTTCGGATGCGCTCCTCGGGCGGCAGCTCTAAACTGGTCTGCCGCGTAATTTCCATAAATCCTGTCGGTTTGCCCATGGTACTCTGCCTCCCTTACTTTGCGCTTTTCATGGCGTAGAACGCCTCGATCTGGGCCTGCTCGCTGTCCTCGCCCTTTTCCTCCATCTGGGCGATCAGGCGCAGCATCTTGTCGTAGTCGTGGGGCAGGACCTTCTTGAACTTGGGCAGATACTCGCCGAAGTTGTCAAGGATTTCCTTGCCGCGCGGCGACCCGGTCAGCTCCACATGCTCACGGATCAGGTCTTTCAACAGCGATACATCGTACTTGTGTTCCACAGGCTCCAGACTGACCATGTCCTTGTTGACGCGCTGGTAGAAGTCCCAGTCCTCGTCCAGCACGTAGGCGATGCCGCCGCTCATGCCGGCTGCAAAGTTCTTGCCGGTCTTGCCAAGCACGACCACCGTGCCGCCGGTCATGTACTCGCAGCCATGGTCGCCCACGCCCTCCACAACGGCAGTTGCGCCGGAGTTGCGCACGCAGAAGCGCTCACCGGCCACGCCGTTGATGAACGCCGTGCCGCCCGTAGCACCGTACAGTGCTACGTTGCCGATGACGATGTTCTCGCTGCGGTCAAAGGCGGCGTCCTTCGGCGGGTAGACGACGAGCTTGCCGCCGGACAGACCCTTGCCGATGTAGTCATTTGCGTCGCCGATTAGCTCGAGCGTCAGGCCCTTGGGGATGAACGCGCCGAAGCTCTGGCCGCCGTAGCCGTGGCAGACGACATGGAACGTGTCGTCGGGCAGCGTGTTGCCGAACCTGGCGGTGATCTCGCTGCCAATGATCGTGCCGAACGCGCGGTCCGTGTTGCCGACGTCCAGCGTGACGGTGGTGGGCTTCGGCTCGGCGGAGTCGAAGCTCTTTTTGAACTTCTTCATCAGGATGCGCATGTCGGGGGTCTTTTCCAGCTGGAAGTTGTAAACATCCTTCGCGTTGAAGTGTACGTTGGAGTTCTCGACCAGCGGGTTCTGCAAAAGCGCGGTCAGGTCCATCTCACCGGCGCGGGAGCCTGCGGGGGCGGGCTTGACCTTCAGCAGGTCGGTGCGGCCCACCAGCTCATCGACGGTGCGCACGCCGAGCTTTGCCATGTACTCGCGCAGGTCCTCGGCCATGAAGCGCATAAAGTTCATGATGTACTCGGGCTTGCCCTTGAACCGCTTGCGCAGCTCGGGGTTCTGGGTGCAGATGCCCATGGGGCAGGTGTCAAGGTTGCAGACGCGCATCATGACGCAGCCCATGGCCACCAGCGGGCCGGTGCCGAAGCCGAATTCCTCGGCACCCAGCAGGGCGGCAATGGCAACGTCGCGGCCACTCATCAGCTTGCTGTCCGCCTCGATGCGGACGCGGCTGCGCAGACCGTTCATGATCAGGCACTGGTGTGCCTCGGCAATGCCCAGCTCCCACGGCAGACCTGCGTTGTGGATGGAGTTGCGGGGGGCTGCGCCCGTGCCGCCGTCAAAGCCGGAAATCAGGATGACCTCCGCACCGGCCTTGGCAACGCCCGCGGCAATCGTGCCGACACCGGCCTCGCTGACGAGCTTGACGTTGATGGCTGCCTTGCGGTTGGAGCACTTCAAATCGTAGATCAGCTGCGCCAGATCCTCAATCGAGTAAATATCGTGGTGGGGCGGGGGAGAGATCAGGCCGACGCCGGTGGTCGAGTTGCGGGTCTTGGCGACCCACGGGTAGACCTTGCCGCCGGGCAGCTGGCCGCCCTCGCCGGGCTTGGCACCCTGCGCCATCTTGATCTGAATTTCGCTGGCAGATACCAGATACTTGCTGGTGACGCCGAAGCGGGCGGACGCCACCTGCTTGATGGCGGAGTTGCGCTCTGTGCCGAAGCGGTCCTCGGCCTCGCCGCCCTCGCCGGTGTTGGACTTGCCGCCCAGACGGTTCATCGCGATAGCCATGCACTCGTGGGCCTCCTCGGACAGTGCGCCGTAGCTCATGGCCGCGGTCTTGAAGCGCTTGACGATGGAGTCAACGCTCTCGACCTCGTCGAGGGGCACGCCCTGCTCGGGATAGTTGAAGTCCAGCAGGCTGCGCAGGTGCATCGCGTCGCCGTTCTCATTGGCAGCGGCGGCGGTGTACTGCTTGAAGGTATCGTAATTGCCGGTCCAGCAGGCCTGCTGCAAAAGGTGGATGGTCTGCGGGTTGTAGAGGTGCTGCTCGGCAGCAGGGCCGCCGCGGAATTTGTGCGCACCCAGGCTCGGCAGCTCGCGGTTGATGTCCAGACCCAGCGGGTCGAATGCTTCCTGATGGCGGGCTTCCAGATCATTCTGGATGTCCTGGATCGTGATGCCGCCCACGCGGGAGACGGTGTTCGTAAAGTATTTGTCGATGACCTCTTTCGAGATGCCCAGCGCCTCAAAGATCTGGCTGCCCGCGTAGGACTGGATCGTGGAAATGCCCATCTTGGACGCGATTTTGACAATGCCCGCCAGCACGGCCTTGTTGTAGTCGCTGACAGCGGCATAGTAGTCCTTGTCGAGAAGGCCGTCGGAAATCAGCTCACCGATAGTCTCCTGCGCCAGATACGGGTTGATGGCAGCTGCGCCGTAGCCCAGCAGCGTGGCGAAGTCGTGTACCAGGCGCGGCTCGCCGCTTTCCAGAATCAGCGCCATGGCGGTGCGCTTGCGGGTGCGGACCAGATACTTGCTGACCGCGCCCACAGCCAGCAGGCTGGGAATGGCGACGTGGTACTCGTCAATATCGCGGTCCGACAAAATCAGGATGTTCGCGCCGTCGCGGTAGGCGCGGTCCACATCGACAAACAGGCGCTCAATGGCCTTTTCCAGGTCGGTGTTCTTGTAGTAGCAGATGGACAGCGTCACGACCTTGAAGCCGGGCACGTCCATGGCCTTGATCTTGAGCAGATCGGTCTCGGTCAGGATCGGGTTCTCGATTTTCAGGACCTTGCAGTTGTCGGCGTCCTCCTCCAGAAGATTGCCCTGCGCACCGACGTAGACGGTGGTCGAGGTGACGATCTTCTCGCGCAGCGCGTCGATGGGCGGGTTCGTGACCTGCGCAAACATCTGCTTGAAATACTCGCTCAGATTCGGGCGAGTGTGGCTCAAAACGGCCAGCGGAGTATCGCTGCCCATGGCCCCGGCGGGCTCGCCGCCGTTCTTGGCCATCGGCAGAATGATCGTGGAGACGTCCTCATACCGGTAGCCGAACGCCTTCTGCAGCTGGACAAGCTGTTCCTTCGTGTAGCTGGGCACCTTCTTGTTGGGCACCTTCAGGCTGGACAGGTTGACAAGGTTGCGGTCCAGCCACTCGCCGTAGGGCTGGCGGCTGGCGTAGTCGGCCTTCAGCTTTTCGTCGTCCACCAGCTCGCCCCTGACGGTATCCACCAGCAGCATCTTGCCGGGGCGCAGACGGTCCTTGCGCACGACCTCGTCGGCGGGGATGTCCAGCACGCCGACCTCGCTGGAAAGAATCAGGCGGCCATCCTTCGTGATGTAGTAGCGGCTCGGGCGCAGACCGTTGCGGTCCAGCACTGCGCCCATCACGTCGCCGTCGCTGAACAGGATGCTGGCAGGACCGTCCCACGGCTCCAGCATCGTGGCATAGTACTGGTAGAAGTCGCGCTTCTTCGGGTCCATCGACTTGTTGTTGTCCCACGGCTCGGGGATCGTGACCATGACGGCCAGCGGCAGATCCATGCCGTTCATGACCATGAATTCCAGCGTGTTATCCAGCTGGGCAGAGTCGGAGCCGCCCTGGTTGACGATGGGCAGAACCTTCGTCATATCGTCCTTTAAATAGTTGGAGCCGATGGTTTCCTCGCGGGCAAGCATCGTGTCCACGTTGCCGCGGATCGTGTTGATCTCGCCGTTGTGCAGGATGAAGCGGTTGGGGTGGGCGCGGTTCCAGCTCGGGGATGTGTTCGTCGAGAAGCGGCTGTGCACCATGCCGATGGCGGATTCATAGTCGGCGTCCTGCAGATCGGGATAGAACAGGCGCAGCTCCTTGACGAGGAACATACCTTTATAGACAATGGTGCGGCTGGACAGGCTGCAAACGTAGGTGTCGGGGCTGGACTGCTCAAACACGCGGCGCGCCACATAGAGGCGGCGGTCAAAGGCAATACCCGCCTCGACGCGCTGCGGCTTGCCCACAAAGCCTTGCCAGATGCTGGGCATGCAGGCAATGGCCTTGTGGCCGAGCACCTCGGGGCAGGTGGGAACCTCGCGCCAGCCTAAGAAGGGCAGACCCTCCTTTTTGCAGACAATCTCAAACAGCTTCTTGGCCTGGTTGCGCTTGAGCTCATCCTGCGGGAAAAAGAACATGCCAATGCCATATTCCCGCTCTGCGCCCAGGGTCAGCCCCTGCTCGGCGGCGGCCTTCTGGAAGAATTTGTCGCTGATCTGCGTCAGAATGCCGACGCCGTCGCCGGTCTTGCCCTCGGCGTCCTTGCCCGCGCGGTGCTCCAGATGCTCCACGATCTGCAGCGCGTCGTCAATGGTTTTGTGGCTCTTGCGCCCCTTAATGTCCACCACAGCGCCGATGCCGCAGTTGTCATGCTCAAACCGGGGGCTGTACAGCCCGGCGGGGGTCTTGCGCTCGGTAAAGTTTTCCATACCTCGTTTGCTCCTTTCCCAATCCCGTCAAACCGCGCTGCGTCGCACATTTGCCGCGCGGGCGGGATAAACAAAAAAGACGCTCCCAACAGGGCACACAGGCCCCTTGTGGGAACGTCTTTGTTCTTGTCTGCATCATACCATAGATGCCGCCGCTTTACAATCCCGAAGCAGAAGATTTTACGGAAATTAAGCGAAAAACGTTTAGAAATTTGGTTTAGCAGGCGTAAACTTAATAAAATTAAGCTGCGTGGACTTTCTGCCGCCCTACAATCCCCGGAAAGCGTGTGCCGCCATGCGGGGCGTCGGGGACGCCGCCCCCTACAAAGTACGCCGCGCTGTAGGGGCCGGGCATGCCCGGCCCGCGGCCTCCCGGAACCGTCCGTTTACGGTTGACCCGCAGGGGAGGAATTCATCCCTCCCGCGCCGTGTGCCGCTGCCGCCCAAACAAAAACCGCGCAAGGCTTTTCGCCCTGCGCGGTCATTTTGCATACTAAAAAACGTTACGCCGTTTTCTCGCCGTTCTGCTTTTTCAGCTCGACCAGAATCTCGGCCAGCAGCTCCTCCTGCGTGGGGGCGGCGGGGGCAGCAGGCTCCTCCGCGGCGGGCTCCTCATGCTTGCCCATCTCCATCAGCTTGTTCATAGCCTTGACGATGCAGAACAGCACGAACGCCATGATCAGGAAGTTGATGACGGCGGTGATGAACGCGCCGTACTTAAAGACCAGCTTGCCGTCGCCAAAGACATCCCACATCATGGCGTCAAAGTTGACCTTGCCCAGAATACCCAAAATCGGGCTGATGAGGTTGTCTGTCAGGGAGGTGACCAGCGTGGAGAACGCACCGCCGATGATAACACCGATGGCCATGTCCATCATGTTGCCCTTCAGGGCGAAGGCTTTGAATTCCTCAAAGAACTTTTTCATAAGTAACCTCCTCAAGGCTTAAAAGGTCGATGCAGCGTTTTACTTTTTCAGCAGCTTTGCCACGGTCTGGGCCGCATTGTCAAGATAGTCGCCCGCGAACATCTCGATCATGCCCGCATCGGCCTCCTTGGCCAGCTCGGGGTCGATGGGCATCTTCGCCAGCACCGGCAGCTTGTATTTGTCGGCGATCTCGTCCACATGGCTGTCGCCAAAGACGTTGATGTGCTTGCCGCAGTCGGGGCAGACGGCGTAGCTCATGTTCTCGACCAGGCCGAGGATGGGCACATGCATCATCTGGGCCATCTGGACGGCCTTGCCGACGATCATGCCGACCAGCTCCTGCGGGCTGGACACGATGACGATGCCGTCCACCG
>ERZ827126.2484-NODE-2484-length-13021-cov-2.724973_pt1 | contig 13021 bp, 10 predicted proteins | sample MGYA00519780_ERZ827126 | MGnify/ENA primary metagenome ERZ827126 (study PRJEB31778, sample SAMEA3449262) | human gut metagenome | biome: human gut; feature: human-associated habitat; material: faeces | place: United Kingdom | collected 2010/2012 ...
TGTTCTACTGTTAGATTTCTAGCTAATATAGTCCCTGCTTCAGGCTTAATACCTGTATTACCACCAACTGCAAGCATATAACCTTTAGAGGTTCCAATAAAGGCAATATCTTTTACCATTGCATCTGGGCAGTTACGTCCACATCCACTGATGCCGATTTTGCACTTGTGAGAGGTTTTTCGGCCGTAATGTTTTCTCTCTACATAATCAGCCAATTCTTTAGTTTCGATTTGGCCATTTTTACAATAGCCTTTACCTACGCAGGCAATTAAAGAATTTACACCTCTATGAACAACTGTAGTCACGCCTTCTGGTAATTCAGAGATAAGTTTTTCCTTATCGTCTTTTTCAATACCGGTAATTTGTAAACCAGTTACTACATGGCGGAAAGATCCACCATATTTTTCAGCTAATTCTATGCATGCCTTCATTTGATCTAAAGTAAATTCATTATGTAAACCGTGTATTATGACAGACGTCTTCATCGTTCCTCCTCAAATCTAGCATGCTTATTCATCATCATCCTATTTATACTAACATATTAGATTTTGAGAAACTGTGAGAAATTACTCTCGAATAAATTGACTAAATACATAGTTACCATGCTTAGCCCCTTCAGAACTTAAATGATAACTACCATTTTGATACTCTAATAAGCCTTTAGTAACTAAATCTTCTAATATATTACCAAATAAATTATGAACAGATACGCCAAATCTATCCTCAAATTTTTGCTCATCAAGGCCCCACTTAGTGCGAAGCGCTAAGAAGCAAAAGTCCTCTTGCGCTCGCTCTACAGTAATAGTCTCTGTATCGATAGTAGGCATAGTATATCGATCAACAGCTTGTATATAAGGCATCACATTTCGGTTGTTGCTACGGCGAATACCATCATAGAAGGAATGAGCTCCAGCACCAAAGCCTAAATAGTCTATATAGTGCCAATATTTTAAATTATGACGACTATAGGAATTATCCTTAGCGAAATTGGAAATTTCATATCGTTCAAAACCTAACTCTTTTAATCCTTCCATCATTGTGTCATACATCAATTCATCAATGCTTTCACTAGGAATAGAAATGAGGTTCTTTTGAACTAAATGATATAGATATGTTCCTACCTCTACTTGTAAGCCATACGTAGAAATATGATTAATTGGTAAGCCTTTCAAGATATGTAAATTATGTTGAATATCTTCTAATGTTTGTCGTGGCAAACCATAAATCAAATCTATATTGATATCTATAAAGCCTGCCTCTTTAGCTTCATAAACAGCTTGTTTAGCCTTTTCCCCATTATGACTGCGATGCAGCATGGTAAGCGCCTTATCATCAAAGGTTTGAACACCAAAACTAATGCGATTAAAGCCTAGTTTAACTAACTTAGTTAGATACTGTAGATCTATTTCACCAGGATTAGACTCTATAGTCATATGACAATCGTCAGTAATAGTAAAAGTACTTTTGATTTTATCTACAATCATCTGTAACTGTTGAATTGATAATTCAGTAGGTGTACCACCACCAAAATAAATAGTATCAATAGGTTTAGCTTTAGACTCTGGGTGTTCCGAAACCCATAAATCCATTTCTTGTACTAATGCATATACATAAGTTTCGTAATAATCTTGTAAATTTTGATAGGCTGGAAAATCACAATACATACATTTCTGTTTACAAAAAGGGATATGGACATACAAGCCCATATCCCCAAGTGTAGACAGATTCAGGATATTAGAATCTGTTTTCATTATATTAGTCCTCAACCTTGAGAATAGCCATAAATGCTTCTTGTGGAATCTCTACAGAGCCCACAGACTTCATACGTTTCTTACCAGCTTTTTGTTTTTCTAAGAGTTTACGTTTACGAGAGATATCACCGCCGTAACACTTCGCCAAAACGTCTTTACGCCACGCTTTTACAGTCTCACGAGCCACAATTTTTGTACCTACCGCTGCTTGAATAGGAATTTCAAACATTTGACGAGGAATAAGTTCTTTTAATTTTTCAGCTAATGCACGACCACGTGTAGCAGCACGGTCCTTATGTACAATAATAGACAATGCATCCACAGGATCGCCATTTAACAGAATATCCATCTTAACCATTGGAGATTGTTTATATCCAATCAACTCATAGTCAAGAGATGCATAACCTTTTGTAGCGGATTTCAATTTATCGAAGTAGTCGTAAATAATTTCACTCAAAGGCAAGTGGTACACAACAGATACTCGAGTTTCATCCAAATATTCCATGGATTGGTATTCACCACGTTTATCTTGAGATAACTCCATAATAGTACCAACAAAGTCTTTAGGCACAATTGTAGTGGCTTTTACATAAGGTTCTTCAATGTAGTCGATTTCTGTAGGAGGTGGCAATTTAGCAGGGTTATCTACTTCTAGCATTTCTCCATTTGTTTTATAGACACGGTAAACAACACCCGGTGCAGTCGTAACCAAATCAAGATTGTACTCTCTCTCCAGACGTTCCTGAATAATTTCAAGATGTAAAAGCCCTAAAAATCCACAGCGGAAACCAAATCCTAATGCAATTGAAGTTTCCGGTTCAAACTGAAGGGAGGCATCATTTAACTGCAGTTTTTCAAGTGCATCTCTTAAATCCTGATATTTTGAACCATCTGCAGGATAGACACCACAGTATACCATCGGATTTACTTTTTTGTAACCCGGAAGCGGTGCATCGCATGGACGCTCATCATCTGTGATAGTATCACCCACGCGGGTATCTTTTACATTTTTAATACTTGCTGTGACATAACCAACCATACCTGCGGATAACTCATCGCATGGAATAAACTGTCCTGCTCCAAAATATCCAACTTCTACTACCTCTTCTACGGCTCCGGTTGCCATCATACGAATACGTGTACCTTTCTTTACTGTTCCCTCTTTGATTCGGCAAAATACAATAACACCCTTATAAGAATCATAGACGGAGTCAAAAATCAATGCCTGAAGCGGTGCCGATGCATCCCCTGTCGGTGCCGGAATTTTCGTCACAATCTGCTCTAACACTTCTTCGATATTGAGTCCCATTTTTGCAGAAATCAAAGGTGCATCTTGTGCTTCGATTCCAATGACATCTTCAATTTCATTTTTGACACGTTCCGGTTCTGCACTTGGTAGGTCAATTTTATTGATGACCGGAAATACATCCAAATCGTGGTCCAGTGCAAGATATACATTTGCAAGTGTCTGCGCTTCAATCCCCTGTGCCGCATCGACAACTAAAATTGCACCGTCACAGGCTGCCAGACTTCTTGAAACCTCATAGTTAAAGTCAACATGCCCCGGGGTATCAATCAAGTTAAAAATATACTCTTCTCCGTCATTTGCTTTATATACAATACGAACTGCCTGAGATTTGATTGTAATTCCTCTCTCACGCTCCAACTCCATGTTATCAAGCACCTGTGCCTGCATTTCTCTTGCAGTTAAAAGACCGGTTTTTTCGATAATACGGTCCGCAAGGGTTGATTTTCCATGGTCAATATGTGCGATAATACAAAAATTTCTGATTTTACTTTGTTCGATTCCTGCCATAAATTCGTTCTTTCTCCTCTAAACTGTTTTTCAACTTGAACTTTATTTTAATTTTAAAGTGATTTTTATCTCTTGCTAACGCTCAGTATAGCACGAGATTCCCTGCATGCGCAAGCGTTTCATGCCCCTGTCAGCACTTTGTTCAAAATGTCTGCAAGGGGCTGCATTGCGTTCATTTCTTCTTCTACCGTATTTGTCTGTGCTCCACATTCAACCAGCAAAGCTTTTGGTCTCAAGTGCAGATTATAGCGATATCCTCTTAGATAAATCGTACGAAACCAGTCCGGATAATATTCTTTGGCATACCGCGCAAGCTGAAGCGAAAATGCAAGATTATCCTGAATATAAGGATTCGGCAGATGGGAAAGTTCTCCATTTTGATTCGTCCGGCTTAGACCATTAAAAAACATAATCTTTGCCGTCGGCTTTCCGTTTATTTCCGTCACCAGCCGTTTCGCACCGGTTACTCCATCCCTGTGCAAGTCAATCACCACTTCAATACTTGGATTTTCCTCCAAAATCCGGCTGATGGTCTCCTGTGCATAGTTATAAGCCTTATTTCTGTCTAATTTTCCACCCATAATATCAAATGTGTCTGTCACATGCATGACGTTGTATCCGTATGTATCCCGAAGCAGATTCGTCAAATACTCTCCCACCCCCACTATCATTGTGGAAGCATCCCCTGGAACAGAATCTGCAAATTCCTCCTGTGAATGACTGTGATAAATCAGAATCTGCGGATTTTCTGCCCCTGCACTCATCCGCAAATCCTTTTCCAAGAGTGTCACTGCATTAAGCTGTTCACTGTTAATGCTGGTTGTCTTATCTATCGTGTAAAAATTGCTGATGACAAAATTAAAATCCTGAAACTGCTCCAATGGAAGGTCCATGACCGGGGCACCGGCTGTCAATGTCCCCTTCTGCCCGTTTTCCGTTCCTGCATTTTCTTCCGTACTTTCTTCCGTATTTTCTTGCATGTTTTCTTCCACTGCACTTTTTTCCTCACTATCCATTCCTGTACTCTCCTGATTTTTTTCTTTCGGTCCCGCCTCCTGATTTTCCTTTGTCAGATTTTCAACTAAAAATTGTTCATTTTCTTTGATAATCTTCCGGTCGGTTTCCGAATCTGCCCCCGCCTGTTCCGAAATGCTTCGTACATTTATCCCACCTCTTACAAATAACCCACTTAAAATATTGGCACTAAGCGATGCGTCTTTTCCATCCGATTCTAATATCGATGGGAGATAAACCTCGACTGCCTGCTCTTCCAGATTTATTCCCATCCATACAAATGTCTCTTTATCAAAAGAGAGCCCCTTCAAACTCAGATATCCTGCAAGAACGATAAAAATCCCCCATAAAACCAGCTTTGTCCTGTTTCCTTCTCTCATTTTGTTCCCCCTATCACCTCCTATCTTTATATGAGACAATCCCTGCGCTTTATGCCTTGTAAAGCGGACATTCGCAATCCGCTTCGCTACTTGCTCATGAACACAGATAAGTTCTGAACCTGCTTTTTAACAAAATACTCGGTTCAAACCCTCTGAAATTGTATAAGACAACCGTTTCATTGTCTCATCCACGTCCTTTGGCGTCACAAACATGCTGTATAACGCCGGTGGAATCATTTCCTCCAGAAATTCTTTCTTTTCTTTTTCTTCTAATGTCTGAAGCAGTTTTTCCATTGAATCCTGTACAATTGTTGCTGCATCCACCACCGTCGGCACTCCAATTCCGATTACCTTTACTCCAAGTGTCTCCTTTGTCAGCCCATTTCTGTGATTTCCTACACCAGAACCCGGAATGATTCCGGTATCTGTAATCTGGATTGTACGATTTAACCGCTTTGTACTTCTTGCCGCAAGTGCATCAACCGCAATCACGACATCTGGTCTGGTCTCATTTATCACACCTTTTACAATTTCAAGTGTCTCCATTCCAGTCTGCGCCATCACCCCCGGAACGAGCCCGCTGACTTGATACATATTTTGTTCTCCCATTGCCTGTGCACCATATTCTAAAATTATATGGCGGGTCATCTTTAAATTGTCCACCACATCCGGTCCCAACGCATCGGGTGTGACCTGCCGATTTCCAAGTCCCACCACCAAAACCGTCAATTCTTTTTTCTCCGGTATCAGTTTCTTAACCTGTCTTGCCAGTTCTTCCGAAATTTCTCTGTGATAACCCTCATCCGGTATAGATAGATTCGGTGCTTCCAAAGTCAGATAACTTCCCTGCGGACGCCCCATCGCCCGTGCTCCATTTTCGGTTTCAATTTTTACCAGAGTCGTACGGATATCTTTTTCCTCGTTATACTCTTCTTCAATACAGACACCCCTGATTTCTACATTATCCTCCTCATATCTTTCTTTTGCTTCCAGTGCCAAATCGGTGTGTATTCTTCCTCGAATCATGCTGTTTTTCTCCCTCTTCATCAGATTTATTTCTATTTTTTGCATTTTCATAGATTTTATGTATTGACATTTTGCAATAAATAAACTAGAATAAAAAAGCATGTGAATACCAAAGTGCCCGTGTCTTCTTTGGTATCAGATAATAAACATACGAATACGAAATATAATAATTTTGGAGGTGTACGGATTTGGCTAATATTAAATCTGCTAAAAAAAGAGTTTTAGTAAACCAGAAAAAAGCTGACAGAAATAAATCTATCAAATCAGCAGTTAAGACTTCTATCAAGAAAGTAGAAGCAGCAGTTGTAGCAAAAGATAAAGAAGCAGCAGTTGCAGCATTAGCAAACGCTATTTCTACAATTGATAAAGCTGCTACAAAAGGTGTTTACCACAAAAACAACGCAGCAAGAAAAGTTTCACGTTTATCTAAAGCTGTTAATACTCTGAACTAATTTTAATAATAAAGATAAACTTAAAAAGAACCAATGGTCAACCGTCATTAACCATTGGTTCTTTTTTATTTTTGATTCTGTTTTTTTACATGGTTTCGGCAATCGCTTCTGCCAGTTTTTCTATCTGTGCTTCCTGACCGTCTGCGAGTGCGGATTTAATTGTAACAGTATCCTCTATAATATTCATGCCTTTTAAGCCCGCAAAAATTTCTTTCATCTGTTTTCCGCATGTCACTGCCCAGGTTCCATTTTCCATAAATGCTACAGTACGATTCTTTAAGCTGTGTGCTTCAATATCACGGAGTACTTCATCCATCTTAATAAAGATTCCGCCATTGTAAGTTGGAGCGGCAAATACCAGATGGCTGTACTGGAAAGACGCAGCGACTACTTCTGAAGTTTCTGCTACAGAGACGTCAAACATGGTTGTCTTGATTCCTTTATCGCGCAATCTGCATGCAAGAATATTGACTGCATTTTCTGTATTTCCATATACAGACGCATACGCAATCATAACACCGCTTACTTCCGGTTCATATAAGCTCCATTTCTGATATTTTTCCAGATAAGCGCCGATATTTTCTCTCCATACAAATCCATGAAGCGGGCAAATGGTCTGAATTTCCACGGTTGCCGCTTTCTTTAATAAAGCCTGTACCTGAACACCGTATTTTCCTACAATATTGGTATAATATCTGCGTGCTTCATCCAGATAATCACGGAAGAAATCCACTTCATCTGCAAATAATGCGCCATTTAATGCGCCAAATGTTCCAAAAGCATCGGCTGAAAACAAAGTTTTGGTTGTCAAATCATACGTGACAATGACTTCCGGCCAGTGAACCATCGGTGCAGCAAGGAAGGTAAACTCATGTTTTCCGGTTTTTAAGGTATCCCCTTCTCCGACTACTTTTATGTTCATCTTAACTGCATCGCCAAAAAACTGACGTAACATTCCTTCTGTTTTCTTACTGCATACCACTTCTGCTTCCGGATATAGCATCAACAGAGTACGGATTGTTGCGGAATGGTCCGGTTCCATGTGCTGTACTACAAGATAATCTAAAGTTCTTCCGTTTAATCCATGTTCTACATTTTCGAGAAATGTTTTCTCTACTGCATGGTCAACGGTATCAAATACAACGGTCTTTTCATCTAATAATAAATATGAATTATAGGAAACTCCTCTTGGCACAGAATACACGCCCTCAAACATGGCAAGTCTTCTGTCATCTGCTCCTACCCAGATTAAATCATCTGCTACTTTTCTTGTGCAATACATTTAAGACCTCTCTTTCTCCATCTGTTCTTTGATGTCTCATTTTATCAATTACAGGTCTATTATATGCTTTTTTATTTTCTTTGGCAACTACAGTTTCTGCTGGATTTACGCTTTTTTCACCCATACCATCATTTCATTTTCGCCTCTGTTTGCCCATACATAATATGGAATAAATTTCAAATCAGCCGGAACTTCGGTATCTGGTTCTGCGATGGTATACAGTTCTTCCTCTTCTGGATTTTCTGAATTTTTCTGGCGTAATCCCTCTGTCAGCACTGTTTTTACCGGTTCTCCTGCGATTTTCTCAGCCTTTACTTCACAAACTGCCTTTGGACTTAAACGTACTAAATGTAAATCTGCACCGTTATCTGCTTCTTCCAGACAATACACAATCGGTCCCCTTACAACTGCGATTTTTCCAATATTTTCCCTTACCTTTGGATTCGTCTGAACCAGTCTTACTTCCATTGGGAATTCCACTTCTACTATTTCCGTTCCAGTCCACTGTTTTGTCACATAGAGATAACCGGCTTTTTCTTCTGTTTTGGCGCCTTCTATGCCTTTTACCTGATAATTTTTTGCCCACTGTGGAATTCTAAATGCCAGAGTAAATGGTTTTTCGGTTGCAGGCATTTCTACTTTTACTGCTCCATCCCATGGAAATTCAGATGTCACTTTGATTTCGATCTCCTGTCCATCCAGCTGTTTTTTGATTATTCCACCAATGTACAGATGTACAAATAAGGTATCTTTATTTTCGGTGTATGCATAAGTACTGATAGAACTTAATAATCTTGCAATGTTTGGAGGACAGCAGGCACATCCAAACCATTTCTGACGAACCGGTTTTACATGGAACTTTCTCTCATCTTTGTGGCAGGCTTCCGGAAGCACCTCTAATGGATTGACATAAAAGAAGCTCTTTCCATCTAATGCCATTCCACTTAAAACTCCATTATATAATGCACGTTCCATTACGTCAGCGTATTTTGCATCCGGTGTCATCTCCAACATTCTTCTTGCCATAAAGACCAGACCGATGGATGCACAGGTTTCTGCATAAGCGGTATCATTCGGTAAATCATAATTAAAGGAAAATGCTTCTCCAATATGGGTTGCACCGATTCCTCCGGTAATATACATTTTCTTTCTTGTCATATTGTTCCAGAGCACTTCACACGCTTTTAACAGACTTTCATCTTCTGTCAGTCTTGCCACATCTGCCATTCCACTGTAAAGATAAACTGCACGTACGGAATGTCCGACTGCTTCGTCCTGTTCACGAACCGGCTTGTGTGCCTGATTATATTCATAGCGCAATCCGTCTGGTTTCTTTTTCACTTCTTCCGGATGTTCATTGTCGTAATAATATGGTCTTGTTCCTCTCTCATCAATAAAGAAACGTGCCAGATTCAAGTATTTATCTTCGCCAGTTGTCTCATAAAGACGAACCAGTGCCATCTCTGCAATTTCATGTCCCGGCTAACCTTTACATTTTCCTTCTTCTTTTCCAAAGCAGGAATCTACATAATCTGCATAACGCTTTGCTGCGTTTAATAATTTGTCTTTTCCAGTTGCATCATAGTAGGCAACTGCTCCCTCTAAGAGATGTCCTAGACAATATAATTCATGATTGTCTTTTAAATTTGTAAAAATCTTATCTTTTCCATTTAAGATATAATAAGTGTCCAGATAGCCATTTTCCTGCTGTGCTTTGCAGACAATATCAATCGCACCATCTGCAATCGCCTCTAATTTTTCATCCGGATGCTGGCTTAAAGAATATCCAACTGCTTCAATCCATTTATAAAAATCACTGTCTTGAAATACAAATCCGTAGAACTTGTCTTCGAGATGCCCAGGGTCTTCCGGAAGCGTCTCAAATCCACGAAATGTATAAACCGGCTCTTTAAATTCTGCTCCTTTCTCTCTTCTTTCCTTATTCTGTCTGCCTGCTGCTTCAAAATTATGCATACAGAAGCTTGGTGCAGCACCCTCTACCTCATCATTTAAAGCTCTCCACTGATACGGTATTACTTCTGTTCTTACTAATTCCATCTCTTTTTTCCAGAACGTATCTGTAATCTGTACGTTTTTTAAAGAAAGTGGTCTGCTGAATTTTGTCTTGTCCATGTAAATTTCCTCCCAAATCATTTTGATGTACTCTTGGAATCTTTCCCAAAAAGATTTCTTGTTTTTTATTATCTTTATTCTAGCAGTTTGAGCCTGCAGAATCCATTGCCAATTCGGAAATTTACATGTATAATTTGGAAAGATATGAACCTTCAAATTTTAATTATTCTGTATTAATTCTGTTTCAAAGGAGGATTTTTTTATGCTGAATTTAGAAGAAATGGCTGACCGCCGGATAACCGGTGCAAACTATATCACTTCCGTAAACGGAATGGTTCACCCAAACCGGATTATGGATGTGCACGATTTTTTATATATTTTAGATGGAGAATGGGAAATCTTTGAAGAAGACAAGGCTTATCATTTATCAAAAGATGATTTGTTAATTTTGTCTGCCGGACGCCATCACTATGGACGGATTCCCTGCAATGCCGGCAATCGTCACATGTACCTGCACGTCCTTCCTACCGCTTTGGAATCTGACAGCAAACACGGTCTTAATTCTAAAAAGCAGAGTTTTTCATCCACAAAAAACAGCATGGAAAAAATGGAATCCTCTTCTACTTTTCCATGCCATACCTTATTGCACTGTAAAGAACGGATTCTAATCCGCACTTATTTTCAAAATATTATTCGTGCCTACTGGTCGAAAAGCCCCCAGAAAGAACATCGAATTTCTTTATTATTTAATCTTATGCTCTGCGAAATTCATGAATTAAATGATAACATCTGCTCCAATCATAAAACCGATTCCCTTTTGGAAGAGGTTACGCAGAAACTTCAATCCAATCCCCAGGTTTTTTATACCGCTTCCGAAATTGCAGACAGCTATTATATCTGTGCCCGTACCTTAAATAACCATTTTTTTAAAAATTACGGAAAAACCTTTTATGCTTATCAAATGGAGACAAAGCTTGAAATGGTACGCGATTTTCTGATTCATCAACCAGACGCAAAACTTCACGAGGCTGCACTGAACTTCGGATTTTATGATGAATTTCACTTAAGCAAAGCCTTCAAAAAGCAGTATGGAGTCTCTCCCTCTAAATTCCGTGCTTCTTTTTAGTTTCAGTTTTCTTTGATAAGTGTCAAAAGCTCCTCACAGACTTTTGGTGTTCCGGTAACAATATCCGCAGCAATCACCGGTCTTATTTCCATACCATTAAAATCTGCTATTTTTCCGCCTGCTTCTTCAATGATTATCCAGCCTGCTGCAAAATCCCATAATTTCAGATTGCGCTCAAAAAATGCATCGCTGCGTCCGCAGGCAATCCATGCAAGGTCTAAGGCAGCCGAACCACTTCGTCTGATGTCCTGACTTTTACAGAATACCTTTTTAATCAGCTCAAAATTTTCATCTGCCAGTTCTTTTTTATATGGAGATGTTCCAACATTTACAATACTCTCAGAAAGAGAACCAGCCTCACTGACAGAAATTCTTTCTGTGCCAAGAAATGCCCCTTTTCCTTTCTGCGCCCAGAATAATTCCTTTGTATATGGCTGATAAATAATTCCAAGAACCGGTTTTCCTGCCTCAAACAACGCCAGAGAAATTGCACTGGAACGATAATCATGAATCAGATTTGTCGTTCCGTCAACCGGGTCAAGCACCCACATTTTTCCGTAGAAATCTACCTCTTTCTGGCTGTCTTCTTCTCCAAGAAACTGAATGTCCGGATACTGAACCAGAAGTTCCGCCTGGATAAACTGCTGAATATCCTTATCTGCCTCAGTTACGAAATCAGCCGGACCTTTCACAGAGATATCTCCAATCAAATCTCTTTGTGATAAAATTCCTGCTGCATCTTTCACAATTTTAATAATATTTTGTATTTCTATTTCCATTTCTTTTTCCTCTTTATCTTTTCCAAGGTATTTCTAACCTTTATTAGAACTGCATGGGAGCAGAACGATTCCTTATAAACTTTCCAGACTTGCAAAAAACAGTTCATAGAAATCATCTTCACCCTCCAGCATTGGAGAATTTTCTCCTCCACCATTTGTACTTCTTCTCATGGCTGCGTAAAATTCTTCTCCGGCGCTGATTAAATCCATATCATAGATTTCGTACCCCAATTCTCTGCAAGTTTTACAAAATGCGGAAACTGGATTTTTCTCATTTCTTGTATCAAATAATTTCTGCCGAAGTGACATATCCACCTTTGCCTTTTTTAACAGTTCTTCCAGCATTTCTTCTGTTTGCATGCTCGTTTTCCCTCTTTTCTCTTGTGCTACATGAACGAAACAGCTTTACTAAACAATCTCATCCAAGAAAATCCTATTGATACAACAGATTTCTGCTTTTACAGTCTCACTTATGTTTTCTGGTATTTTATATCCCAATAACCACGATGTCAGTTCTGAAATTTCAAGTTCTATGGTTCGTTCTTTTTGTAAATTTTTCTCCTGTTGCTCATCTGACTCTTTTTTCCAAAAAACTTTTCCATCGAATACTTCAACAAAAGACTCCTTGTGATTGACATGCCAAATCCAAATTCCATCATTCTTTTCAAGCAGTTTATCTCTTACCTTTAACTGATAAAGCACTTCCTGCTCTGCTACATTATCTTTCAGGCAAATATATTTCAAAAACTCTGGAAGGTTCACGATTCTTACCATAATTGCAGGTTCTTGTTTTATCTTTTTGCAGTCATCAGCATTGGCATACAGCAGACGCTGTTCTTTTTTCTCCATTCCCCACTCTGCCCTTAATGCATTTATCTGATGTGGATTTTCCGATGCTTTTAATGCTTCTAAACTTCCATTTTCGCTTTTTAATTCTTTCAACAGAACTTTCACATAATCCTCATCCCGCCATGTAAACACATCATACCGTGCATTTAACCACTCATTCATCCAGTCTGCGATTTCCTTTGCCGACTCTTCTGTCACGTCCTGTTCCAGCCAGTCTTTTGATTTTAATTCCCACACCGGCTGGTCAAATACATACACAAAATCAAACGGCTCATAAATACGACGATCTGCCGGCATCAGAAAACAAAACGGCATATCCTCCTGATACATATCCAAAAATGCCTGTTTTAGGAGACTTCGCATATATCCCTGACCTCTGTTTTCTATTTTCGTCGCAACACCGACCAGATAATCACAGATTACTTTTTGATTTTTAATATTCAACTGATAGGGATTTCGATGAATCATAGACA
>ERZ827126.2498-NODE-2498-length-12960-cov-9.502518_pt1 | contig 12960 bp, 16 predicted proteins | sample MGYA00519780_ERZ827126 | MGnify/ENA primary metagenome ERZ827126 (study PRJEB31778, sample SAMEA3449262) | human gut metagenome | biome: human gut; feature: human-associated habitat; material: faeces | place: United Kingdom | collected 2010/2012 ...
CCTTTCACCCATTTTTCCCGACCATTGAAAAAACCGCTTCGTTCTATGCCCCATATTTTGGCTGTAATAAGATAATTAATAAAAATAAGCATAAATGATTTATTCTAAACCAATATAAAATGTGCTATAGTATTATATTTGAAGAAGAACCTTATTCTGTCAATAGGAAAGGTGGAAAAGAAAAAGAATTATATCAGAAGAAATTAAAGGATATAATGCAACAAAAATATCCTCTTCCTCCAGGTAAAAAAACACATTATATTTATAGTGATAAATTGTATATTTTAATGGCATATTTTCATAAAAATCGTCTTAATAGGGATATTGATAATATTTTAAAATATGCAATAGATAGCTTCAGTAAATTTTTATATAGGGATGATAAGCAAATAAGATATTGTGTTAGCCAAGCCATAGAGTGTAAAGACAATAATTTAGATACAATAGATATTAGCAACTTAGATGATGATTGTGTTTTAAGACTTAAGAAGTTTATAGAAGATGATAAATTTGATGCTACTATCACATATTTTGAGTGTGGATTGATGAGTGAAAAATTTTATAAATTTAATTTGGAAAAGATATGGAAGTAAAAGAAAAATATATACAGAAATATTGGAGAAATATTATTCTTGATCAATTAAATGACGAATATGTTTCAGAAGGGTTTAATGTATCTAGGGATAAAGAGTTTAATGGAGTAACTCCCGATCTGTTTTTAGAAAAAGAAGGCGAAGAAAAAATCATTGTATTATCTTGTTCAAAGTTTGATAATAATGATTTTCTAAAATTACATAGATATGCAAAATTACATAATATATCTTTTGAGTATATATCCTCCAATTATAGGTCATTTAAGAAAACAGTAGAAATAGAAGGAATTGAAACGATATTATGCGATTATATTATCAATAATACTCCTGATTCTATTTCAGAATTGGGACATAATCATTCTATTGAAGATATAATTGATTTAAATATTGATGAGCTCTATATAGATACTGGAGGAATTGCATTTAAAGGAACATGCTTATGTGAAACTATTATTAGTTTGGATGGTGATTCAGATACAGAATATTCTTATTATTTCCCATGTGAAATAAATATACATTTGTCTATAGATGAGAAAATCTTAATATTAAAAGATAGTGAGATTGAGGTTGATGTTTCTTCTTTTTACGAATAGTATATTATTATAATTAGAATGAGGTGTTGATACATACCACCCTCATTCTAATATGTAGTATCAGTAATTAATTATAATAATGATTTTAAGAAGTTGCATAAACCAAGTCCTGGATCGTCATCATCTGAAACCAATGATATAATACCCCTATCTCTGAGAATAGTTTCCTCTATCTCATTCGGTTTAGTTAAAAAAATAAATGAACTCGGACGTGACTCTTTATAATCATTCCAAATTTTATGGAGTTTATATATTAAAAATCTCATGTTTATATCTTCCAAACTGTATCCTATAAATAGAATAGTTTTACCTAACATATCTGACCTTAATTTTATATCTAGCGGAGTAGAAAAGTCTAATCTTTCAAAATAACTACTTTCGGTTAAAACAATAGAACTATCATCTGTAAAATCACCGTGAAATTTTATAATTTGAGTTATTCCATCTTTAATCTCTGTAAAATCTTTTACATTTATTATTTTTGTGTATTTCTTCTTGTAACAGTCAAAACTAGTTTCAAGCCATCTATCATAATTAGTGGTGTATATTATAGGAAAATTTAAATCAACAATTAGTTTGTGAATTTCTGATTTTTCTATTTGAATATTAGGATTATGCCATTTTGTATCCATATAACTCCTTAATTCTCCTATGGATTTCTTTTTAATTTTATAATATTCAACAAGAGATTGATAATTTGATAAAGACTTGAAAATGTCTGAATCATAATGTAACAATCTAGCTACCTCATCTATAAGTTCAGAGAATGTTGGTAATCCCAGATTTTTTGAAACTCCAGAACCAACAAATAGAATTACATTTTTTTGTTGAATTGCTTCTTTTAATTCATCTAAATTTTTCATTGTTCTTTCAAATATTTTGCCAATTCATTTAAAGCTTGTTTTCTCATGCTAATTTTATTTTTTTCTAAAGTTCCCATTTCTGCGAATGTCATATTTTTACCATCAGGAATGAAAATGCAGTCCCATTGAAAGGTTCGGTCACCTTTAGGGGGATTAGTTATATATCCATTTATTTTACCCTCAAAAATTTTAAAATTCTTTCCATCTACATAGCAGACAGTTGTTTTTGCTTGAGCAATAGAACTATTATCAGACGCACCAAATATTTCAGCAAACTTATCAGCCTGTAATGTATCCCAGAAAATTTGCGTTAGTCCTCCTGGTAAACCATTAATCTTTTCTATATAAAGTCCAGTATGTTCTACAATTAATGGTCTACCTATTTTCTTATATGCTTTTAACGCTTTGTCTTTAACCAAATGAATTACATCATCTGTTTGTAATTCTTCTAACTTTATTTTATTAGGGATAACCTCTATATTGAATTCGTTTAATATATCTCTGATTTCTTTTATTTTTTCAGGATTACTAGATAATATTCTTATTTGTCTATTCATTATCTTAAGTTTTTAAATGCATACTTTAACTGATTTCTATACATAACTTCTGCAAAGTTTGAGATTTTTGTAATATTTTCAAATAATTCATACTCAAAACTTAGGCTTTTATTGTGAATACCTGGATTATCAGAACATAATACATAAGGTATATTGAATTTATGAAATTGTAGAACAGGATGTGTACTTATATCAGATACAGATGATGTAAGAATGTTACTGGTAAGACAGACTTCGATACATATATCATTTTTTTTACATAAGTCCAACAATTCTGGATTATTGCCTATAGCTAAACCATGCCCAATTCTATTAGCTTTACATTGTGTTATAGCATACTTAACATTCTCATCACTCCAACTTTCTCCTGCATGAATAGTGATACCATATCCGTTTTCTTTAACATTCTGAAAGAAATTAGGCCATTCGCTGAAATGGAGCTCGGTTTCATTTCCTGTTAAATCAAAACCTACAAAAATATTGCTATTCTTTCTTTTGATTATATCTAGTATTTTATAATATTCATTTATTTCATTAACTTCTCTTCTTACAGATATGATTAATCTCATATCAAGTTTATATTTTGTTCTTATTGTCTCAAAACCTTCAATATACCAATCTAAAATTTCCTCATATGTAATATTATTGAGTTTGGCTAAATATATAATAGAATTTCTTAGTTCAATATATTTTATATTATCAGCAAGCATTTCTTTCCCAATACCATCTAATATAGTCATAAATATATTCTTATTATGAGGTAATAGACGTGTAATCTTCCATGGATTAAAATATTCTGATAAGTTTTTAACAGGTTTATCAATTATATAGTCATGTTCTTTAAAATCATAATTGTTATCTATTATTTTTAATATTGTATTAATAGGTATACTACCATTTAAGTGACAATGTAGTTCAGCCTTATCGTAATTTGTATATTTCATTGCCTTTATGTTAAATAAAAAAAGCTGCAATTTAATCAATCACAGCTAATTATTATGTATGAAAATTAATTTGAGTAAAATTTTTCAAGTATTTTCTCAAAAATCGGTATATACTTTCGTGGAGTCAATGGACTTTTGGAAAAAGCATAAATCAAGTTTATGTATTCTTCATCCGAGAGAACTCCTACAACCTCGGCAGACTCAAATGATCTTAGAAGGTTTTCCTGTTCACCTTCCTGGAAACAATAATCAAATGGGATGGTAGTTACCAGTGGAAAAGAGAAGTCTTCGTCAGAACCATACTTCTTTCCAATGCACCTGTTGGCTTCAAATACGTACGATACAATATCCTGTCCTCTGTAATTCTTGCCGTGTTTCGGTGATAAGCTACCGGAACGTTTTCTTGAAGTAGGAAATACGGCAACAACATTCAGTGTCTCACTTCTATAGAGGGAAATCAGATACTTGTTTTTGGGAGGATTTGTAAAGGTGCAAAAACCGTAGATAATATTCTTAGCCTTTAACATACCGATGTCGCATTACAGAACTGCATATATTCCAGTGCATCCTCAAAAACTTCTTCTTTTTCTTCATCACCTTCAATAAGACTGTTCAGATGAATTTCACAGTCAGAACGACCTGAATCTGAAAAAGTAAGATTGTTTTCATTCACTACTTTACTCCACAAGGTATCATCAAGATGGGTAATGTCGGTAAGCTCATCTGCAGACATGAATCCGTATGTAGAAATGATTTTATCGATCATATCCATTTCATACTGACTGTAGAGGTTTAGCTTTTCTTGTGTGAGAATACCACTAACCGGAGATACTTCACATTTGTCTTCGTTGTTACGATGGCACTGTACATACTCTGAAAATGATCCGTTCTTTACATCATATACTTCAGGTGCAACAGGGCCTTTTTTCCATGCAAAGTAACTGAACCAGGTTAGAGGGAATCCTCTTTCGATAGTGAATTTTTCGTCTGTAAGATACACCAGCTTCAATAGCTTCCTAAGGGTTATGTTAGGAATTCTTTCTGCGAGGTATGCTAATAAAACCCCATTCTTTTCTTTATTTACTGTATATCCAAAGCTCATAATGCTGTTTTTAAAGTTGTAATATTCTAATAAATAACTGTTTGAAGATATTATTAGCGTTTGCAAAATTACAATTATTATTGTATTTCGCAAAACGTTAATACTTATATTCTTATCGTCTTTCCTTTTGATGTGCAAGAACGTCTTTTGCATAAAACAATCGTCTGCCACCAATCTTTACCGAGGTTACTTTTCTTTCGTAAGCCCAGCGGTAAACGGACTTGGGAGCAATCTTGACTATTTTGGAAACATCTACCACATCGAGAAGAGTGTCCGGACCAACCAGCAGTTGGCTCTTCTCCAGATTGCTCAATGTAGTTTCTATAGCTTTAAGGCGGATAAGGATTTCTTTTATCCATACATCCATTTCTTCATCATTATTCATAGGCTGATATTCCCGGTTATGTAATAATTATTGGAGTCTTGCGACAACATTTCGTTTTCTTTCATGTATCGGATATAGCTTTTGGCTGTACGTTCTTTTACGTCAAGCATATCCATTATTAGTTCTGTCAAGTCATTGTAAGATACCTTTTTTCGTAACTTGAATATCTCTTTGGTAATATTGGATAGTTCTGTACGTTTTCGCTTTTCCTTATCTTCGATGGATTTTTCTCCGGCATAGACGTGCATGTCCTTTGTTTTGTCCCATGTAAAGAGTAACATGGGAACATCAAGAGGGCTACCATCCCTTACTTTGATAGCTTTTACAACTGAGTAAGCAGGATTTTCATCTTTCTCAATGGAGAGGATAGCGGCAGCCTTTCTTTGCAGTTCTGAACCAATATGTCCTCTAAGTTTGATTCCATTGGGTACGAAATGCAGAACACATATTATACATGTTTTGTATATACCTGCAAGTCTGTACAGTTCGTCAACAATGGCTATACTTTCAGTTTCATCATTTGCGGAGCGGATTAGGTCTGCTATTCCGTCTATAACGACAAGGTGTATTCCTCCCTGGCGGTGATAATACAGGTCCATGCTGTCCCTTATAATCTGTAGCCTTTCTTTCCTGGACATGGATGCCAGATAAAATGTGTGATATGTTTCCGGAACAGAATCAATGCCTACTCGTTTTAAAGTCTTTGAAAGGTTCTTGTAGAGCTGATACTCTGATTGTTCTGTGTCATAATGAAGTATTGCTTTTTGATTATAGTTTGGGCAAATATCCAATCCTAATGTATCAACAGAAGAATCAGTTGTTTCATCTATCAATGTTCCGGCTATAATGGCTGAAATAAAGTTGCTTTTACCAGTGCCTTCACCTCCGGTTATACAAAACAGATTATCGTATGTTCCTAATGGTACATCATTGACTGATACAACAGTTTTAGAAATTTCAGGTGGATTGTTATAGTCCATTTCGCATGATTTGAGTAACATGAGTGTATGAGAATATAGTTTTTCCAATGAATTTGTGATAAGTTCCCGTAAATCTGATGCACTTTTACCAAGAGCAAAGAAATCCGATATATCTTTTTCCTTTTTACTTCCTGATAATGGCAGTTCCAGACGTATGACATTATGGTCTGACAAAGCATTGTAATGGTGTAGAGATTCCCTTTTACCTGTCTCATCAGAATCGTATAAAATGATGATGTGTCTGAATTTCCTTTCAAGCATTTCTATCATGGTTGTTGGAATAGATGCTGTTTCACTGTTGAAGCAGACAGCAAAAAATCCTTTTGAATAGAGTGACATCACGTCTTTTTCTCCGCCTGTTATGAAAACAATATCTCCTTTGTTGGGGAGTTGTTCCAGTCCAAAGCAATATACTTCAGGCATTTCACCACCATACAGAAAGCGCATTTTGTTATTTAATGGTCTATAAAGTTTTACATATCCATTTCCGTTATAGGCAAAAATGGGATCTAAATCTGATGATTCTATTTTGAATGGCTCATTATTCCTGTTTATGCTTTCGTATGATTTTACAGATGTTACATGATAAAGCCTTAATGTGGAGAGTTTTATGCCATATTTTTGCCAATATCCAAGTTCGGTAGATGTGAATTGTTTTGATTCGACTTTGAAAGAACTTGTATTCTTTTCTACTGCTATATTTGGAGAAATATTTTCTTTGGATACTGTTGCCGTTTTTGCTGTAGTGGTGGTGTATGTTCCTGTTGTACTTGGTGCAAGATTAAGATTCAAGTCTGAGTTTATAAGACTGACTATATTGGAAAAGTCGGATTTGACATTCCAGCCTTTTATTGTGGCAACGAACCAGAAACAATCGCCGGAATAACTTTCGTCACCAAAGTCCTTCATCTTGAAGGTGCGTGAATGTCTGTCAAAGTAGATGTTACATGAGGCATTTTTATCATCATATAACGGATTCTTGAAGTTTTTCCCAGGGCGGAAATCTATCCGAAGATAATATTTGAAAACATCAAGTCCCCTGTTAGTACGGTCCAGTATTTCTTCCTTGTTTATCATTTCGTCTGTCTTTGCTCATGTAACTGTTTAGAATTATGTTGTCCTTGAATTCACTAAGCCTTCTTAAAGCTTCTTCCTTTGGCATTGCCGGCACTTTAATCTGATAACATTTAATTCCCACAAAAAGCGAATTGTAGAAATATCGCACATCGCCAGATTCAGCATATCTGTATCTGATTATGCCTTTCTTTCTCCACCTGTATAATGTGGACTCAGATATGGCAAGTGCTTCCATCACATCCTTTGAACTTAATTCTAGGGCATCATCTATTTCTTTACTTAGGGTAGTTGAACGCTCAATATAACTCTCAATACGGTTCAGCTGCTCTTTCAGACTTTGAAAGGCTTCACTATCAATGGTAATTACTTCCATACTTTACTATTATTGGTGACCTAATATTTTAAATGCTTCATAAATTCTATTCAAGTCTTCTTGGGAATCTACATTAAGGGAAATGCTAAGTGAAATCTTCCTTTGTTTGGATTCACTTGCATCACATGCAAATAGCTCACCAATAGTGATGTCTAAAATATCGCAGTATGCCTGTAATTGCTCTACTCTTGCTGAACTACAGTCTGTTTCAATTCTGGATACTGTAGATGATGAAACTCCCATATTTTCAGCAACATACTCTTGTGAATAACCCTTTGCATCCCTTAATTTCCTAAGTTTCTGACTTATCTTTTTCATATAATGTAAATTTAGGAAGGACATCCAATAGGTTATGTTTCGCTATATGCAAAAAACTGCATCGTTTGCAACATATAATTCATCATATGCATAATGATTTCGTTAATCAATATAAATATCCAATGAAGATGTGAGTATAGAAGGATATAAATTAAATTCTGTTCTTGTTTGTTGCTTAAATATTATTGTTCTCATATTGCTGACTAATTTGTTTTTTGCAAAAGTCGGAATATGTGAATGATAAAAAGTCATGGTTTATACCATCATGGTAAAAATAAAATAAAGGCTTATTTCTTTTATTTTGGCTTATAAAGTGGAGTAATTCTATGTACAGCAAATACAAATAAAAAAATACCATGTTGGTATAAACACGGTATTTTATCATACGAAATCTATGAGGTCTTATCTTCTATCATCCTCATCCATTTTTTTAGAAAGATTTTCTATCAGTTTATTTAAATAGGAGGTACGATCTTTACGTTCTTTCATAGCTATATAAGCATCATAGTAACCTCCTAGATCTATATTGAACATGGTGCTAAGATAATTCATGAACTCTTTTATTTCAATATTTCCGTGGTTTATATCCCCGGAAGAAACTAATGCATAGCCAAGTTCTATTAATGCTGCTTTTTTCCCTGTGAAACGAATAGGTATTTTAGTGCTGATGCTTTGGTACTGTTTTTCTATATAGCTTTCGTTTTCGATCTTCTGCAGTTTTTTGTTAAGATAAATACGTAGCATTTCATTGGCGAGTATTTTCGCTACTTTATAGTCGTACCCTGTTGAAAAATTAGGATCCTTATCTAATTGCGCACTATCTGTATATAGGCGGATATCTGTATTGCCACGTAAAAAATAATGTTCATCATAAATTGTTGAATGTGAACGATAATATTGATAAAAGTCTAAATTACGATTGAAGAAATATGTTAAGTTATCCAGTTCTTTATTGATATATAATTTTATAACCTCATTACTACCAGTTGGACATTGCGCTTCAATACGGTATATCTTATGAAAATATAACAATCGGCTTAATAATTCCGGTTTCTGATTTTTGAAAAAAAATATTTCTTCTTCTTTTGACGAAAACACATATGTTTGTAGTTGGTTTCTTAAATCGGTTAAAATACATTGTAAGTGATGTACCATTGAAAGAGAAGTTTCGATAATATTATAACTATAGAGGTCGATTTTTGAAATATCGACCTCTACTTGTTTTAATATTTTATCAACCCTATCTTTCATCTTATTTTGAAACTACAGGAATGCAAATATCTACGATCCATTTCTTTTCTGGATGTGTTTCGTGATTATTCAAATATACTTCAAAAGGTAAACCACAACATCGACAACCATGTTCGTCTATTAGGCGAAACATACATTCCCAAGAAGTTTGGAATTCATCCCATAAAATTTCAAAATGTCCTACGGCATATTGTCCGGCAGGAATAGTGTAAGCACTAATTTCTCCGTCTGTCTTTACCGGATTTTTGACTATCAAACAAGCATCCGATATACGTTTTTCTTCTGTTGTTATATTTGGATCATCATGGTAAATGGAAGCTAAATGAAATTCTTCTGTTGTTACTAAACCTTTGGGATATGCCCAATGTAATAGTTTTTCAAATGACTTCTGCATGGTAGTATATGTTCCATAATGACGACAGTACACTACATGAATTGCGCTCAAATGTTTGATTTCAAAATTACAAATCATAAATTTATCTCCTATTTTTAATGTTTTACGCTGACAAAAATAGTGAGAGTATGAACGGCTTTGTTGACTAATTATGTGTTCTAATGTACGATTCTTGCTATCTTTTTGTCGAATTTTGTTTCTGTAAGTCTCGGCAGTTATACCAAAATGTTTTTTGAAGTTACGACAAAATACATTAACGGAGTTAAAACCATATTCAAGAGCAATATCTGTAACTGGCTTTTGCAAATCGTTCTGCAATTGAATAGCAGCTTGTTCTAGTCGTTTTCGCATGATATATTTAGCTAATGGTTCACCCATTACACTAGTAAAAATACGGTGAAAGTGATAAACTGATAGATTTGTTTGGTGTGCTAATAATTGTATATCAAGTTTTTCATCAATATGGGTATTGATATAATCTAGAACAACATTAATTTGTTTTGTATATTGAGCTAAATCATTCATTGTATAATCATATTTATTATATATTTCTTTAACTGAGATATTTTAAATGTATAATGTTCAAACTCTTAAATATTATGTTTTTTCAATATAGTAGATTTCTGCAAAAAAATCCTCATATCAAATAAAATTTAATGATGAGTGTATTTCATTTACAGAGCAATTTAATAGGGAAGATGCTTTGCTAATAGATATTATCTCTTGAGATATAGCCTTATAAACCAATCCTAAGAACCGGTAACTTTGCTCTTGAGGATAACGTGTTTTCTTAATCTGTTCACTAAAATAGGTAGAATTTTTTTTCTTGATACAGTACCCTTTATATCTTTGTTCAGTGATAATACCTACCTCTTTTGCTTTATACATGAGTGTATCAATGGATATGCCAAACTGCATTTGGATAAATATGAGTTCTTGCAATGATATATCTTTTCTGGATATGCCTATAAGTCTGATAAACTCCGAGGTCGGTATAAGCATTTCGTTAACGAAGACATTGCATAACTTTTCTCTTTCCTTATCCTGTAGCTCTTGGGCAAAGTTTAATAATAGATATCCTAATTCATACAAGGCTGTGAATCGCTGTCTTTCTGCTGTTGCATTTTTGTTAACGATGATAAAAGGAGTCGTTTTATTTATAAATCCACTTAATCCGTCAAATTCAACTTCTGTATCCAGATGTACTACCTTGATACCATTTTCTTCAAGAAGGAAAGTAATATTGCTGATAGCATCTTCTCCCAGTTTCAAGTCATTTCGTAATCTACAAGCTACAGTGATTGCGTCATTCTTTTCCTTAATAATATCTTTATAAACTATATGAAAAGAATTTTCCATATGCAACAGATTTTCTATTTCCATATATCTCTCTATTTCATCTATAACCTTTTCCTTAATGCTTTTTAATGACGATGCTTTAAGTTTACTCTTTTTCCTAAACTCAATGTCTTCTACTGTCACATTATATGGACGAAAGAAAAAATCCACATTTACATTAAGTGCTTTGGATAAGGCGATAAGTATAGTGCTCTCAGGCATCATTATACCTTTCTCATATTTTGAGATAGACTGTTTCGATACGATATTATTAATTTTTTCGCAAAGACTATCCATAGATAGACCATTCATAAGTCTGGCACTTTTAAGTCGCTGTGAAAATATCTGTTTCATGATTTTCATTATTTTATGGTCACAAAGATGGTAGTTTTTGTTTGATTTGTCAACCTTATTAAAGTTTAATTTGGAGAAAGATACTTTATTGTAAGACTTCTTATATATTATGGTACTTGCATCTTGTATTAAAAGTGTGGCAGAAAGTTTTGGAAAATATTTATTATCAATTATTGGGCTTTGCTCGAAAAAGATTTTCATTGGATCGTAAATTAGCATTGATGAGGTTGTCAATAAAGGTATATTAGATATTGGGCAATATTACTACAAAAATGCCAAAGAAGAGAACCTTAATAACTGTAAAACTAATAGATATACAGAGTTGAATGGTTCGAATTATAGTGTATCAAAGTTTTATATGGCTTATGTAATACAATTCTTTATATTTAAGAATCAATCATTTGTATTAAGTTTTTATTTCAAAGAGGATTGATCGGTAAAAATAAAATGTTTCTCTTAAAAAACGTAAGTTGAACAAATTGTACCATCATTTAAAATCTTACTCTCCATCAGTTTTAAGTCCAAATTAGGTGTATCAGGAAAAAGTTTTATACCATTTCTTAATAGTTTAGGGACTGTATAGATTGTAATGCAATTTATTAGCTTAGCTTTTATTAAAGTCGTTATTAAACTACCTCCACCGACTACTAACAAATCTGTTTTATGTTTCAATTTATAAATCTCATCTAGTAGTTCGTTTGTTAAGAATTTTACTCCACAATTTGGCGTTACGTTAGTATTATGATGTGAAACCACAAAAGTTTGCTTGTCTTTGTATGGCCATGATCCCCAATGCTCAAATATATAGTGGTAGGTGTTAGCTCCCATAAGTAATGTATCGGCTATGGCATACTGCTTATTAAGAATTGATTTAATTTCAGAAGGAAGCCATTCTAATTCATTGTCTGAAGTAGCAATAAATCCATCAAGAGATACGGCAATGTGTGCTTTAATCTGTTTCATGTTACTTGTAATTAGACAGTTGAACAATATGTTTTACTGTTCACCAGTGTCCAAAAAAGAAGCGTGGTTCTCACACTGCTTCAAAGCGAGGTACTGGCATACCCAAATGAGGAAACAGGCAAGACCACGCTATGACAAAGCATAGCATATCCTGCGCTGAATATCCCCTCATTTTGAAAAGTGCCAGTTTTCGCTTTGGGACGTTCGGCGAACGTATATGTTATATATAAAGACGAAATTCCGGAAAATTCCGTTAAATCGCCGTTATTCTCTTATGTAAGTTTTGCAAAGTTAACAAAATACAATAACATATCCTATTATGAAATAAGAAATATTGTTTTATATTGCATTACATGGATCAAAGCCCACTTAGTGCAAGGTGCAAGCCTCCTTATATATTAAGAGGCTTGCACCTTGCACTAAAAGTGTAGCAGAGAGCCTTGGAAAATATTTATTATCAATCATTTGGCTTTTAGTTCGAAAAAGATTATCTTTGAACCGTGAATTAGTGATGACGGAGGTTGTCAACAAGGGTTCATTAGAGATTTGGTAGTTTTGCTACAAAAATGCTACAGAAAGAAGTTCTGACAAGTGTAAAACTAATTGATATACAGAGTTGAAGCTGAAAGGTTCGAATCCCCCAGCTTCCGCAAGCGGGTCATAAAAGTAGTTTATGACCCGCTTTTATTTTTCAATGATTTGAGATCAAGGCTTTCGGAAGCCCTAAAAAGACGACTCAAAATACTTCATTAAAACTTCAGGGAAGATAACCAGTGGTAACTTATGTAGATTGCGATCAGAATCGCATTGGGTTGTTTTTGGCTCAGCGGAAATTTCTGGTTGGTAAGTTTTAAAATTAGCTATCTTTGCTTACC
>ERZ827126.2505-NODE-2505-length-12940-cov-4.461312_pt1 | contig 12940 bp, 8 predicted proteins | sample MGYA00519780_ERZ827126 | MGnify/ENA primary metagenome ERZ827126 (study PRJEB31778, sample SAMEA3449262) | human gut metagenome | biome: human gut; feature: human-associated habitat; material: faeces | place: United Kingdom | collected 2010/2012 ...
GCGTGCCGGAGAAACAGTTGTCTGTGTCAAGAGAACGTCGCCTCCTTTTTATTGATGAAGCGGAAGCAAACCAGTGTGAAAATGGCACAGATGATAAATACCATAATGCCGATGACCGCTGCCATCTTATAGTTATACTGCTCCTGCGTCAGACGGAACAGCCATGTGACCAGCAGGTCCACTTCCTTGGCGCTGGACGCTGCCATGGCCTGATCCTTAGTTTTGTAGACATCCTGCGTCAGCAGGTAGATGACATTGAAGTTGTTGACATTCTTGACGAAATCCGTCACCAGCGCGGGCCCCTGCACACTGAGCAGGTAGGGCAGCTTGATATGAATAAAGCACTGCAGCGGGCTGGCGCCGTCGATGGTAGAGGCTTCCAGAATATCGCTGGGGATGTTCATCAGCACACCGGTGGCAATCAGCATCTGGTACGGAACGCCGACCCAGATGTTGATCATAATGATCATGAACTTGGCCCAATGCTGATCCGTCAGAAACGGGATATGGTCCATGCTCTGCCCCAAAAGTCCGATGGTTTTGAGGAAATCCGTGACGCCCGCATTATTCATCATGGTATTGAAGATGCCGGCATCCGAGAAGAAATTGCGCACCAGCAGCAGCGTGACGAACTGCGGCACGGCGATGGTAATCATAAACAGGGTGCGCCAGAGCCGGGGGCACTTCGTGTTTTTGTTGTTGATGAACATTGCCAGAAACACGCCGCCGAAGAAGTTCGTGAAGGTCGCAAAGAACGCCCAGACCAGTGTCCAGCTCAGCACCTTGCCGAATGCATAGCTGAAGGTCATCGACAGCGACTGGCCGCCAAACAGCGAAGCAAAGTTTGCCAGCCCTACCCATGTAAACAGTGCGGCAGGCGGCATGTGCTGCTGGTCGTAGTTCGTAAAGGCAACGGCAATCAAAATGAAAAGCGGTACAATGGTAAACACCACCACGCCCAGCACCGGCAGTGTCAGCAGCGTGACATAGAATTTCTCATTAAGGTAGCAGTTGATGTCCTGACGGAAGCTGTTGGGCTTTTTACCGGCAGCCTTTTGCTGCTGCAGCAGGTAATTCGACTGCACGACCATCATGGTCGCCACGACCAGTGAGACAATGACCACCATCGCAATGACACTGAGCAGCAAAATAGCAAACGAGTTATCGTAATTGTTGACCTCGTTTTTAAGAGTCACCGGGTTAAACTGCATCTCCATCTGGACAGTGCCGAGCGTGCCAAACTTTTTTAAAGCCGGAATGCCGGAGGTACCCAGAAAATACAGCCCCAACCCCTGCACCAGCGTTACCAGCAGTGCCTTGATGAGCTTCCCATGCCCGATGTAGCCCAGACCCCAGACAAGCAGAGACAGCTTGGTGAAGGCATCGCCGCGGACAAATGCACGGCCGAACTTCTGAATGAAATTTGCTTCTTTTCCATCGCCACGCGATGGTGCAAGAACCATTTCTGCCACAGAAGTCATCTCCTTTCTTCTTATGCGCGGGATTTAAAAAAAGCGGGCACGCTGCATAGCCGCTGCGTGCCCGCTGGATTATTTTTTACTGGGTTACGGGTGCGGTGATACCGGCTACGGCATCGTCCACCAACTGCTGGGTGGTCTTGCCCTGGGTGTCGCCGGAAGCCAGGATCTCGCCCAAGCTCTCGGCGGAGCTCCAGTAGTTGGCACCTACGCGCTGCAGGGTGGCGTAGTCGCTCTGCGCAGCCAGTGCGGCGATGGCAGGTGCGCTTTGCACGGCCTCAGACTCGTTCACAGCAATGTTGGAGGGTCCGAGCTGACGGTCATTGAAGCGCTTGGCCTGATTGTCCTCGTTGGTGATGTAGTCAGCCAGCATCATGGCAACACCGACATTGGCGCTGTGGGGGTTGACGCCGACCAGCTTGTAACCGGAGAAGGAAGCCATCTGCACCTGCTCTCCGTTCAGGGTGTAAGTGGGCAGCTTGGTGGCGGCGTAGTTGTCGCCCCAAGTATCCTGCGCCGTATTGGCGTTCCATGTGCCGGAGATGGCGGCGCAGCAGCTGCCGTCCTTGATGCCGGAAACGATGTCTGCATCCGCGCCGGACTTGAAGGCGGGCTGGGCGCTCATATCCAGAATTGCCTGCGTGACATCGGCACCGGGAGCCTCGTTCCAGTTGCAGACAGTGTTGACGCCGTCATCGGCGAGGGTAGCCTTCAGGCCGGCACCGGCGTAGAAGCTGTAAACGTACCATGCATCGTTCAGGCTCATCATGAACTTTTTGCCAGAGGCATCGGCCTTGGCCAGCAGGGTGTCCATGCTCTTGACATCGTCCTCGCTCAGAACACTCTTGTCATAGTAGAGGAAGTAGCCGTTGTCAGCGGTCATGGGGTAGGCGTAGAGCTTGCCGTCCATGGTCGCGGCCTCAACGGAACCAGTCAGGTTGCGGCTCTTGACATCCTCGGGGTTCAGTAGGATCTCCTGCAGGGCACCGGCTGCCACCAGCTCATTAAGCTGGTCATCCGCAAAGGCGAAAACATCGGCAGCTGCCTCAGGGTCAGACAGAACGGTATCCTTGGCACTGGACTCGGACTGGACACCGATCTCGATCGTAATGTTGCCCTTGTCGGCATTCTCCGCGATGAAAGCATCGGCCATCTCACGCAGCATGGTCTGGTCTTCCTCAGCACCCCACATGGTCAGCTTAACATCGCCCCAGCTTTCTGCGGCGGAAGAAGCCTCACCGGAGGACGCAGCGGAATCGGCCTGAGATGCGGCAGAGGACGCAGCAGAGGAGGATGCAGCACCACCACAGGCGGTCAGCATAGCGGCCGCAGTCACGGTGCTCACCGCAGCGAGAGCGTTATGACGGGAATTCCATTTTTTCATGATCGAGTTCTCCTTCATTTCCGATTTTGGAAGCTATATGTCGCCAAATGTTGCGCATTTATGTTGCGCGCATTTGAACAACTTGTTCCTTACAAGCATAAGAATACACTCTTTTTCAGCCTGCGTCAATGGGTGATATTCACGGTATTGCGTCCCGAAAACTGGAAATTCTGACGGAAAAACCTAGGGCAGCGCCTACTTTGCGCGCAACTTTTGCGCAACAAGTATGCATTTGCCAAAAAAGCCCCCGGTTTTGGCGTAAAACCGGGGGCTGGGTGCGCTATAGATCAAGTTATATTTTCAGGAAGCTTGCAGGGCAGCATACCTCCCCTGCTGCACAATCTGTGGGTATGCCATAGAGGGGCGCAGGCTATCGTCCATCATGGGTACGGCTATTCCATTTGGTGGACTCACGCAAAATAACCTGATACCCCTCAATTTGGCGCTGCACCACTTCCTTGCCAAGCAGGCGGTCAAGCAGCATGCGGCAGGCCGTGCGCCCCAGCTGCTCGGCATCGTACTGCACTGCGGACACCGAGGGCGTGATACTGGCCAGCATCGAGCTGTCGTACAGGCTGGCAACGCGCAGATCGTGCGGCACCAGAATATGCCGGTTGCGCAACTCTCGCATGACCTCATAGGCGATCTCATCGTCCCCGCAGAGCAGGCAGTCTGCCTTTTGTTCAAGCGCCGCCTCCAGCGCATCAATGGTCTGCCCTGCTGATTCAATGCCGGAATGAACAAGGCGCTGATCCACCGGCACGCAGGATTCCGCAAAGCCGCGCAGGTACCCGCGCGTGCGGTCGGTGTTGACGGCGTAAATCGTGCTGCCGACCAGCAGTGCGATCCGCTTGGCGCCCATCTGCAGCAGGATGCGGGTCATCTCGCAGGCGGCGGTAACCTGATCATTGTCCGCCTGCGGTATTGTCTTGTCCTCGCTGCGGCCAATCAGCACAAACGGCACATCATACTGCCGCAGCAGGTCAACACAGGGGTCGTCTGCCATGGCGTAGGTCAGAATAACCCCGTCCACCTTATGGCTTGCCAGTTGACGCTGCAGCTGGGTATATTCTGTGCTGGAGGCGTAGCACAGCAGCATGTCATAGCCGCGCTGATCAGCCATGGTACAGATGCCGCCCATACATTTGCGCAAAAACGGCAGATCCAGTGTAATAAAACGCTGCGGCACAATCATAGCGATGTTGTTGGTGCGCACCTTTGGGTCTTTTTGCGCAGGCGCAGGCTCTGTGTGGGCATGCCCCATATAGGCGAACACCTTGGCGCGGGTTTTCTCGCTGATGCGCCCTTTCCCGGAAAGTGCGCGTGACACCGTTGTTTTGGAAACGCCGAGTGCCTCCGCCACCTGCTCGATAGTCATTTTTTCGTTTTCTTTTGCAGCCATTGGGGAAACCTTCTCCTTTGCATTGCATTGCGCAACAAATCTCATATCAGCATAACGGGATATTCTTTCGTTGTCAATGTTCGAAAGCAACAAAAAAGCGTTCTGCTTTTTAGCAGAACGCTAAAACAGGCCGATTTTGTCAAAAAATACGATCCTTGCCCTTCCAAACTGCAGTCCGATAACGTTCAAGCACAGTGTTTCCCACCGTGACAGGCTGTTCCGTGCAGTTCTGTACAAACACAAAGCTGCCGCGCCGCACCGCCAGAACTCCTTCAGGCAGAGCCTCCGGCCAAGCCGGGCTCAAGCCGATTCCCATTGCAGCATCGTGATAAAACGCCCGATAAAAAGCCTCGTCAAAGCGGCTGGCCAGATAGTACGCACGGCCCTTACCGTATCTGTGGACCGCCACAGCCGGGTGCCCGGCAAAATAGTCCTCGGCATACAGGCTGAGCGGCTCTGCCGGATTTTCCTCATCAAGGGCTGCCACCTCACACAGGGTGGATGCCTGCGCCGCAGGCAGTGTGCAGCCAGCTACCGGCATGCAGCGGCGGGTTTCCCCGTCATACATGCCGTCAATCTCGGTGCGGCGCAGCCCCAGCAGTTCAGTCAGGCCATAGGGCGTGTCCCCCAGGCGGCAGAGATCACTTTCATCGACCACGCCCGACCAGTAGGTGACGATAACTGTGCCGCCGTTTTGCGCAAATGCGCAAAGTCTTTTCGCAAAAGCATCGGTCAGCAGGTAGAGCATCGGCACCACGACCAAACCATAACCTGTCAGGTCGGCGTTCTGGTCAACAAACTCCACAGCAATGCCCTCCCGTGCAAGGGCATTATAGTGCCGCTTCAGTTCATCCCAATAGCCCATACCGGCATTGCGCGGGCCGCAGGAGCCTTCCAGCGCCCACTTATTCTGCCAATCATGGACTATGGCAGCCTGCTTTTCGCGTTTTACCGCTGTAATTTCGGCCAAAGCCTCCAGCCTTAACCCAACCTGCGCAGTCTCCGTAAAAGAACGGGCATCCTCCCGTCCATCGTGGCCGATGACTGCGCCATGGAACTTTTCCTCCGCGCCTCGGCTGGCGCGCCACTGGAAATATAGCACACTGTCTGCACCGTGCGCCACCGTCTGCAGCGCGGCAAGCTCTGCAATGCCGGGCTTTTTCTGCTTGGAAACAGGCTGCCAGTTGGTAAAGCTGGGGCTGGACTCCATCAGCAGGAAAGGCTTGTCCTTCATTGAATAGAAAAGATCGTGCATCATGGCAGTATCCAGCGCCGTTTCCTCGACCGTCTCACTGGGCTTATGCCAGGTCGGGTAGTTGTCCCAGCTGGCGACATCGATTTCCTTTGCCATTTTAAAATAGTCGATGCCATCAAACCGATACATCATATTGGCGGTAAATTTGGCATTGGGGGCAATTTCTTTGACGGTATCCCGCTCAAATTTCAAAAAATCGATATGTCGGTCGCTGACAAAGCGCTTCCAGTCGAGCGCAAGCGCCTGCACGGCGTTTTCGCCCTGTGGGGCAGGGCTTTCGATTTGTTCCCAATCGGTGTAGTCATGGCTCCAGAAGCGGGCGTTCCATGCCTTGTTCAGTGCCTCCAGCGTCCCGTACCGTGCCTGCAGCCAGCGACGGAATTCTGCCTGACACAATGCGCAGTGGCAGTCCCCGCCCATTTCGTTGGAGATGTGCCAAAGGATGACCGCCGGATCATCGCCAAATCGCCGTGCCAGCTTTTGGTCGATGATGCGCACCTTCTCACGATAAATCGATGATGTATAGCAGTAATTCTGACGCCGGTTGTACAGCTCCCGCACGCGGTCAGCCCGCACACGGCGCACCTCCGGGTACTTGTGTGCCAGCCATGCGGGGCGTGCAGCACTGGGGGTCGCTAAAATCGTGCGGATCCCGTTGGCGTAAAGGTTATGGATGATGTCCGTCAGCCAGTCCAGATTGAACACGCCCTCCTCAGGCTCCAGCACCGACCATGAAAACACCCCCAGCGTCACGGTATTGACGCGGGCTTTTTTCATCAATTCAATATCCTGTGCCAGAATGTCCGGCCTGTCGAGCCACTGCTCCGGGTTATAGTCCCCACCGTGAAGTAATTTGCGCCCCTGCATGGCAGATCCTCCTTCGGTTGCGCAACATGCGCAACTCGCTTGCAAGTAATTGTTGCGTTTAATACTGAGTATAGCAAGAACCCCCGTAAGATGCAAGACGCTTTTATGGAGTATCGTACCATTTAGCTGGATATTTCATGTATCCAGCCTTTCTCGTCTGTGTCTCTATCGGGAGGTTTCACAACTTTGCAGCGGTTCATTTAGACATAGTGCCAAATGCCCGAGTTTCCCACTGCATGCAGTATTTCTCCGCCGCTCGCCTTCCTCCGTGATGAACAAGCCTCTGCATACAAACAGGCACCAACCCGAAGCGTTCTTGCCTCGGTCTGGTGCCTGTTATTTATGTAAAGCCCATTACTGATTGGAAAATTGCTTTCTGCCTGCCTTTTTAATGTGTCACCGGCACTGTCACAGCTGTGCTGTACATGCCGTCATCCGCTGTCAGGGTCAGGCTGTTTTCCTCCCCTGCACGCACGATGGCCAGCGCCTCGCCGTAGTAGGTGTCGGCCACACAGTCCAGATAGCTGCGCTCATGATACGGGCAGGCGTTGCCAAGCCCGACCAGTGTACCGCCATCTACCTCCACCTTGATATTGCCGCGTGCCAGCGGCTTCGTGATACCCTTTTCATCGGTGTAGCGCAGCCGGATATAGCAAAGATGCCCAGCTTGCACGCTGCTTTGCTCCGGTCCCGCAGTGATTTGGGTTTGCTGCCCTGCCGTCGTCAGGGTGCAGCGGCCGAGCTCACAGCCCTGCGCGTCATAGCTGACGGCCTCCAGCCTGCCCGGTTCATAGGGGACGGAAAACTTCGCAAGGCAGTCGTTTTTCAATGCTTTTCTGCCGACGATACGGCCATTCAGCCACAGCTCTACCCGCGCCGCGCGGGCGTACACCTCGATGCTGGCCTTTTGGCCCTCGCAGCCTGTCCAGCTCCAGCTTGGCATGGCGTTGGTCATCTTCCATGCGCTGGGGCTGTGCCGGTCGCCCGTGTGGTTGACCGGGCAGACGGCAATGTACGGTCCGTTGTCCTTTTCGAGCGCCACGCGGGTATATAAGGCTTCGCCCAGCGGCTTACCGGTCAGATCAATGCGGCCCGATCCTGCCGAAACCCAGCCAAGGCCGCCGTCAAAGTTTTTGGCATAGTCCTCATACTCCCACGAGCCGACCATGACCTCGCCCAGATAATCCATGCCCGCCCAGACAAAATCACCGACCAGACGCGGCTCAGCCTTCGCCAGCTCGCGGAACTTATAGGCATCATTACAGAAGGTTTCGCTGCCCAAAATCAGCCGCTGCGGGTACTTTTTCAGGTCGTGCTTGTAGCGATAAATGCCGTAGTTATAGCCCGCAATATCCATATTCGCAAAGGCATCGCGGGTTTTGACATCACAGCCATGCAGCGTTGCGCCGCGCTTCATGAATTCATCACCCAAAAGCCCTGCCAGATCGTTGAAGAACTTGCTACCCACCGACTTTTTCTTGACGGCTTTTCCCTTAGCCTTGGCTTTTTCTGCTTTTTCAGCCTCCTTTTTGGCCTTTTCATCGCTGTACACGCCGAAGCCGATGGAGCTCAAAAAGTTGAAGAAGATATTCACACCGCAGGTCACCGGGCGGGAATCGTCCAGTCCATGCAAAAAGTCTGTCATTTCCTTGGTCAGCGCGATGCCGCGCTTTTGGGCAGTCTCGCTGACCTCGTTGCCTGTGGAGTAGAGAACCACGCAGGGGTGGTTGTAGTCCTTCTCGACCATATCGGTCAGGTCCTGCCGCCACCACTCCGCAAAATACGGTACATAATCGTATTCCGTCTTGTGGATATACCAGTGGTCGATGTATTCATCCATGACGAGCATGCCCTGGCGGTCACACTCTGCCAGCAAAGCCTTGGAGCAGGGATTGTGCGCCGAGCGGATGGCGTTGTAGCCCGTTTCTTTCAGCAGGCGCACCTTGCGGGCCACGGCATCGGGGTCGCAGACAGCACCCAGCAAACCGTTATCGTGGTGGATGCAGGCACCCTGAATGATGACCCGCTCACCGTTGAGCGTGAAGCCGTTTTTGCCCCAGCCCACCGTGCGCATGCCGAAGGTCTCGGTCACCTCATCATCTTCAAATTGTACGCGGCATCGGTACAAATTCGGCGTTTCCGGTGTCCAAAGACGGGCATTGTCGATGGTAAGCGTAAAGACTGCTTCCCCATCAGATTCCTGCTGAACAGAGGGAAGTCCCTCAACCATCAGCTGAACCGTGCCAGGCGCACTGGTCCTGACACGGATTTCCACCACAGCCGGCTCCAGCGATACTGTACGGATGCGCACACCGTTGAGCAAAATGTGCTTCTCCCCTGCCGTCCACAACTGGACAGGACGGTACGGTCCCGCGCCGGAATACCACCGGCTGTTGGGCTGGTCGGCGTTGCGGGCAATCACTCGCAGTTCGTTATCCCCTGCGTGCAAAAACGGCGCACAGTCCACATAAAAATTGGTATACCCATAGGGGCGGAATGCTGCCTTTTGACCGTTCAGCCAGACCTCAGCGTTGTGATAAACACCCTCAAATTCCAGAATGTGGGTGTCCGACAGCTCGCTTTCGGGCACCGTCAGGGTTCGCTGATACTCATAGTCATAGCCCTCATACCAGCCGGTGTTGACGCCGCCCGCGCTCAGGGCCGTGCGCGGCTCCGCCAGCATGGCGTCATGGGGCAGGGTCACGGGCCGGCCGGGTGCGGTATCGCCCAAGTGACGGCAGGTCCAGCCGGTGAGAAGGGGTGTTGCTTTCATAGATCAGTACTCACTTTCCGCTGCTTTGTATAGAAATCTGAAATGCGCGCTTTTTGCAGGGTTGCCGCATTTTTGTTCTTCTGCCTGTACTATACCACATCTGAAACAAAATAGGTGCGCCTTTTCACAAACCGTTTGAATTCACGCACAAACCAATTTACCCGTTGACACAATGCACAACTTTACTGCCTTATTCTGCGCAAATCCACCAAATTCCATAACAGTAGCTTTCAGGCCTGTAATCATTCAGCACACTGCTATTAGAAATCTCGCACAAAAATCGGATTCGATTTTTGTTATAGGTTATGCGTTTAACCATTGAGAATCTTTCTCTTGTGTTGTACCATGGAATAAGATGAATAAAAAAGAAGGTATTGCATGGAACAGAACCGGGTTCGGATCGCAGACATTGCAGAGGCTTTGGGTATTAGCACGGCAACGGTCTCCAATGTGATCCACGGAAAAACCGCTAAAATTTCCGATGCAACGGTAAAACGGGTCGAGCAGGAGTTGGAAAAAACCGGCTACATCCCCAATATGGCCGGTATCCTGCTGGCGCGGAATAACTCCCGCATCATAGGTGTTGTCATGAACGACCATGTCAAGTACGAGGGAAGGGTTTTGGAGGACGGCTTCGTGATGTCGTCCCTGAATGCACTCTCGCGCGAGGCCAACGAAAAAGGCTACTTTTTGATGATAAAAACCACCGCTGACATCCGCGAGATCCCGGTTTTTGCCTCGATGTGGAATATGGACGGGCTGATTCTGATGGGCTTTTGCGAGGCCGATTATGAAGCACTGCGCAGCCAAACGAGAATTTCCTTCGTAGTGTATGACGGCTATTTTGCGGCCTGCAGCAAGGTCGTGAACCTCACCATCGGCCATTATGACGGCGGCTATCAGGCGGGACAGTATGCAAGGGAACTGGGACACACAAAGGCGCTGTGCCTTGCCGACAACGACCTTTGCATGGACAAAGAGCGCATGGATGGCTTTCGCGCTGCCTTTGCTCCGGGCAAAGCCCTGTTTTGGCAGATCCCTGCACTACAAAAAGAACGCAGTGCTTATTATGAGGAGCATTTTCGCAGCTTCTTAAATCTGCACAGCACCGTTGTTTTTGCAGCATCTGATTTCTATGCGCTGGATTTTATGCGTTTTTTGCAAACTAAGGGCGTCCGCATTCCCGATGATGTACAAATCATCGGCTTTGATGACACCGCCGCCAGCCGGGAGAGCGTTCCCACCCTGACCACCGTGCATCAGGACGCCGCGCAGCGCGCAAAAACTGCGCTGGCCTGTCTTGAGGCGATGCGCAGCGGCAAAGAGTGCGAGGCGCAAATCGTTCTGCCGGTCACACTGATACCCAGAGAAAGCACGAGGAAGATGCTATGTCGGACTTTATGAAATCGCTGAGCAAAATTGCCATTCCTGTTACCCTGCAAAGTATGCTGCAGGCATCCTTTTCCATAATAGATCAAATCATGATCGGGCAGTTGGGCGAGGTCAATATTGCGGCTGTGGGATTGTATGGCAATTTTTCGCTGATTTTTTCCGTGGTGATCGGCTCGGTCGGCACCGTTGCCGGGATCCTGATAGCCCAGTTCACAGGCGCAGACAACGAGCGGGAGGCATGGTGCAGCCTGAATGTCAGCCTGCTTTGCGGGGCTTTGCTGTCGGCGCTGTTTTTGCTGGCCGCCGGGGGCTTTCCGGCACAGATTTTGCAGCTTTACACCGCCGATGGGCGTATTCAGCAAGCCGGTGCCGTGTATTTTAAAACGGTAGCATTCGCTTATCTGCCGATGGCGCTCAGCACAATCTTGTCCGCGTGGCTGCGCTGCAAGGAACACGCTGCCGTTCCCTTTTGGGCCAGCCTTGGCGCGGTGGCTGCCAACACCGGGCTGAACTACCTGCTGATATTCGGCAAGCTCGGGTTTGCCCCCATGGGGGTACAGGGTGCTGCGATTGCCACGCTTGTTTCGCAGCTGCTGAATTCCTTGCTGATTTTGCTGGGCTTTGCGGTCTGCCTCAGACGAGATGGCAGTCACCCCCAGTGGGCGCTGCATTTTGAAAGAATCACCCTGTGGGCATACGGCGGCATGATCCTGCCGATTTTGCTCAGTGAGTTTTTGTGGAGTCTGGGGCAAAATGTCGAGTCTGCGGTGTATGGGCATCTCGGCACAGCCAACCTTGCCGCTTATACCCTCACCTGCCCGATTCAGTCGCTGATTGTAGGCGCGTTGAGCGGGTTATCGGCGGCAGCCGGTGTGATGGTTGGCAAGCAGCTGGGAAAGAAGGCCTTCGACGACGCCTACAGGGATGCCAGACGCATCATGCTGACCGGGTTGGTCGGTGCCATAGGCGTAGCCTCGCTGCTGGTACTGTTTGCGGGCGCATACACTGGCTTGTACCGTGTGGACGCTGATGTACAGGCGCTGGGCAAAGTATTGCTGGTCGTGTTTGCCCTGTATGCACCCGTCAAGGTGGAAAACATGATTTTAAGCGGCGGCATCCTGAGGAGTGGCGGCAATACCAGAGTAATCATGATCATTGACACCATTGGCACATGGGGCATCGGCATCCCGCTGTGCCTGCTGGCCGCCTATGGTTTGCACTGGGGCATTGTCGGCGTGTATGCCCTGCTTACAACGGAGGAGATTTTCCGTCTGGCCGTCTCGCTTGTCATCTTCAAAAGACGCAGCTGGATGATCAGCCTGTGACCGGTAATTTCAGCGTACATATCCGTTCGTAAAGCAGGATCCTCACGCCAGACAGTTAAAACTACCGCTCAGGTTGTTTGGGGCCGCTCCGCCACAAAGCGGGGGCCTTCCTCCCCTGTTTTTCCGTTTGGCACAAAGCCGCATTTTTCCAATATGCGCTGGGATGCGCGGTTGTCCGGGTCGGTTTCCGCTTCCACAAAATCCACATCTTGCTGCGCAAATGCCCACCGGATCATGCCTTGAACCGCCTCGGTCATATAGCCGTTTCCTTCGTAGGAAGGCAAAATGCCGTAGCCTATCTCAACAGTGCGGTTTTTAGCAGGCCCCTTAAAGCCCACATCCCCCATATATTCCCTACTATTTTTGAGCGTCATTTTCCACGGTGCATACCAGATCCGGTTTTCAGGCTCGCGGCGGCAGCCCGCAAGCATCTCTCCGTAAGCGGCGCGCAGATCATCAGAATGCATCTCTGCCATCATTTCCTCGATTTCACTGTCCGACATAGGCTGCAGCAGCATTCGTTTTGTCTCCACCTTCAATTTGTCCATACCTCCGCTTCTTTGCTGGTGCTCGTAATTTATAGGATACAGGTTATTCTAATGCCGGTGTCACACTTCGTCTGCTGGCTTTCTGATGCAAACCCTTTCCATCATTCTATCTTTACAGAATATACTCCATCTGCCGTTCCTTTGTTTTCATACCCATCTTCTCATAGAAGCTTTCAGCCGATGTGTTACCCGCCCAGACATTCAAGGTCACCTCATAGCAGCCAAGCATTTTTGCCTGCTGCTTCACATATTCAAACAGGCTTTCCCCGATATGCTGTCCGCGTGCCTGCTTGTCAACGCACAGATCATCAATAAACAGTGCCTTAAACGGAACCATATTGGTAGAAAATGGTTGCTCCTTCAACTGGCAGAAAGCATAGCCCCTGCACACATCATCCTCACCAGCTGCAACATAGATGGGCTTATCTTCCTGCTCCAGCAGTTCTTTCAGTTCACTGTCAGTATATTTTGTGGTGCCGGGGATAAACACATCCGGGCGTATCTCTGCATGGATCT
>ERZ827126.2506-NODE-2506-length-12930-cov-4.807223_pt1 | contig 12930 bp, 8 predicted proteins | sample MGYA00519780_ERZ827126 | MGnify/ENA primary metagenome ERZ827126 (study PRJEB31778, sample SAMEA3449262) | human gut metagenome | biome: human gut; feature: human-associated habitat; material: faeces | place: United Kingdom | collected 2010/2012 ...
ATTTGCGCATATTATCGTACAGATAGAATGTACGCTCATTCTCATATTTTAAAATCTCATAGAATTCTTTGGAACGGAAGAGCCTTCCCGCTTCTGAAAAATCCTTAATTGCAAGTTTGCGGAAATCATCGGTACTCTGTACTTTTCCATAGGTTGTCATCACATATGGTTTCTCAATGATTGCCGTAAAAGCCAGTTCAAACTCACCGCCGGTACATACGACCGTGAATTTTCCTTCCTCTACATGTCCCGGGCGAAGTCCCCGTCCGTCATACGTAAATTCCACTCTTGCCGGATTCCCCTCAAATCCCTGATCTTTAAAATGGACACGGAAAGAAGACGAGTACACCAGTCCTCGTATCCTTCCCTCATTGTTTGCCCTCATTGTAAAACTTCCCCTGTATACTTCCCCTTCACCTATAATGAGCACCAGATTCGTCTCATCGAATATAACATCAGGTCGTATCAACTGAAAGTCGCCTTTTGAAAATTTTTGGATTTTATTTTTCAAGTCCTACACCTGCTTCTTTCGTTGCTTTTTTCTTAAAACATACTATAATAAATTATAGCATTGTTTGTCAACGAATGGCAATGCCGGAAAGAGAAAATATCAAAATTGTGTCGATAGGATGGAAAATTATGAAAAAAAAACCAGAATTTCACGGAAGCGATCTGGAAAAGATCGCAGATTATTATCACCTTGATAAGGAAAAGATTGTTTTGTTCGGCGCCAATGTAAACCCGCTCGGATTATCCGGACAGGTAAAAAAAGATCTCGCAGAACATCTGGATATCATCAGCAGTTATCCAGACAGAGATTATACAGATCTGAAAAAAGCAATTGCTGCATATACCAATACCTCGCCGGAACATATTGTTGTCGGAAATGGTTCTACGGAGCTTATCTCACTCCTGATCAGCCAGCGCGCACCAAAAAGGGCGCTGCTTCTGGGACCGACCTATTCCGAATATGCAAGAGAGCTGAATCTGGTCGGCGGCACACTGGAATATTATAATCTGAAAGAAGAACAGGATTTCAGACTGGATATTTCCGATCTGACCGATACACTGAAAAGTGATATTGATCTTCTGATCATCTGTAATCCGAACAACCCGACCTCTTCAGCCATCAGTACCGCTGATATGAAAAAGCTGTTAACCGTATGCCGGTCACTTGGTATCTTCGTTATGATCGATGAGACTTATATCGAATTCGCACCGGAAGGCACTTCCCTCTCTGCAGTTTCTCTTGTACCGGAATTCGACAACTTCATGGTCATCCGCGGTGTATCCAAGTTCTTCGCCGCACCTGGACTTCGCTTTGGTTATGGTCTCACCAGTAATCAGGCATTTCTTCAGACACTTCTTACCCACCAGAATCCGTGGAGCCTGAACAGTATCGGGGCTTACGCCGGTGAACGGATGTTGAAAGATACCGATTATATTCAGAAAACCTGGTCTCTCATTGATTCTGAGCGCACCAGAATGTGCACAGAGCTTTCCGGACTGGATACCGTAAAGATTTACCCGGCTTATGCCAACTTTGTTCTTGTAAAGATCTTAAAAGAAGGACTCACTTCTTTCGATGTCTTTGAAAAAGCGATTCACCAGAATCTCATGATCCGGGACTGTTCTTCTTTCGAAAGCCTGAACGGAGAATATGTACGGTTCTGCATTATGAATCCAGAGGATAATGACCGGCTGCTGGATGTATTCCGTTCATTATAATCAATACAGAGAACCTGCCCCCGGCAGCTTCTTCCGAATGCATGGCAATACAAACACCTGTCTGCGGCCCGGTATCATTCCTGAAATAATCCAAGTTACAGACAGGTGTTTTTCATATTTTCCAATATTATTTTTTTAAGATCAATGCCATAAAGGTAAGTTCTTCATCACCGGTGTTCTTAATTCCATGTGCATCTCCGTCTTTACACAGGAACAGATCGCCAGGATTTGCCGGCTGTTTTTCGCCGTTATCGTCATAAGTTCCGTGTCCGGTCAGAATGAAGTAAGACTCCGTCTCACCATGATGATAATGGTATCCTACTTCACATCCCGGATCCAGATGAATCTTGGCATACATCTTACAGGCTTCTCCAACTTCTTCCGAAGTAACCATTGCTTCTCTTACAATATAACCGTCTCCGCCATTTACATGTTCCACTTTTACCAGTTCTCTTTCGCCTTCTCTTGTCATTTTTAAGTTCCTCCTTGATTCGTAAAACATTCTAAAACAACAATACAACCTGAAAGATACAAAGTCAATGGTAAACCCTTAATCTTAATTCACGATCCGGTAATATTCTTTCGCGGTTATACTGTAAACGATGATATAGAATACCGCAAACACCGCTATCGTAATGATTGTGCATACCGCAAACAACGATACATTCGTAAGATTTAATACTCCCAGAATTTTTGTCATTACTTTAAAGGCTACTGCAACATGGATCACTGCTACAACCAACGGCAGGAAGAATACGCTTAAGACCTGGCTTCTTATGGAACGCTTCACTTCTTTTTTACTCATGCCAACCTTCTGCATGATCTGGTAACGCTCCCTGTCATCATAGCCTTCCGATATCTGCTTATAATAAATGATCAGTACCGTTGCCATAATAAACATACTTCCCAGATAGATTCCAATAAAGAACAGTCCGCCGTACAATTCATAAAAAGAAGAACGGCTTAACATACGGCTTTCCATCGTTCCATCCGGAAACTTTTCATAAAATTCGTTCTGTATCTGTTCCAGTGTCTCTTTTTGTTTTCCGTCATCTCCCTTCAGGTTGAATTTATCTGCATAAGAAAATGACTCGATACGTTCAATCTGCTCTGCATTTGCAAATACAATGTATAATGTCTTATACATTTCTGCCGTGCTCTTCGGCTGGCTCGTCATCTCGGACAGTTCTTTTTTCACCTGATAGTTCTGTCCTGCAATGTTTATCTGTTTTTTTCCACATTTGCCGTTCGTGGTATAGGTCAGTATCTCCTGTTCCTTTAACGAAACATTCTGTTTTTCTATCCGGTTATACTCTTCCTGTGTGATCATCTCTACATAGTAAAAATGATTGTCCGGATAGTACTGCTCTACCTTTTCCAGATTATTTCCTTTCAAAACCGCATTCATACTGCCATATCTGTACCGGACTCTGTCTGTTATTTTTACCCCTGCTTTCTCACATTGTTCTTTTATCAGTCTCTGAAGAGTCTCTTCATTATTTGTATCGGCTTCATTGCAGACAATTGAAACATCTCTCGGAAAACGTGAGTCCAGAATATCTTCCATTCCCGCATACAAAGATACCGTTGTGGATACCATAACCAGCACCATCGTACTTAACACACAGATGTTCGCAAGTCCCGCTCCGTTTTGTTTCATACGATAGATCATGCCTGATACACTGGTAAAATGCTTTGGATTATAATAATAAGCTTTATTTTTCCGGAGTATTTTCAATACCACAATGCTTCCGGCAATAAAAAGTGCATAAGTTCCAATAATCACACAGACCACTGCAACAAAGAATTTCAAAAGTGCTTCTAACGGTGCCTCTGTTGTAAGTGCAATCCAGTAACCATTGCCAAGTGCCGCCACACCGACGATCACAAGCAGCCATCTGCTCTTCGGCTCTTTCTCCCCCTGATTGCCTCCGTGCAGAAGTTCCACCGGATTCACCAGCTGTATCTGTAAAATGTTATATAAATACGTCAGAAGAAAAATTCCTGCAAATAATATGACAGTCTGTACAATTGCAGTCCCATTAACCGAAAACTGCATATCTACGCTATTGTGCAGAATCTTAAGGAGCAGCAGATACATCAGTTTCCCAAATATTATTCCAAACACCAGACCGCCAAGAATACTGATTCCCGCCGTCAGGATCGTCTCAACTGCCATCATTCGTGCAATATGCCGCTTTCCCATTCCAAGAATATTGTATACTCCGATCTCTTTCTTTCGTCGTTTGATCAGGAAACTATTCGTATAGAACAGAAAAATCACTGCAAATACAATGATCACACCCGTTGCATACTGAAGACATATCTTCAATGTATTCTGGGTAATACCTTCCCCCTTGCTCAGTGCGTCAATGATATAGAACATCATGACGGTCAGAACACCTGTAAAGATATAGGGTACATAGGTCTTACGGTTATTCTTAAGATTGGTCACAGCAAGTTTTTCATAGATGAAATTATTCATCCTCCTCACCTCCTGTGGTAAGAATCTTCAGCGTATCTGAAATTCTTTCATACATTTCTTCGTTCGTAAGATTCCCCCTGTAAAGCTGATGGAATACTTTTCCGTCCTTGATAAAAAGCACCCTTTTCGCACTACTCGCCGCTTTCACACTATGTGTCACCATAACAATCGTCTGACCTTCCTGGTTAATCGTTGTAAAAAGATTCATCAGACTGTCTGCCGCTTTCGAATCCAGTGCTCCCGAAGGTTCATCGGCAAGAATCAGCTGTGGTTTCGTGATCAGCGCTCTTGCAATTGCAGCTCTTTGTTTCTGCCCACCGGACACCTCATATGGATATTTCTCCAGTAGTTTTTCAATTCCAAGTTTTTCTGCAATCGGTTTTAATCTCTTTTCCATCTCCGGATATTTCTTTCCGGATAATACCAGTGGCAGGAATATATTATCCTTTAATGAAAATGTATCTAACAGGTTAAAATCCTGAAATACAAAGCCGAGATTCTGACGTCTGAACGTTGCGATCTCTTTTTCTTTTAATTTTCCCAGATCCCTGTCTTTTAAATAAACCTTTCCTTCTGTCGGTTTATCAAGTGCCGCCAGAATATTCAGCAAAGTCGTCTTTCCCGATCCAGACTCTCCCATGATTGCAACATATTCCCCGCGTTCTACCGTAAAATTCACATCTCTTAAAGCCTCTACCTGATTGCTCCCAAAACGAGTCGTATATATCTTCTTCACATTTTTTACTTCCAGTAATGACATAAGTTTTTCTTCCTTTCTTTTTAAGATTTCTTCTTTACGGTATCTATTATAAAAAAAGAGGAAATATCCTGCCATCGAAGCATGTGACATTTCCCCTGTTTAATCTTACATTCCTGTAAGGTTTTCTCTTTTTATCTGATCGTTATTCCGGATTCCATTCTTTCCTTGTCAATTCCAGATATACACGGGTTCCTTTTCCCACCTCTGAATCAATCCATATCTTATGTCCCATCTTATCCATGATCTTTTTGCAAAGATACAGTCCAATCCCGGTAGACTTCTTATCTGCTCTTCCATTATATCCGGTAAACCCTTTTTCAAATACTCTAGGAAGATCTTCTGCCTGAATACCGATTCCATTATCCTCGATCACCAGACACTCCCGTCCTCTTTTTTCTTCCAGACAGATTCTAATCTCGCCGCCATTCTTTGTGTATTTCAAAGCATTAGACAGAATCTGTTCTGTCACAAACTCCAGCCATTTTTCATCTGTAAGAACTATTCGTTCCACCGGCCGGTAATCCAGACGGATCTTCTGAAGAATAAACATCTGAGAATATTTCCGGACAGATTGTTTCAGAATCTTATCTAAAGACACCTTCTCAAACTGCAGATCCCCAGACATATCTTCCATGCGGAGATACGTCAGCACCATCTCCACATACTGTTCCATTTTAAAAAGTTCCATCTTCATCTCTTTTAATTCCGGCAGTGCCGGGTTTTCATCTTCCACCGATTGCAGCAATATGTGCATCGCAGCGATAGGTGTCTTGATCTGATGCACCCACATACCATAATAATCACTTAAGTCCTGGCCTTTGATTCTTGCCTCTGATTTCAACTCCAGAATCTTTTCGTCAAAGATCCCCAGTAATTCCTGATAATCCAGTTCCAGAAGATTCCTGCACTCTGGAAGTTCTTTTGTGCACTCCTGCGTGCTCTTCTTAAACCGTTCCAGCAGAAGATGCTTCTTCCGGAAGCGATGATATTCCGTTATTACATAAAGGAGCAGCCACAATATCACCAGCAGCAGTGCATATTTCAACGCATCCATCCTGATATTATAAAGAAATGCTACAACAATAAATATTCCGACCGTTCCGGCATAAAGGCTGATCTCTCTTGTTTTATCTTTAAAAAATGCTATTAACAGTTTCATGCCTCCACCATATATCCTATTCCTTTTTTTGTGATGATCTTTCCGCCAAGGCCAATCTGTTCCATTTTTTTACGAAGTCTTGCCACATTGACCGTCAGTGTATTGTCATCAATAAATTCATTGCTGTCCCAGAGTCTCGTCATAATACTTTCACGGCTTACGATCTTCCCTGTATTTTCCAGAAGTATCTGCAGAATCTTGAATTCGTTCTTGCTCAGTTCCAGTTTCTGGTCCTGATACAGAACTGTCGCATCTGCCAGATTCAGGATCGCACCGTTCCACTCCATGACATCTGCCGTTCCACGAAATTCATAGGTTCTTCTTAACACGGCCTGCACCTTTGCCGTCACCACATTCAGGTCAAACGGTTTCTCGATGAATTCATCGCCGCCCATATTCATTGCCATCACAATATTCATATTATCATTCGCCGATGACAGGAAAATGATCGGCACCTTCGAGATCTTCCGGATCTCCTGACACCAGTGAAATCCATTAAAAAATGGAAGCACAATGTCCAATAACACAAGCTGCGGCTCAAATTCCACGAATTTTCCCATTACGTCTTTAAAATCCGTCATACATTCTGCCTGATAATTCCATTTTTCCAAATGGTTTTTCAGTCCGCCTGCTATTGTTTCATCATCTTCCACGATTAAAATCTTATACAATCTTTCTTCTCCCCATACTTCAAACTCTGTCCTTATCTGCGTAAGTTACCATCGTCATCTTTTCTAATGCGCGGTGACAAAAAGGACAAAAGTTTAACACTTTTGCCCTCTTATCGTAATACATTTGTCATGCAATTGTCAATTCCGGCTTTCTTAAGATTTCTTTCGAATTTCTGAAGAACTCCGGCTCCATTCCATATGCATTTCTTTCTATATTATTTCTACAAATGTTAGTGGAAATAATGTGCCCCGATCTTCATTCCGGCACCGCCTTGATCAAAATACAGACAGTTTCCAATCGGATTCGAGCCATTCAACGCATCTACAGCAGCCTGCAGAGCTGTCTGTGAATATCCCTTTGAACTTCTCACTCTGTTCAGCCATCCGGTCGCTGCCGGTCCGAACTGCCCGGACTGATAGATGACTTCTTCGATGGAATTCGGATAACTTCCACTCTTTACACGGTTCATGATCACCGCACCGACGGCAACCTGTCCTTCATACGGCTGGTTTCCTGCTTCGCAGTAGATGATGGATGCAAGCAGTTCCTGATTGGCTCTTACGTATGCTTCTCTTGCTTCGCGTTCTGCTTTTTCTTTTGCTTCCTGCTCTGCCTTTTCTCTTGCGAGGCGTTCTTCCTCTTCTTTTTTCGCTATATTGTCTGCAATTACCTGCTGGCTTGCATCCGTCATTTCCTGTGCAGATGCCACGATATTCTGTGATATCGCCTGTACAGCAGTGTGTGTATTCGTATTTTCCCCTTTTGTTTCTGTGATTGTTGTTACTTCCGGCTGTTCAGAGGCTGCCTGACTGGTAAAACCAGTTGCCATTACTGCGCATGCTGAATACAGCACGAACATCGATTTCAGTCTCTTCGCTTTTAACATAATATAAATACCCTCCTGATTTTGTTGCAATGATTTACATTTCTTTTAATAAAGTATATTCATTTTTTTCAACTTTATTACAAATATTACAAATTTGTTACAAGCAACGATTGGTATCATATCATGTATGTCTCGTTTTGTCAACTTTTTTATTTACTTTTTTAAAGTCTGCAGATTATGCTACTCTTTTTTCTTATTTTTAGCGTTCATTTTTCTCCGTTATTTCTCTGCTCCTTAAGCTTCTCTTTTACAATAGCTTACTACTGTTACAATTAAAAATACCGGGATACAGATTACTGCCGCAATCATGATAATATACGGTGTCCAGTAATATCCACTGCCGATTTTCACGCGTCAAAATTCTTCCTCCTGAGGGCGTCCCCTGTATATAGAACGTATTACATGATGTAAATAATCACATATTTTAATGTTTGGCAACAAAAAAGCAGCATACTGCAAAATAATCATGCTGTATGCCACTTTTTATTTATGTTTTTACAAACATTACAAATATTAATTATTCAAATTCTGTTACATAAAATTCATTTACGCAAAATCCGATTGTCCAAACTCTATTTGATCTTAGCAATGTCGATCAGTGTCAGTTTCTGGATATCTGTATTCTCAAGACTGGTGATCAGAGCTTTTGCTGTATCGATCGCTGTCAGTACATTGACACCTGTCTCGATCGCATTTCTACGGATCACGAATCCGTCTCTTGAGTGATCAGCTCCCTGCGGAGGTGTGTCGATAACCAGGTCGATCTTATGTCCGAGGATCAGATCCATAAGGTTCGGAGATTCCTGCTCAATCTTATTGACTGTCATCGCTTTCACGCCTGCATCTGTCAGGACCTTGGCAGTTCCTTCTGTAGCAAAGATCTTGTAACCGATCTTCTCGAATCTGCGTCCGATCTCTACTGCTTCTTCCTTATCTTCATCACGAACTGTCATAATCATGTTCTTGTGTTTTGGAAGTTTGACTCCGGCACCGATGAATGCTTTATAAAGAGCCTCATCAAATGTCTTGGCAATTCCCAGACACTCTCCGGTAGACTTCATCTCAGGTCCAAGGCTGATATCAGCACCGCGGATCTTCTCAAATGAGAATACCGGCATCTTGATTGCAAAATAATCTGCTTCCGGCTGTAATCCAGGTGTATAACCAAGTTCTTTGATCTTGTGTCCGATGATCACTTTTGTTGCAAGTGGTACGATCGGAATACCTGTTACCTTACTGATGTATGGAACAGTACGGCTGGAACGAGGGTTAACTTCGATTACATATACATCTTCTCCACATACGATGAACTGGATGTTAATCAGTCCGATTACATGTAAGGATTTTGCAAGTCTTCTTGTATATTCGGCAATCGTCTCTTTTGTCTTCTGAGAGATGCTCTGTGCAGGATATACAGAGATACTGTCTCCGGAATGGATTCCGGCACGCTCGATATGCTCCATGATACCTGGAATCAGGATATCTTCACCGTCGCATACGGCATCTACCTCAATCTCTTTACCCTGTAAATATTTATCAACCAGGATTGGATGATCCTGTGCGATACGGTTGATGATTCCGATGAACTCATCAATATCGTGATCATTGATCGCAATCTGCATTCCCTGTCCGCCAAGTACGTAAGAAGGTCTTACCAGTACCGGATAACCCAGTCTGTTTGCAACTTTCTTCGCTTCTTCTGCTGTAAATACAGTTCCACCTGTCGGTCTTGGGATCTCGCACTGCTCAAGAATCTCATCAAACAGCTCACGGTCTTCGGCTGCATCTACATTTTCAGCAGATGTTCCAAGGATTGGAACGCCCATCTTCATAAGAGATTCTGTCAGCTTGATCGCTGTCTGTCCACCGAACTGTACAACTGCTCCGTCCGGTTTTTCCAGATCTACGATACTTTCTACATCTTCCGGTGTCAGAGGCTCGAAATACAGCTTGTCAGCGATATCGAAGTCTGTACTTACTGTCTCAGGGTTGTTATTTACAATAATCGTCTCATATCCTTCTTTGGCAAATGCCCATGTACAATGTACAGAACAGAAGTCGAACTCGATACCCTGTCCAATACGGATTGGTCCGGAACCAAGTACCAATACTTTTTTCTTTGTTGTCTCACCAACCGCTTCATTTTCTCCACCATATACAGCATAGTAGTATGGTGTTTCTGCTGCAAACTCTGCTGCACAGGTATCTACCATTTTATAAGCAGCAGTGATGTTCCATTCTTTTCTTAATGCTTTGATTTCATCTTCTGTCTTCCCTGTGATACGTGCAATGACATTATCCGGGAATTCGATTCTCTTTGCCTCACGCAGTAAGTCTTCTGTTAATTCCTGTTCTCTTAACGCCTGTTCCATTTCTACAAGAATTGCAAGTTTATCGATGAACCAGATGTCAATCTTTGTAATTGCATGAATTTCTTCATAAGAAATGCCTTTTCTGATTGCTTCTGCAATTCTCCAGATTCTCATATCATCGACAATTTTTAATTCTTCGATTAATTCTTCTTTTGTCAAGCTTGCAAAGTCATAAGACATAAGACTGTCTACATGCTGTTCCAGAGAACGGATAGCTTTCATTAATGCACCTTCAAAGTTATTGCAGATACTCATAACTTCTCCGGTTGCTTTCATCTGTGTAGTTAAAGTTCTCTTTGCACTGATGAATTTATCGAACGGCAGACGCGGAATCTTTACAACACAGTAGTCCAGCATTGGCTCGAAACTTGCATAAGTTTTTCCTGTAATTGCATTTGGAATTTCATCAAGTGTATAACCAAGTGCAATCTTTGCTGCAACTTTTGCAATCGGGTAACCGGTTGCTTTAGAAGCCAGTGCAGAAGAACGGGAAACTCGCGGGTTTACTTCGATAACACAGTATTCAAAGCTGTCTGGATTTAATGCATACTGTACGTTACATCCACCTGTAATTCCAAGTTCTGTAATGATATTGAGTGCAGAAGTACGAAGCATCTGATACTCTTTATCACCAAGAGTCTGAGATGGTGCAACTACGATACTGTCACCGGTATGGACACCAACCGGATCAATGTTTTCCATGTTACAAACGGTAATACAGTTTCCTGCACCGTCACGCATTACTTCGTATTCAATTTCTTTCCATCCTGCGATACAACGTTCTACTAAAACTTCTCCAACACGAGAAAGACGCAGACCATTTTCCAGAATTTCTACTAACTGTTCTTCATTATAAGCGATACCACCACCGCTTCCACCAAGGGTGTAAGCCGGACGAAGTACAACCGGATAACCGATCTTATTCGTAAACTCAATACCTGCTTCTACACTACGTACAACTAAAGATGCAGCAACCGGCTCACCGATTTTTTCCATAGTATCTTTAAATTCCTGACGGTCTTCCGCTTTTTTGATTGTCTGGGAAGTCGTACCGATCAGACGTACATGATGTTCTTTTAAGAATCCTCTTTCTTCAAGTTCCATTGCAAGGTTTAATCCTGCCTGTCCACCAAGAGTCGGAAGCACACTGTCCGGTTTTTCTTTCATAATTAACTGCTCTACCACTTCAACGGTAAGCGGTTCAATATAAACGCGGTCTGCAATATCTTTATCTGTCATGATGGTTGCCGGATTGGAGTTTAAGAGTACAACTTCAATTCCTTCTTCTTTCAAGGAACGGCAAGCCTGTGTTCCCGCATAGTCAAACTCTGCTGCCTGTCCGATTACAATCGGACCGGAGCCGATTACAAGTACTTTTTTAATATCCTGAATCTTCGGCATTATTTGCTTTCCTCCATCATCTTCATAAATCTGTCAAATAAGTATCCTGAATCCTGTGGTCCCGGGCATGCTTCCGGATGGAACTGTACGGTAAAAATATTCTTTCCGATATATTTCAATCCTTCGTTTGTCTTATCATTTACATTTTCAAATGCCGGCACTGCCACATTTTGGTCTAAGGTATCTGTATCTACCATATAACCATGGTTCTGAGAAGAAATATAAACTCTTCCGGTTTCCAAATCTTTTACCGGATGATTTCCTCCTCTGTGTCCGTATTTCATCTTCTTGGTATCTGCACCTGTTGCTAATGCCATTAACTGATGTCCAAGGCAGATTGCAAAAATCGGAACTTCTGAATCATAAAGTTTCTTTACTTCTTTTATAATGGAAACACATTCTTTCGGGTCTCCAGGTCCGTTTGAGAGCATAATTCCGTCCGGATTGCTCTTTAAGATTTCTTCAGCTGGTGTTGCTGCAGGATAAATTGTCACTTCGCATCCTCTCTCATTTAAGGATTTTGCGATGTTTTCTTTTGCACCAAAGTCAAGCAGTGCAACTTTTGGACCATTTCCTTTTAAAACATGTTTTTCTTCGCAGGTAACCCGCTCAACTACTTTTCCTGTTGTATATTCTTTTAATTTCGGAATAATCTCATCCAGATTGTAGCTTTCATTCGTTGTAATCATACCATTCATGGTACCTTTTTCTCTTAAGATTTTTGTCAGTGCTCTTGTGTCGATTCCGGCAATTCCCGGAATATCATACTTCTTAAGAAAGTTTTGAACTGTATCTTCACAGCGGAAATTACTTGGAATTCGTGATAATTCTCTGACGATGTAACCATCTGGCCACGGTCTCAAAGACTCCTGGTCTTCGTGGCAGATGCCATAGTTACCAATTAACGGATATGTCATGCAGACAGCCTGTCCGGCATAAGAAGGGTCCGTAAGGACTTCAAGATAACCTGTCATAGATGTATTAAAGACTATCTCACTAATAATTTCTTTTTTCGACCCAATGCTGGTGCCGGTAAAGACGGTGCCGTCTTCCAGTATCAAAAATGCTTTCATTTTTTCACCTGTCTCCCTTTCCTATTTCTTGCTGTTAGTTTACGGGTTTCCTATTTTTCCCCAAATTGTAAAAAGTGTATCACAAGATATTTCATTTTTCAACCTTTTTTTCTATATTTTTTACAGTTTTAAAATTTTTTATCTTCTGCTCACTTTTTCCTGTTCCCTCAGACAATCAGCCACAAAGATAAGTTCCGTAAATATTCTGAGATTACTTTATATTATACCACATCTCTTTTTATCTTTTTCGATTATTTTTTTCAAAATAGTCTTGACTTTTTTTACATATTATTGTATAGTATTCCTTGTGCTTATAAAAGCGCAAACTTAATAACAGATGCAGGAGTGGCGGAATTGGCAGACGCGCAGGCTTCAGGTGCCTGTGGTAGCAATA
>ERZ827126.2522-NODE-2522-length-12812-cov-5.394999_pt1 | contig 12812 bp, 10 predicted proteins | sample MGYA00519780_ERZ827126 | MGnify/ENA primary metagenome ERZ827126 (study PRJEB31778, sample SAMEA3449262) | human gut metagenome | biome: human gut; feature: human-associated habitat; material: faeces | place: United Kingdom | collected 2010/2012 ...
TACCGGAAACTACCTCACTTCCGTCTTTATGGGAGTTCTCAGCCCGGCACTCCTTCCCGCACTCAGCTTTCTTCTTTGTATGATTCTCTCCTTTGCAACAGGAACCTCCATGGGGACTATGGCCATCATGTCGGTCATCTGCCTGCCCATGGCCATCAGCATGGGAATAAGTATCCCGCTTGTTGCCGGAGCGGTGTTTGGAGGATCAATCTTTGGAGATCACTCCTCACCGATATCCGATACGACGATCATGTCATGCGCCACCACTGGCTGCGATATTATTGATCATGTCAAGACGCAGATGCCTTATGTGCTTATATTTGCCGCGATTTCCCTTGTGCTGTATGTCGTGCTTGGCTTTGTGATGTGACAATGACCAGAATCTTTTAAATTTGTGCCGGGCGGAGATCCAGTTTCTTCGCCCGGTGCTTTTTTGCATTGATTGAGAGATTATGAGGAAACAATAAAAATCGTTGCAGTTCAAAGGCCACAATCTGTTTGTAATATTTTAGCGAGCGTATTTCCGCCTCCTTATCATCCCCCTATTTGAATCTGCAAAGACTATTTGCTGTAATTCATCTCTCCCGTCCGTGTAATTAGGTAGCGGTCATCGAACGGGACAATGTTTGCAAAGACAATTGACGTGGGTGCAGGGATCTTCTATAATAGCGCAGAATTTCAAAGCACACTTCATCCAAATTGGCATACCGTGAGGGGATAGGAGATAATCCTAAAGAGTCGTCCGCTGTTGTGAACAAAGCCTTTGCGCCCCAAAAATGTCTCCACCGGATAAGCCGTGAAATGGGTGAAGTGATCGGTTAAACTGAGGCTCAAACCCTTAGAATTCCCAGTAAAATCAATGGTTTTCGCCCGCAAGGCAGAAAGCAGCAAGGTTAAAAAACGCCCGCCGCGCTCCGCAGTTCAGCAAGCGCTGATTATCAGCACTACTTGCGAACTTTTCAGAACGCTTCACAACTTTTTTGCACGACTGTGTGCGGAAAGTTGGAATCGTCTGAAGCCGTGGAATGCAGCAAATCGCTTTGGAGCTTGCTGAAAAAGCAGCACACAATAAGCGAATATGCAGCAGACTTCCACAGCGCCATAAGTCTTATCGCAGGAGATGTTTTCCGCAAGGAGAATGTCTCCTGCTTTTTATTTGTAAAAAAGCCTTACACTGGACAAATCATGTTGATGCCATCAATGAGTGTCTGAATGTCCAAGTGGGTGTACACGCGCTCTGTCAGGCTCATAGCGCCGGAATGACCGGCAATCTTCTTTTGAATGGTAGGAGCAACCCCGGCATCGGCCATCATGGAAATGCAGGTATGGCGTGTGTCGTGGGGCGTGTGCTTCATGTCGTATTCTTCCATCAGCGGATCCCAATAGGTGTCGCAGTAGTTGAAGTAGTCAAGGTGCTGCCCCTCGGTAGTGCAGAGCAGATATTCGCAAGGAGAGCGCTCGAACCACGCTTCGTAGAATGGCAGCAGTTTGTCGGCAATCGGCACTTTGCGGACGCCGTTTTCGGTTTTGGCAGCAACTACATCAAAGTACTGTTCTTTCAGGTGGACATTCTCTTTCTTCAAATCGAGAAATTCCGAGATGCGGCAGGCATTGTAATTCAGCATCAAAATGATTTGGCAGTAAGGATTAGCCTCGTGCGCCCAAAGTCTTGCCAACTCGTCTTTGCTGAAGATGTTACGGTCGCGCTTGTTGGGGTTCTTGTTACGGTAGCCTGTCAGATCAACATACTGCGAATAATCTTTGTTGCAGATGTCGTTCTTCATGGCGTATTCGTACACTTGATTGAATAAGCCCTTTAATTTTTTGAGTGTGGGATAATTTTTGCCACAGGTGTCAACTACAAGCTGCAAATCACAGAGTTTGATCTCGCGGAAAGGCTTGTCATACAAGATACCACAGACCTTGTAGGAAGCCGTGTAGCCCTTTGCATTGGAGTCGGATATGATGGGATACTTATACTTTGACCAGCGCTCGTAGACCTCGGAAAAGGTGACTTTAGCAACATTAACATCATAGGGATTCTGATTGTATTCAGCCAGCATTCTCAGACCTTCGGCGCGGGTTTCGGCATAGCCGATAATCTGAAAATCCTGAATCTGCCTGCCTTTGGTCTCATCTAAATGCCAGCCGATGGTTTTGCGTACCATGTAAGGTTTTCTGCGTTTTCCGGACATTTTGACTACGCTGCCGTAGCCATTGGGTAATCTCATGTTATTATCAAACTTCCTTTCGCTCAGGCACATTCTATGATAAAGAGGAATGACCTCTTATCAACATTATTTCAGATTGTCCAACTGCTCCTTGGTCATGTTTTTTAATTCTGCCATGTCGTATTTGCTTAAATCGGCAGTGTACAAGGGCTTGTCGGTCAATGGGGTGTTGGCATATTGCGCAATTTTTTCGTTTGTGAAGCTGGTAAGGCGGCTGGGGTCATGCCAATAGTCCTCGCCCCAAGAACGCTCCGAGGAAAACTGTTCCAGCAAAAAGCAGAGCGTTTCGTTCAGAGTGGCATCCGGGTCTGTGGCGCGGAATTTCAGTGAAGCGGTAAAATTGCCGTCATCACAGCGCTCGTGGGTAATGTCAATGTCGAAGTGAAGTTCTTGCTTCTTGTTTAACTCATAAAGTACAGTAACCACATCGGCAAGGGTATTCAGCTTGATTTGCGGCTCGCTTACGCCCAGCAGATATGCGGGCGTTACGCCTAAAGCGTGTGCGATAGTGGTTACAGTATCCAGTAAAATCCGGCTTTCGCCGCTTTCATAGCTTTGCACGGTGCGCAGACTTTTCCCTAAAAGCTGTGCAAGCTGGGTTTGTGTCAGATTCTTTTCTGAGCGGACAGCCTTGATTCGCTGCCCGATTTGTTCATTTGTAAGATTCATGGCTTCTCACCTCGCCTTAATACTACCATATACATGCGAAGAAATCAAGCATGTTTGAAAATTTATACGCAAATAATTTGCGTATACAATATTGACATATGCAATAATGCTGCGTATAATGAAATTGCTGAAAGGCAATCACAAGCAGAGGGAGGTGTAAGAAATGGTTGAGAGGCAGACCTATACGGCAATGCCGGCTTTTACCGGCAGAAATGTGCCTGTAACGGAAATTGCAAAAGCTATGCACAAGGACGCGCAGTATGTAAGAGTTGGCTTACAGCAGGGCGCATTCAAGTTTGGCTATGCAATCAAGCTGGACGGATCAAATGAGTATAACTATTACTGCCCTGACCGCAAGGTTTGGGAAGAAATCGGCTATTTCAATGCCGAGGGAAAAAGTTGAACAACAAAAAGAGCGTTTACCCGTGCAGGGGTAAACGCTCCCGATGAAAGACAGTACCAACAGCGGCTGCTGTGTGTAACTATCAGGCACCACTGATATTCTACCACAGCAGCCGCCATTTTTGAAGAAGAAAGTGGGGCTTATGCAAAGAAATCATGTAAAGCTGATCTCTATGGATACAATTCCGATAGAGGCAGTAAAATGGCTGCTGTATCCGTTTATCCCGCTGGGGAAAATCACAATTTTACAGGGCGACCCCGGCGAGGGAAAAACCACACTGGCGCTGCAAATCATCGCAGCGCTGACAACCGGCAAGCCTGTGTGGGAGGGAGCGCCGCCAATGGAGCCGGTCAATGTCATTTATCAGACGGCAGAGGACGGTCTATCCGATACCATCAAGCCGCGCCTTGTGGCAGCGGGCGCAGATTGTGCAAGGGTGATGGTAATTGACGATTTCGACAGGGTGCTGACACTGGACGATGACCGGCTGGAACAGGCAATAGAACAAACCGGCGCACGGTTGGTGGTGCTGGATCCGATTCAAGGATACATCGGTGCAAGCGTGGATATGCACCGCGCAAATGAAATCAGACCACTGATGTACAGAATTGCAAAGCTGGCTGAAAAGTATGGATGTGCCATTCTTCTGATTGGGCACATGAACAAGAACAGCGGCGAGAAATCCAGCTATCGCGGGTTAGGGTCTATTGATTTTCAGGCGGCTGCAAGGAGTGTGCTGGTAGTAGGGCGTATCAAAGATGACCCCACATTGCGTGTTGTCTGCCCGGCAAAAAGCTCACTGGCCCCGGAGGGCGGGGCTGTTGCCTTTCGTCTTGACCCAGAGCAGGGCTTTCAATGGGCAGGACCGTATGACATCAGTGTGGACGAACTGCTTTCCGGCAGCAGCCGAGGGCATAAGCTGCGCGAGGCGCAGAGCTTTCTGAAAGAAGTATTGGCGGACGGCCCGCTGCCGCAAACAGAGATTGAAGCAGCCGCACAACAGGCAGGGATACGCCCCAAGACCTTGCGCAATGCGCGATATGAATTAGGTGTGACCTCAACTAAAATCAGTAAACAGTGGCTATGGGCGCTGCCCGAACCATAAAAGAAGAAGGCAAGATGCCCTTATCTTTAGGAACAGGGCATCTTGCCTTCTTGATGGAAAAGTACTTTTTCAGATGACTTATACTGCGCTGCAGTAAGGCGGCACAGTACGAGCAAGCACGGCATTGTGATATCACAATATCAAAATACCCTTGTTAGGGTGGAACCCTAAGACCCATTTACTCCAAATTGTTTAGCTGTTGATAAGCGATTTGAAAAGAGAATATGTGCGCAATGAGACTACTTTGAATAGAAACATAAAAAGATGACTGCATTTTGAGAGAAAAAGTCCAAAACAGATACTAGATGTTATATTGTAGAAAAAACGATGACGTGATATACTATGTACCGAAAATCAGCGAGGGCTTAAAAGGATTCACGGATGAAAGATGAGGCGAATGTCATTGAACACAGGAAGCGAGTGTGTGTTTGAAAATGTTGTTTCAAAAATTTTTGAGAATGCTGGATATTCAGTAAACCAAGATGGTCAATTACAGCATCAGTTGGAATATGCAGATATTATTGCTGAAAAGGAAAATAGGCGTTATTGCATCGAGGTAAAGTATTTACAGTTACGCGAAAGAGCTGTGGATCGAATTTGCTCGATGGGCAAAACACACGGAATGACGCCTGTAGCTGTCGTAGGAAGCAAAATTGACGATATAAGACGTAACCATTATCTTGAAAAATATCCGGATTTGATTTTGATAGATATAGCAAATTTGCTTTTTGCGGTACAAAGCTATACAGAATTGCGTAATGAGTTAATTGCAGCCTTACCGTTTTCGATAGAAGAAATAGAGCCGCAAGAGGGATTTCTCCAGATTGACATTTTACAGCATGGCGATTATACGAATTCACTAATTGAGGAGATGAATTTATGTAAGGCAGGCGGACCATTAGCTCGTACTTATGAGGTGCTTTGTCACAAACTTTTAGAAAATGCGTTTTCGGAAGATTTGGCGCTGTGGAAGGAACAACAAAAATCAAATAATGAATTATATAGATTTGATCTTCTCTGCCGAATCAAAGATGAAAATCAAAAAACATTTTGGTCTATTTTGGAAAGATATTTCAAGTCTAAATATGTTATTTTTGAGTTCAAGAATTATAATAAGCCGATAACTCAAAAAGAAATCTATACAACAGAGAAATATTTGTACGCAAAGGCGTTGCGTAGCGTAGGAATAATCATTGCGGCACACGGATATGATGAGAACGCTTATTGGGCGGCAAAGGGATGCTTGAGAGAAAACGGAAAACTTATTATTCTTTTAGACACAGATGATTTAATTGAAATGAATAAGCTAAAGCAGAATTCGGAAGACCCTTCCATTTTCTTGTTGGATAAATTAGATGTTATGCTTTCAGAACTAGAAAAATAGATGACATTTAGTGCAGCCGGATAAATCCATCTAGAGATTTGTTCGGCTTTTTGTATTGAACAAAGATAACACTCGATTGCCTAAGATTAACTTCATGGTTGAAAGTGCTTTTTCAGATGGCTGTGTACTGTGCCATAATATGATGGCACAGTACGAGCGAGCAAGCATGTCATTTTGCTGTCATGCCAGCAAAATGTCCTTGTTAGGATGTACCCTAAGACTCCAACTATCAAAGAAAAATCACATAAAAACTTTCATAGCACATCCAACCTGTGGTTGATGTGCTGTCGGATTTATGGTATAGTGATATTTAGAGAAAGTATACCCTAACACAAGAAGTTAAAACTTTTTGTCTGTAACTTCCGATAATATTTGCTATCGGGAAGTTGCCGCAAAATCCGCATAAAGGAGGCTGTCTGTATGGATGTGATCTCAAAAAAGCAGATGTCGGAGGAGGATATTAAACTCCACTACATCACCCCTGCCATTACAGCACAGTGGAATATTCAGCACATCACAATGGAAACCAAAGTGACAGATGGTCGCATCAACCTTAAAGGCAACCTTGTCATTCGTGAAAAGCCGAAGCGTGCGGACTATGTGCTTTATGTGAGTGCCAATAATCCGATTGCCATTGTGGAAGCCAAAGACAACAATCATGCGGTTTCGTATGGCTTGCAGCAGGCCATGACATATGCCCAAATGCTGGATGTGCCGTTTGCGTACAGCTCAAACGGTGACGGCTTTATGGAGCATGACTTCCTGACGGGCAAAGAGCGCGAGTTTGGCCTTGATGAGTTCCCCACGGAGCAGGAATTGATCCAGCGCTACAAGGCAGGCGCAAACGGCGGCGCAGGATTGACCCCCGAACAGGAGAAAATCATAGCACAGCCGTATTACAGCAGCCAGAACACCTACCCGCCCCGCTACTACCAGCGCATTGCCATCAACCGCACAGTGGATGCTATCGCAAGAGGGCAAAACCGTATTCTGTTGGTTATGGCCACCGGTACAGGCAAAACCTACACAGCGTTCCAAATCGTATACCGCCTGCTGAAAAGCGGTATGAAGAAGAAAATCCTGTACTTGGCTGACCGCAACAACCTTGTTGACCAGTCGATTCAGCAGGACTTCGCTCCACTGGAAAAAGTCATTCATAAGGTGAACTTTGCCAAAGATGACCCCAGCACCATTACCTCGTATCAGGTCTACTTCTCGCTGTATCAGCAGCTTGCGGGCAATAACGATGATCAGGAAGAAGATGGCGATAATGCACTTGCCAAATTGTCGCAGTTGTTCCGCCCGGATTTCTTCGACCTGATTATTGTGGATGAGTGTCACCGTGGTTCTGCGAAAAAGGAGAGCAACTGGCGCAAAATTTTGGAATACTTTTCCTCGGCAACGCAAATCGGCATGACCGCGACGCCCAAAGAAACAAAGTACATTTCCAATATAGATTATTTCGGTGAGCCGATTTATACATACAGCCTGAAAGAGGGGATCGAGGACGGCTTCCTCGCGCCGTTCAAGGTCATCAATATTATGACTGACATCGGTGAGGGCTGGCGTCCGCGTAAGGGGCAGCGCGACATTTACGGTAACGAAATCGAGGATAGAATCTACACCAACAGCGACTACGACTACAACATTATCATACAAGACCGCATTGAACAGGTTGCCGCTGAAATCACGCGCTATTTGAAAAGCACAGACCGCATGGCAAAGACTATCGTGTTCTGCGCAACAGAGGACGCAGCAGAGCGAATGCGCGTTGCACTGGTGAATCAGAACGCCGACATGGTAAAGCAGAATCCCGACTATGTGGTGCGCATCACCGGCAGCGACACCTACGGCAAAAGTAAGTTGGACTACTTTATTTCCGTTTCCGCGAAGTATCCTGTGATTGCGACCACATCGAAATTGCTCTCCACAGGCTCCGACTGCAAAATGACAAAGCTGATTGTTTTGGATGAAATGATCGGCTCTATGACGGAGTTCAAGCAAATCATTGGCCGTGGCACTCGTTTGAGGGAAAAAGAGGGCAAAACGCATTTCGTAGTTATGGACTTCCGCAATGTCAGCCGCCTGTTTGCTGACCCGGAATGGGATGGCCCTATCGAAATGAACGATGATTACGACCCCGACAAAGACACCCCGCAAACCCCGCCCAAGCCCGGTCCGGACAACCCTGACCCACCAACTGCCCTGAAAAATCCGAAACCCATTGTGGATAAAAACGGCTGTCGTGTAGAAGTAATTTACAAAACAGTCTCCGTCTATGACGCGAGCGGCAAACTGCTGAAGCAGGAAAGCATCATCGACTACACAAAAGAAAATATCCGTGGTGCCTACGCCTCACTGGATAACTTTATCCGTCAGTGGTCGGCAGAGGACAAAAAGGAAACGATCCGGGAACTTCTGCGCAATCAGGGCATCGACCTTGAAGCAATAAAGGCCGACCAAGGTATGTCCGATGTGGATGACTTTGACTTCATCTGCCATGTGGCCTTTGATAAAAAGCCCTTGACCCGCCGCGAACGTGCCGAAAATGTGAAGAAGAAAGACTTCCTCAACAAGTACAGCGGCGCGGCAAGAATGGTTTTGGAGGCCTTGCTGGACAAGTACATGAATACCGGCATCTACGAAATTGAAAAAACAGAAATACTGCGGCTTGACCCCTTTATGCAGATGGGCAAACCGCAGAAGATTGCCTCTTACTTTGGCGGCAAGGACGGCTACCTGAAAGCCGTCAAGGAACTGGAGCAGGCAATCTATGATGGAGGAGCAGCATAACAAATGGGAAATATGTCTAACTTTGTAAAGAGAGTGCGCGATATCATGCGCAACGACGCCGGTATCAACGGTGATGCGCAGCGCATTGAGCAAATCGCGTGGATGCTCTTCTTGAAAGTGTATGACGCAAAAGAGCAGGACTGGGAATTTTCGGATGATAACTATCACTCTATCATTCCGGAGCCCTGCCGTTGGCGCAAATGGGCGCATGATGAAAATGGACAGGGCATGACTGGCGATACGCTGTTGGATTTTGTCAATAATACGCTGTTTCCGACGCTGAAAAATCTACCAGTCGATGCGTCCACACCCATCAAAAAAGCCATTGTGCAGACGACTTTTGCAGATGCCAACAACTATATGAAAGACGGTGTGCTTCTGCGACAGGTCATTGGCGTCATTGATGAACTCGACCTCACCGATTATGAGGAAAGCCACGCCTTTGGCGAAATTTACGAGACAATCCTAAAGGAACTGCAAAGCGCTGGCTCGGCTGGCGAATTTTACACGCCCCGTGCTGTAACAGATTTTATGGCGCAGATGATAGACCCGCAACTCGGTGAAACGATGGCGGACTTTGCCTGCGGCACAGGCGGATTCATCACAAGCTGGCTGAAAGAACTGAAGAAAAAGGTCAAAACCACCGAGGACGAGGAAAAGTATGCCAACTCCATTTACGGTATTGAGAAAAAGCAGTTCCCCTATATGCTTTGCATCACGAATATGTTGCTGCATGACTTGGACGTGCCGCAGGTGTTCCATGACAATACCCTGCTGCGTGACGTGCTGGACTATACCGAGGATGATCGGGTCGATGTGATTCTGATGAACCCGCCCTATGGAGGATCGGAAAAGGCGGAAGTAAAGAACCATTTTCCGTCTGACCTTGCCAGCAGTGAAACGGCAGACCTCTTTATGTCGGTCATTATGTACCGCCTGAAGGAGAACGGACGCGCCGCCGTTATTCTGCCGGACGGTTTCCTGTTCGGCACGGACAATGCAAAGGTTGCCATTAAGACAAAGCTGTTCTCGGAGTTTAATGTTCACACAATTATTCGTATGCCGGGCAGCGTGTTCTCTCCGTATACATCCATCACGACCAATATTTTGTTCTTTGACCGCACCGGCCCGACAGCGGAAACATGGTTTTACCGCTTGGATATGCCGGAGGGGTACAAGCATTTCAGCAAAACCAAACCCATGAAGCTGGAGCATTTTGCCCCGGCGGTTGCATGGTGGCATGACCGTGCGCCGATTCAGCAGGACGGCTTTGACAAGGCAAAGAAGTATACCTTGCAGGAAATCAAAGACCACAACTATAACATTGACCTTTGCGGCTACCCGCATGAGGAAGAAGAAATCCTCCCGCCGAAAGAATTGATTCAGCAGTATCAGGAAAAGCGAGCCAGCCTGAATGCTGATATTGACAGGATTCTTGCGCAGATTACGGAAATCCTCGGCATTGATTTGGACGCACAAGATTGATTTGAGGTTCCAATTTGGAACCTCAAAATAGGAGTACAAAACATGAGCGAGATACAGGCAAAAGCAGAAAAATCGCTGATTCCTGCGGTTATGAATGAAACCGACTTGCGAAGCCTCGTCTATGTGATTCGCGGTCAACAAGTCATGCTGGACAGTGATTTGGCGGCTTTGTATCAGGTGGAAACGAAAGTGTTCAATCAGGCGGTCAGCAGAAACATTGAGCGTTTCCCGGAAAACTTCCGCTTTCAACTGACAGCGGAAGAATACACATCTTTGAGGTCACAATTTGTGACCTCAAATGGGCGCGGTGGTCGTCGGTATCTGCCCTATGCCTTTACGGAGCAGGGGATTGCCATGCTGTCCGGCGTACTGCGCAGCGATGTCGCGGTGCAAATGTCGATTCGCATTATGAACACCTTTGTGGAGATGCGCCGCTTTATTGCCAACAATGCGCTGCTGTTTGAGCGTATCAGCAGTATTGAACTGAAACAGCTTGAATATCAAAAAAGCACGGACGAGCGCTTTGACAAAGTGTTCCAATGTATCGACAACCATGCCGAGTCGCAGCAGAAAATTTTCTTTGATGGGCAGATTTATGATGCGTTCAGTCTGCTGGTTTCGTTGATTCAAAAGGCAGAAAGAGAAATCGTTCTGATAGACGGTTATGTGGACGTCAATACGCTGAATTTGCTTGCCAAGAAGCAGCCCAATGTGCGCGTAAAATGTTATACCTATGCAAGTGCGCGGCTGACAAATCAGGACGTTGCCCAGTTTAATGCGCAGTATCCGACACTGGAAGTGACAAGAACGCAGGTGTTCCATGACCGCTTCTTGATTTTGGACGGAACGACAGCGTACCACATTGGAGCCTCGCTGAAAGATGCCGGTAAAAAGTGCTTTGGTATCACACTGCTGGAAGAACTGCAGCTGATAGCCGACCTTTTGAACCGACTGAAAAATGTGTAAGGAGAAGTTATGACCGGGCAGCAACTGAAAAATTCAATCTTGCAGATGGCGGTGCAGGGCAAGCTTGTTCCGCAAGACCCGAACGATGAACCGGCTTCCGTCCTGCTGGAACGCATCCGCGCAGAGAAAGAAAAACTCATCAAAGAGGGAAAAATCAAGAAAGAGAAGAACCCCTCTGTGATTTTCCGTGGAGCCGATAATTTGCCTTATGAGAAGATCGGCAAAAATGAACCTGTCTGCATTGCCGACGAAGTGCCGTTTGAGATTCCGGAGAGTTGGGAGTGGTGTCGAATAGGAGAATTGTTTTTTCTTCAGGCCGGGAAAAACATCTCATCTTCATCCATAAGCGAAAAGCCATTTGCAAATGCTATTCCCTGCTATGGTGGAAATGGTATACGAGGATATGTTAAGAGTTCAAATCGCAGTGGTGATTATCCTATTATTGGTCGGCAAGGTGCGTTATGTGGCAATATTAACAGGGCAACAGGTGATTTTTACGCAACCGAACACGCGGTATGTGTTACAACATTTTCAAACACAAATGTTTCATGGGCCTGTGTGTTTCTCAAAGCACTTAATCTCAACCAATACGCTACAGCAACTGCACAGCCCGGACTTGCTGTAGGAACTATAAATAGGGTATTGATTCCAGTTCCGCCCGTTACAGAGCAAAGGCGAATCACTGAAAAATTGTATCTGCTTGAGCCATTATTAGCTTCCTATGAAAGTACACACGATTTAATCATTAATCAACAACATGATTTTCCCGAACAACTAAAAAAATCAATCCTTCAAGAAGCTGTTCAAGGCAAGCTCGTTCCCCAAGACCCCACGGATGAACCTGCATCCGCCCTTTTAGAGCGCATCCGTGCAGAAAAGGAACAACTCATCAAATCTGGCAAAATCAAGCGTGACAAGCACGAATCCGTCATTTTTAGGCGGGATAATTCTTATTATGAGAGAGTGGACGGAATAGAACGTTGTATCGATGATGAAATACCGTTTGAAATTCCAGATAGTTGGGAATGGGTGCGGCTAAAAAATATCGTCAACGTCGTTTCTGCAAGGCGTGTGCATCAATCCGATTGGAAAGAATCCGGAGTACCTTTTTATAGGGCAAGAGAAATTGCAAAACTTGCTGATGATGGCTATGTAGATAATGAACTCTTTATTTCGGAAAATCTATATAACGAATTTTCTAAAAGTGGCGCACCTCAATCTGGTGATTTGATGGTGACCGCAGTCGGAACTTTAGGTAAAGTATACGTTGTTCAGCAAACAGACAAATTCTACTATAAAGACGCCAGTGTTATTTGCTTTATGAATTTTGGAAAGTTGAATCCAGAGTACTTGAAGTTAATAATGATGTCTCCTTTCATGGTATCTGCTATAAAAGACCACTCTACTGGAACAACGGTGGGAACAATAACATTAGTAACTGCAAATGAGTATTTAGTCCCTGTACCGCCGTTCTTAGAGCAGACGCGGATAGTCGCCCATTTTCAAAAACTTAATCATTTAATAAATGCTTGCAATATGTAATGTTGCTACCGTTCTGATAAGGATATTTACTAACTAAACATTCAACATTTAATGTTCTACAATCATGGTGAAGGGAGGTCTTTCACCATGATTGTAGAATTCGAAAGACATTTAAGAGGTACAAACCTTGCAGAAAACACCGTTAAATCATATCTGTTTGCAGTAAGGCAATTTTACGAAAGATATGATTCCGTGACAAAACGCTGCTTGAAAGAACATAAAGCGTGGCTTATT
>ERZ827126.2532-NODE-2532-length-12757-cov-3.502204_pt1 | contig 12757 bp, 4 predicted proteins | sample MGYA00519780_ERZ827126 | MGnify/ENA primary metagenome ERZ827126 (study PRJEB31778, sample SAMEA3449262) | human gut metagenome | biome: human gut; feature: human-associated habitat; material: faeces | place: United Kingdom | collected 2010/2012 ...
AACATCATAAAATCTCTCATGACAACAAATAAAATACTACAAATCACTGAACTTAAGAAAAAGGCAAAATTCGTATATTCCAAAAATGTTGCATATTTATGTTCTTCATTCTCATTTGAAAATAAATTTCCAAATAGAAATGTATATTTTGTTTTTAAACGTTTACAACGAACTGGTTTTATAAGTGAGGTCATAGAAACAGCAGATGTTGAAGGAGAAACGTTGTCATTAGATATTAATTCTATAGGTTTTGAAACAGAGTCGGAATTTTCAAGATTTAATGAGATTGTACTGAAAAAGTTTTGATAAAATCATAATAAAACAAGATAACAAGGACCGCAGATCAGATCGTCTGCGGTCCTTGTTATCTTGTTTTATTATTTTATATCACGGATACATTCTTTGGTTAGCTGAGTAGATTTCAGTATCCATTCTAATTCCTGCGTGGTGCAGTCAGATAATAAATTCTGCAATTTTTGATAAGATGGGTTAGAGAGTACTGTGTTATTCATATCTGGCGAGAAAGCACCAATGGTAGCAGTTTTAGATATGGATGAAGACATGATGATGACAAGGATGTCAATGTTTGAAAATGAGTTTTAAAAAATTGTTTTTTATGTCAATAGACATATTTTTCCTCTTATTATATACTTAACTTACAGTTAAGTAATAAGCGTAAGTAAAAAGAAAAGTATTAAAAAAAAAAGAAGGAGGACGGCAGGTCGCTGGTTTTAAGAGCCATGTTATTGACACCAATGGTGCCGGAGATTCCTTCTGGGGTGGATTCTTATATCAAATCAATCAGGTCGGAAAACGACCGGAAGAACTTTCCTTGAACGAGTTGGACAACTTTGCACGATTCGGCAATGCTGTAGCAAGTTTATGCGTTGAGAAGAAAGGGGCAATCCCCGCAATGCCTGATTTAAGCGAAGTCGAAAAACGAGTCAAGCGGATATTCGACAAATAAACAAAACTATTCAATATAAGAAAGAAGGAATAAAACATGGATTTAACAACTTACTCTACCGGAATCCAGCACATTGGAATTCCTACAAACGACATTGAAACAACAATTGCTTTTTATCACAAACTTGGATTTGAAACTGCATTTGAAACTGTAAACGAAGAAGCCAATGAACGTGTTGCTTTCTTAAAATTAGGAACTCTTGTCATAGAAACTTATGAAAATAAATCAGCTAAATTAGAATCCGGTGCGATTGACCACGTAGCTATCGATGTCAAAAATATCGAAGAAATTTATGACTATATTAACGAAAACGGACTGAATACAACTTCCGATACGATTCATTTTCTTCCATTCTGGGAAAATGGAGTACGCTTCTTCACAATCGAAGGACCAAATAAAGAAAAAGTAGAATTCAGCCAGTTTTTGTAAAACTCCTACTGGTAAAAAAATAATTTAAGAATGAGGGTGTCCCAAAACTATGATTTATAAAGTCAGACATAGAGAGGGGCATCCTTCTTCTCTTTCTTTAAAATAACGATTTCCATTAAAAATGGCACTGGTTTCTTATCCTTCCAGTGCCATTTTTGCGATATTATGGGCAATTGCCAACAGTCCCCATTCAATTTTAACTTTGTCTGCTCCACGTAAATGAAATCGTCGGAATGACCAACAACCTTTGATCCTGCCGAAGACCTGTTCCACTTCCACAACTCTTTGTGAACGAAGCTTATGTCCTCTTTTGGAGCAAAGGTTTGCATTTGCTTTCCTTTTTAGTTCATTTAGCCGGTGGGATACCATGATTGTACGATTTTTATCTGTGTTCTTGCATTCCGTTGCATATGGACAACCAGTACAATCCTCGCATCGGTAATAATCCCTTCTGGTTTCATACCCGGCTTCCGTCACATATTTCCGGTTTCCAATATGTAACAACTGCTTTCCGTTGCGGCAGACAAAGCGATCTGTTTCCGCTATATAGGGTAAGTTATCTGTCAGATACGGATTCTCTCTGTTTTTCTTTTTCTTTTCCCAATGAAACTTGTTATATTTCACATAGCTGCCCAGATTCTTTTCTTCCAGATATTCATAATTCTCTTCGCTGCCATAGCCTGCATCTGCAACGATGTTTTCCGGTAATCGCCCTAATCTTTTTTCTAAATGTTTTAAGTGGGGGATCATGGTTTTGGTGTCCGTTGGATTTGGATGGATGGTAAAGCCTACAATATATCTGTTTTCAGTGCCGATTTGTACGTTATAGCCCGGTTTTAGCTGCCCGTTAAGCATGGCGTCCTCTTTCATACGCATGAAGGTGGCATCATGGTCTGTTTTGGAATAACTGTTGCGTCCTTCAAATATAGCAAAGGCCTCTTCATATTTTTGTTTTCTTGGAAGGATATCTTTTTTGAATTCCTTCGCTTTTTTCTTTAATTTTTTATCCATAGGATTTTTGGCAAGCTTTTTATCTATGCTTTTCACAACACCTTCCACCTGCCCTGTCGTAATGCGGCTGTTTACGCCCGTTTCTTCCAAATCATCCTCTAAATAAATCTCATTTTCCTCTGCCACAATGCGGTCTATTTCACGAAGGTGGTTCTTTATCTTTTCATCCAGTTTGCGGTCATAGTTGCCTACCGCTTTATTCCATACAAAAGTATACTTATTGGCATTGGCTTCTATTTTCGTACCATCCAAAAAGTAATTCTGCAACTTTATGTATTTTTTTTCAATCAAAAGTTTGACGACTTCATAGAACACATCTTCTATAACATCCTTCATATCCAGGCGAAAGCGGTTTATCGTCCGAAAGTCTGGTTTGTTTCCGCCTGCGATCCACATAAAGTTGATGTTTTCCCGAAGAGATTTCGCTATCTGGCGAGAAGAGTATGTTTTCTGGGAGAATGAATAGATCATAACTTTCAGCATCATCTTAGGGTGATACGCCGGGCATCCGCCTTCTTTGTATCTGTCGTAGAGTGGTTTTAAATCCAAACATTCCACAACTGTATTTACGACCCGCACAAGATGATTTTCAGGAATGAAATCTTCAAAAGACAGTGGTAATTGTAATTGATCCATAGTATAATCTTTAAATGTAGGCATACCTTATTATATCACATAATAAGGTGGAAATGGAGAACGGCGTGGTAACCGTTCTCTACTTTTTTACACTTTTTTACGGAAAGCAAGAGGGCAACCCCTCAAGTCATTTCATGACTTTTGGGACACCCTCTTCTCCCGTTGACCGGAGATTCTGAAATACGCGGGCCGGAATGATTCCTTCCCGCAAAGACTGAATGACTTCCGCGGCTTCCAGAAGGCTCTGCCTGTTGGAGAGCATTTCCTGTTCCTCTACTCTGAGCGTACTGTAACGGGCCATTAATGCCTGCACGCCGGCCTCATCGCCCTGATCTATCCGGAGAGGATCAATCTGCTCCCAGATATCCGCGTCCAGTTCATCCACCAGTGCCTGTCTCTTTTCAATTTCTGCCAGGTATTCGTCCAGCAGCGCTTTCAGTCTCTCTTTCTCCGGCCAGTCTCCCAGTTCATCCAGTTTCTGTAGATACTGGTTTACCTGATTCCGGTCTGAAATCCGCACAGGCGTCTGGATCGCTTCTATCTTTTTCTGAAGCTCCCGGCGTTCCTTCTCACGCTCCTCTTCCTGCGCCGTCTCCAGCTCCTCCAGACGCGCCTCCAGCTCTTCCAGCCTGCCGATATTGGTCACCTGCTCTTTTTCTTCTTCACCCAGCGCTTCAAACGCTGTTCTGGCCGTTTTTACTGCATCGGCATCTTCCAGCGTCAGATCCGCCGCGTCCGGCAGGCTGTCTATCTGTCTGATCACCGCCCTCGCTTCTGCAGCCGTATCTGTCTGAACAGTCAGGGTCCAGTTTTCCTCTGTCCCGTTCTGCCGGTACACCGTAATCTGCAGCACCGTCCCATCTGCCACAGGTATCGTCCCTTCCACCAGAAAGCTTCCATCTGCCGTTCTTCCCGCTGTAGAAAATACAGTTTCACCGGCACGTACTTCGGCCGCATCGTAATTACCCACCGGTATATTGTCTATCCGTATCTCTTTCACGCCGGCGCCCACCTTCAGCACCGCATCGGCGGATGCTTCCGCTGTGTAAACCGTGCTTCCGGCGCTGATCCTGTAGGATGATGTATCTGACGGACTTTTAAAGTCCCAGATACTCAGCCCCTTCTGGCAATACCGGTACGCGGCGATAGCGTACAGGGCCTGGTCCGTAGCCATACTGTTGGAAGCCGCATCCTCCAGAGTATGGCGGAAGCCGCCGGTATCTGTGTTATAATATTGTGCAAGCCCGTCCAGCAGACTTTTTCCGGACTCCGGCGACGTTACGGAAGACGGGTCGATTCCCATGGCAGCAAACGCCACAATCGTCTGCGCCGTAGATTCACAGTTATAATCGCCGTCGCTTTCCAGATCCCCGTCTGCCGAAATCCCATTTCTCAGAAATGCCAGCCCTGCGTCCACGGCTGACCGGACTTCCGCATTTCCCGCATAATAAGGCGCGAGAGCATACACAGCCATAGCTGTCATATCCACATCCGCCTGGCTCCCATACAGAGTCCACCCGCCGCCCGGCACCTGGCTGTCCAGTATATACCGGATCAGATCATCCCTGTCATACGCCGCTCCCTCCGGCACCTCATATCCCCGGCTGTCCAGCGCCAGAAGCCCCCAGAAAGCGCCGTTCACTCCCTGGGTCCACGGATCTCCGATCAGACAGTTATAGACGCCGTCCGCTATCAGATCCTGTCCTCCCACAGACGTGGGATCTCCGCCGGCTGCCAGCACAGCCAGCGTCAGCCGGTGCCATTCCGTAGCCTTGCTGTAGCTCAGACCGTATTCCGGGTCTTCTTCATAACTCTCTCGCACATAGGCGTCCGCAGCAGCTAAAAAGCCGCTGTAATTGTCTGAAATTCCAAGTCTGCCGAGGCTGAATGCCGTCCAGTCCGTAGCGGTGCTGCTGACTCCTGAAAGGAAGTCATCATTCAAAACCGAGCTCTGACTGCCTTTCAGCCAGCTCACTGTGTTCTGGAGCATAGTATCCAGCGCACCGGCATCCGCTGAACGCAGGTTCCCTTCTTCGTCCGTATCCAGATCAGAAAGGCCGAATACCATAATCTCTTCGTTCCCGCCGTCCGCGCCTGTCCCGGATGCATCCGCGCCGTCGGCCTCTTCCGTTTCCGCCGTTCCGGTCACCACAATTTCTTCTGAAAAATCCACCTGTTCTTCCACTTCGGTAATCTCTTCTTCTCCGACAGTCCCGGCAGCGTCGCTGTTTTCCGCGTCCAAATCGCCGTCCTTTCCGGCGCTCTCTTCCTGACTGCCCGTCTCGTCTGAAAGTTCTCCGTCTGACGATGCCGGCTCGCCTGTTGCTTCCCGGAAGTCCCCGCCGGTCTCCAGAGCATCGGCCCTGGCGGAAACCGGCCACAGGGAAAAGCCAGGGCAGCCGCCAGCAGCATGCTGCATACTTTATATTTCATAGCTTATCTCTCCATTCTGCCGGTCCTCTGTTTTCTGCCATATCTACAACCTCTTGCTGTAAAAGCCTTTTAGCCCCCGCCCGGACAGAATCCGGGCAGAGGCTTCTGACTGTTTTTCTGTTTTTTTATTTTTCCGCCGTGCTTCTTTTTCTGCTGAACACTGCGAGGACAATGCCTGCGCCCACCGCCAGAATCAGCGCCGAAACATACGGCAGCAGATCCGTTTCATCACCGGTCTGGACACTTCCTGTTCTCGCCGCGCCTCCAGCTGTGGAAGAACCTGTACCGCTGCCGGATCCGTTTCCTGTGTCTCCAGTGCTTACTGTAGACGCGTCCACAACTGTGCCGAACTTGCCCAGCGTGCTCACCGTCACTTTCAGAACCCCTTCTGTTACTGTCCCAGTCAGCGTTTCTACTTTGCCATCTGCCACATGCAGAACCTTCAAAGTCTTTCCGTTGTATTTTTCGCCCACCTGGATGTTCAGGGTGATCTCTCCCTCCGGCTGAACTTCCTGTCCATCCTTATAGAGAGCCGCACTGTACAGGCGAATCAGGGCTTCCTTCGAGGTAATTTCCTTCTGCATCAGCTTTACATCACTGTCAAAAGCTGTCAGGGCTTCCAGTCTCAGTTCCCAGCCGCTCAGGCCCTTTCCGGTCACAGATATCGGATAATTCTGGTATGTCAGTGTCACCTCTTCATCTGGAGTCGGGGTCGGCGTTACATCCGGCCCATCCGGATTCTCAGCACTCTCCAGCTCCTGAATCCTGTTCTCGCATTTTTCCAGGACAGCCATCGTTTCTTCAGTTACATACTGCTTCTGCGCGTCCGTCAGCGCTTCATAGGCCTCGCGGGCCGCCTCCACTGCCGCTTTATCCGCAAGCGTCAGCGTGTCTGCCGCCGGCAGGCTGTTGATCTGCTCTGTCACGGCGTCCGCCGCCGCCTGATCGGCCGCCTGCTCTTCAAGTATTGCCATCTGTTCCACGGCCTTCTGTAACTTTTCTACAATGTCTGCAGAAATCAAGGATTTCTGTTCATCCGTCAGCGCTTCATAATGCGCATTCGCAGTTTTTACAGCCGGAGCATCTTCCAATGTAAGCTCTTCTGCAGATGGAAGAGATACAATTTCCTGCTCCACCTCTGCAGCTGCCTCTGCATCATCCGTCAGCTCAGCAATCTTTGCTTCCAGATTTGCAAGCTTCTGTACAGTCTCTTCAGTTACCAGCGCTTTCTGGTTTCCCGTCAGCGCTTCATAGGCCTCGCGCGCCGCCTCCACTGCTGCTTTATCCTCAAGTGTCAGCGCGTCTGCCGCCGGCAGGCTGTTGATCTGCTCTGTTACGGCGTCCGCCGCCGCCTGATCGGTCGCCTGCTCTTCAAGGGCTTTCAGCTCCGCCTCCGCCGCTGTCAGAACGCTGTAATTCGTCACATAGCTCTGCTGCTCCTCTGTCAGCGCGTCATATGCGTTCCGGGCTGCTTCAATAGCCTCCCGGCTATCCAGAGTCACGGTTCCGATCTCTTCAATCAGATCGATAACTGCCTGCGCTTCCTCCGGTATCTGCGGTTCTTCCGGATTGGAGGGATTTGCAATTGCATCCCTCAGGGCCTGCTCCGCCGCATCCACAGCCGTCTGTTCGCAGGTAATGTCGCTGATGGCCGCTACCGCGCCTTCGTAGGCTTTCTGCACATTTGCGTACTCCAGCAGCTCTTCTTTATCCTCTCTGCCGTTAAATTCCGCCAGCAGCTTCGTAATACTGTCGCCGTTCACATTCGGTACAAACGGATCGTCCACGTAACCGTTTCCGGAACAGAGATCCCCTTTCATCGCCGTAAAACGGATCCGGATCACATCTCCGTCTTTCGGCTCCGTATCACTCATGCCCACATTCGGCATATCATTGTTCAGCGTATACATCCAGCCGGACTGATGATTGGTATAGTCAAATTCACCCAGCGTGGCTCTTCTTCTGGGATTTGTAATTTTAATGCCCTGTTCTTCCGCGTGCTTCAGGGAAATCTCCGGAAACTCTGCCGTCAGGCTTCCTGCCTCATCCAGAATCCAGGAAAGATAGAATCTGCTGTCTACGCTTCCTGTATTGTCATAGCGAAGGCCGTTTTCACCCAAAACCCTGTCAAGGATCTGCGCCGTGGATTCGCCTTCTGTGATTTCCACCAGGACAGGCTCAACGAGATAACCCTGGCCGATGGTGAATTTTTCTATGGCGACTGTCACGTACGCCTGTTCCGGCTCTTCCGCATCTTCCAGCTCCTGAATTCTGTTTTCAAGCTCTTCCAGAGCTGTCACCGTCTCTTCTGTCACATACTGTTTCTGTGCATCCGTCAGCGCTTCATAGGCCTCGCGCGCCGCCTCCACTGCTGCTTTATCCTCAAGTGTCAGCGCGTCTGCCGCCGGCAGGCTGTTGATCTGCTCTGTTACGGCGTCCGCCGCCGCCTGATCGGTCGCCTGCTCTTCAAGGGCTTTCAGCTCCGCCTCCGCCGCTGTCAGAACGCTGTAATTCGTCACATAGCTCTGCTGCTCCTCTGTCAGCGCGTCATATGCGTTCCGGGCTGCTTCAATAGCCTCCCGGCTATCCAGAGTCACGGTTCCGATCTGATCAATCAGATCTATAACTGCCTGCGCTTCCTCCGGCTCTTCACCGCCCATAACGTCGGTCATATCATAGATATCGTTTTCTCCTGCCGCGAATCTCTCCCAGGCCGCTACGGCCAGAAGGGTCTGCTGCGTAGCCATTTCATTTACGGCGCCGCCCTTCGTATGGGCGAAACCGCCGCTTTCGATTCTGTACTCATCTGTCGCGGTGAAAATATTCGCGCCCCAGGACGTAAATCCACTGTCATCATCCGAGGGGGCGATGCCCAGCATCAGCAGCGTCAGGATTACCTGGTCGTTGGATTCTACCGTACCGTAGTCGCCCATGTTAATATTGCGCTTCAGGTAGTCCAGCGCTTTATCGACAGCCGCCTGCACATCCTCCCGGTCTGTATATCTGGACAGGGCCTGCAAGGACATGGACGTCATATCTATGGAGCCTGTTCCGGACACCGGTTTGGAAAGCACAAAGCTTCCGTCATCTGCCTGGAAGGATAAAAGCTCCTCCACCAGCGTATCCCGGTTCCATCGGCTTCCCTCTGGAATATTTACTGCATTTGCATCTACCGCCAGCAATGCGTAAGCCGCCTCATTGGTGCCTTCGCTGATCCTCTCGCTGTCCAGTATCCACTGGATCAGGTCTACCGTACTTCCGTCCTCCATCTCAATGTTTCTGGGGTCGAGTCCCAGGGCATACATAGCCAGAGCTGTTCTTTCCAGATCCGTGGGCTTTCCGTCAGCCGTCAGATCACCGTACTCGTCTGCCAGCTCCTCCTTTACAGAAGCAAGATAAGCCTCTTTATCCACTCCCATGTCGATACCGGCACGCTCCAGAGCGATGATGTTCCACTCCATCCCGTATGTCCAGGACGGTTCGGAACCTTCATAATATTTCTGAATAGACGCCTTCCAGGTGCTTACAAGCTCTGTGGTATCCGGAAGCACCGGTTTCTCTCCGCCGCTTCCCACATGAATGGTAAATGTCACGGACGGGCTTGTACCCTCGGCAGCCGCAGCCGGGGTTCCTGTAATGGTAACGGTTCCTTCCTTTACGCCCGTCACATAATAGTTGGTATTGGAGAACCAGTCGTACTCGCTGTTCACCCCGCGGGTCACTTCTACTTCTCCGTCGCCCTCCTGGGTCCAGGTGATCAGGGCCTGGGACGGCTGCTGCGGGGTATAAACGATGGGCAGGGATGCCTGCTCCCCTACCTGGATCGTCAGCTCGTCTTCCCCGGCTTCCAGTTTTTCAATGGGATGCTCCCAGTAAAAAGTCACATCGTCACTTGCGGAAACGGGATTCTCTCCATCCTGCACGGATGCGGTAACCGTTATCGTTCCCGCATTATGGCCGATGATTCCATTCTCAAAAGTATTCCACCACTCTCCTATTGTTTCATCGCTGCTGCTCCACTGTACGTCATGGATATAGCTTGCATTTGCCGGAGTGACGGTCAGGGCCGCATTCAGTATATTCTGCTGAAGTCCCTGATAGTTATCGCCATTTCCAAGGGCATAATTCAGCCGGTGCAGCGGGAAGGTTTTCGGAAGCTCCAGCTTCATGCTTTCTATCGGGACATATGTAGATTCCATATGGATCGTGTGCGTTTTCCCCTCGCCGTATGTTATTATCAGATCGCCTTCTCCGGGCTCGGTAAATTCAACATACGTACCGCTGTCGTAGACAGAAATCTCCATCCGGTCATTGCCCTGGATCTCATAATCCGCTCTGGAAAGGCTGACAAATTTTTCTGTCCCCTGGTATTTTCCGGAAATTGCAAGTTCTACGGACGCGCTGCCTTCCAGTGTCCATTTGCCTCCGTCAGCTACAGTCTCATCATTGATATTCACCCGGAGCTCCTCTATCTCATAGGCGACGGCCTGCAGCTTAAAACGGAACAGGATAAAATCATAGGTACCGGTCAGATAGGGAGACTTGGAGCCCTTTAACGCGACCTCTACGGTATCCGGCGACGTCACAGTTATATCTCCGGTATAGGTACCTACGCCCACGCCTTTATTCCAGCTTTCCTCGTCCAGCACATCCCATATCGTCATTTTTCCGGCTCCCGGCGTATAGCCCTCCATCACGACCTTTCCGCTTCCGGAAGTTGGGATGGTGAATGTGGAGCCATTCTCTATTTCCGTCTTTTCACCGGTATCACTGTTTTCATAATAAACTTTCAGGTCCGCAACTTCTACGGTATAACTGTAAATAGCCTCTCCTTCTGCGTTATTCAGAGAAACCTTCGTTTCACCCGCACCCACGGCTGTCAGGGTGCCAGCCGACTGTACCTCTGCCACCTCCGGATTGGAAGAAACCCATTCACTGGCGTCTGCCACGTTCTGGTAGCTGAATTTTCCGGTATCTCCCACAGGAATGGCAAAGCGGTACCCGTTATCCAGCGTAATGCTTCTGTTTTCCGAGTCCTGATGGTAGGTTACAGACGGATCCTTCGCAATATCCGGGTCTTCCCGGGTCAGCGCAAAGCTGAAATACACCTTATCGACCTGATAGCTGCTGTTGTAATGTACGACGTCTACTTTTGAGGAAACCGCCGCATCCGTAAAGTACAGGCTGTTTCCCACCCGGTAGAAATTACTGTCTCCAAAGCGCATACCGGTCATACTGGACTCTTCCGCCGGCACGCCCTCATAATACAGCTGTACCTGTCCGCTTGCATATTCCGGGGCGATATTGACGGTATCACCCGCCTGGACTTCCTGCGGATCGCCGTCGGGCAGTACATAATATACTTTCACGGAAGACTGGGGTTCCTCGTCCAGGGCTGCGTAAGCCTCCTCCGCCGCGGTCAGCGTTTCATAATTTGAAACCAGCGCCTTCTGCCCGTCTGTCAGGGCGTCGTACGCTTTCCGGGCCGCATCGATGGCGTCCCCGCTCTCCGCTGTCACCTCTCCGATGGCATCGATCAGCGCTTCCACTGCCGCTGCCGCCGCTTCATCATCTGAAATTGCCGCACCCTGCCAGGACAGCACCGGATAACCGAGACCGCCGGCATCTCCTGCTTTATAGGCGTCTCCTCCGTTATTCAGAGTGCTTAAAAATTCATCCATATCCTTCGGGATCTGTGACGCGTACGCATCGTCTCCGGACGCGCAGTAGTTATTGCTTCCCGGCGCGGCATCGGAATATCCCACCGCTTTAGCCGCAGTGGTATAGCAGTTGCTGACCGTCGTTTCCGCGCTTCCGTTTCTTCCGATAATTCCTCCCGCGTAAGCAAAGCTGGTTCCTCCTGTCAATGTTCCCAGAGAATAACAGTTTTCGATTACGCAGGCTGCCCGGGCTTCACCTACGATTCCGCCCACATGCTCCATGGAATCCGCCGTTACCGCCACATTCGTATAACAGCCGGTGATGGTCGTTGAGCCGTTTGCCCGCCCCACCAGTGCGCCGGCCGGGCTGTAGCCGGGATGATTTACCGTACCTTCCAGTCCCAGGTTCTGTATCACGGCGCCTTTCTCCGTGGAAAAGAAGAAACCGGCCCCGGAAATTTGCAGTCCGCTGATTACATGGCCGTTCCCGTCCAGGGTTCCGGCGAAGCCGCTGACTGGTGTCCACGGCGCCGTCAGTTCGATATCAGACATAAGACGGTAATTTCCGTCAGCCGCTATTTCCCGCAGCCCGTTCTCGTCATAAATCTCTACCACGCCGCCCAGCAGGGCTTTATATGCCTCTTCGGCCGCCTCCAGAACATCGTAATTGGAAACCTGTCCCTGCTCCTCTGATGTCAGACTGTCATAGGCCTCCCGGGCTGCGTTAATGGCATCGTCGCTTTCCTTAGTTACCTCTCCGATGGCATTGATGAGCTCTATAACATGCTGTACAGCCTCTGTCTGATCTGGCTCTTCCGGCTGTTCTCCCTGATCATGCTCGTTCAAAAGGCGTACGGTATAGGTTGCGCCCTTATACTCAATCTTGAACTCTGCAGATCCCTGCTGACTGAGCGCGCTGTCCAGAGCGGCTTTCAAATCAGCGGAAATACCAAAGGTTCCATAGTTCGTTGTGCTGTAATCATAATCACTGTTTTCCCGGATGCCGTTAAAATCCAGATACAGGTTATATGCATCCAGTCCATTCACGTCCTTCAGAGCTATGCCGTATTCCGTATAGCTCTGAAGAGGGCTGTTATTTTTCGTTGTCCGATCCAGAAGCGGTACTTCAATCAACCCGCTTTCGTCCGGATACCATGCCTTGTCGGTCTCCAGCCCGCTATTCAGATCATACTCCTGCAGCCAGAACGACGCGCTCTCATCATTCCCTGTCCGCTCCGCATCTCCTCCGGCAGCATATACCGGCAGGCTTCCCAGAAGCATGACAAAGGTAACAACTGCCGCCAGAATACGTTTCATTTTTTTCTTCATGTTCTTCCTCCTTCTTGTTATTTCATTTTCTCCTGCTTCTGTCCGGCTACCCTCCTCTAAAACATTTCATGCATTTTCTCCCTCCGCCTGTTTTTTCCTGCTATATCTGCTTCTAAATAAACTGGCTATATATCGTTTATTTCAAACAAATAAAAAGCACCATCCTTATTATATCACATAATAAGGTGGAAATGGAGAACGGCGTGGTAACCGTTCTCTACTTTTTTACACTTTTTTACGGAAAGCAAGAGGGCAACCCCTCAAGTCATTTCATGACTTTTGGGACACCCTC
>ERZ827126.2536-NODE-2536-length-12735-cov-11.534148_pt1 | contig 12735 bp, 8 predicted proteins | sample MGYA00519780_ERZ827126 | MGnify/ENA primary metagenome ERZ827126 (study PRJEB31778, sample SAMEA3449262) | human gut metagenome | biome: human gut; feature: human-associated habitat; material: faeces | place: United Kingdom | collected 2010/2012 ...
CAGCGTGGCAACCTCCTGTCAGGATATCCTGATGGAGTATTTCCGGGAGCACGAGGTGGTGGACGCCGCCGTGGACGGCAGAATGACCATTCTGCCCTCTACTGTGCAGGCCGACTGACCCCGCAAGGTCAAAAACATGGTTTCGCCCCGCAAAATCTGCGGGGAACACTTTGCAAACAGAAAGGAGCACCCCATGAAATAACGATTCTCAAAACGAACACGCCTTGTCAGTGCCCTTTTGACGCTGGCTACGTTCTGATCCCGATCGGATTCGATCACGACCACGAGGGCTTGATGCTCACGGCGCATGCATGGGATGTGGAGAGCACCTGCGAGTTCTGCGGCAGCTTCATCGCGGACGATTACATCTGCGACTGCGGAGAAGGCGGCGACCACTGCTCGGCAGAAAGCGGACGCGACTGCTACGAAGAGAACCACTGCAGTAACTGCTTGAGCGGTGTTGGCGCGGCTAACATCTGCGGAAACTGCGGGGCAGGCTGCAAAAACTGCGCCGAGATCTGCGAGGGCTGCGGGATAAGCTGTGAGAACTGCTGCGAACGGTTTTGCCAACTCTGCGGCTTGTGCTTCCCCTGCGTGGAAGATTACGGCTGGTGCTACAACTGCGATGTCTGCGGAAACTGTACGACCGTCTGTTTCTGCGAGGGAGGCTGTGCAGAGTGTACCAATGTCTGCCCCTCATGTGCCGAGAGCTGTGGCATCTGCGGGGATGCGTTCTGCGAAGAATGCGGACGCTGCAAGCACTGCGCGGACGGCAACGGCTGGTGCAGCAACTGCAACATCTGCGGTGACTGTAAGGTCACCTGCTTCGAAGGCGATGGCTGCACCGAGTGCACGAATGTCTGTCCGGACTGCACCGAGCACTGCGGCAACTGCTGGGACGAGTTCTGCCCGGAGTGCGGTGTGTGCTCCGCCTGCACAGGCTCGGCCTGTCAGAGCTGCGGCATGTGCGAACACTGCGCGGAGCTCATCTGCTACTGCGGACAGACCTGCACCAGCTGCGGCGATGTCTGTCTGGCCTGCGGCGAGCAGTGTGAGAAATGCAGCGAGGAAATGTGCGGTTATTGTGACCGCTGCAAGAACTGCGCGGGAGGCTATGGCTGGTGCAGCGACTGCAACAATTGCGGCGACTGCGTGACCGTCTGCATCTGCGACGAAGGCTGCTCGGATTGTACGAAGGTCTGCCCGGAATGCGGTGAACATTGCGGAAAATGCTGGGATGATATCTGCTCGAACTGTGGGATCTGCTCCGACTGCGCCGACGGATACTGTACCAGCTGCGGCATGTGCTCCGAGTGCACCCTGATCTGCAAGGAATGCGGCGATGCGTGTCTGGACTGCGCGAGCGAATGGTGCGGCAACTGTGAGGTGTGCGGCGACTGCGTGGATTGGGTCTGCCCCAACATCGACCATTGCTCCAACTGCCTCAGCGGCGATGGCACTCACTGCGAATCGTGCGGCACATGCAAGTACTGTGTTACCCTTTGCACCGAGTGCATGGCGATCTGCGATGATTGCACTGATCTTTGCCCGAGGTGCCTGACCTGCGAAGGCTGCTCGGAGAGCACCTGCCCGAACTGCGACCTTTGCAATGATTGTGCCGAAAACTACTGCGGCAACTGCGGCATGTGCTCCGAGTGCACCCTGATCTGCAAGGAATGCGGCGATGCGTGTCTGGACTGTGCAAGCGAATGGTGCGGCAACTGTGAGCTGTGCGGCGACTGCGTGGATTGGATCTGCCCCAACATCGACCACTGCTCCAACTGCCTCAGCGGCGATGGCACTCACTGCGAATCGTGCGGCACGTGCAAGTACTGCGTCACCCTTTGCACCGAGTGCATGGCGATCTGCGATGAGTGCATCGACTTCTGCACGAAGTGTCTGACCTGTGCGGATTGCTCGGAGTATCTCTGCCCGGACTGCGGCCGCTGTGACGAGTGCGTGGATCAATTCTGCCATGACTGCGGAACGTGCAGTGACTGCACGGTGATCTGCAAGGAATGCGGAGAGATCTGCCGGGACTGCACAGACATGTGCCCCAACTGCGATGTCTGCCGGGACTGCGTAGGCGGCGAGCTCTGCCCCGAGTGCGGGGAATGCGAGAACTGCGGCAAGCACTGTCAGGGCTGCGGCACCTGCGAAAACTGCAAGGACATCTGCCCTGACTGCGAGGAGCACTGTGCAAACTGCGCGGTCATGTGCCCGGACTGCACCCGGTGCGAGGACTGCGTGGGGGACTTCTGCCCCAACTGTGGGACCTGTGCGGAGTGTGCCAGGGACGACAACGGAATGTGTGACGACTGCCATTACTGCGGCAACTGTGCAACGCTGTGCACGGACTGTGCTGCCCTCTGCCGGGACTGCGTCCAGACCTGTGCGAGCTGCGGCATCTGCGAGCAGTGCGAGGCGTTCTGCGACAGCTGCGAGCTGTGCGTGGTCTGCTGTGCGGACGTGAGCAGCAGCTATGGCTGCAGCCACGACATCTGCGTGGAAAGCGACGAGTGGAAGACGCATTACTGCACGGTGGGCGGACACTGCACCACCACATTGGGAGAACAGGACTATGATGATGACGAGCATTGGTACTGGTGCGGAGATGGCTGCACAGCCAAAGTCAATGTGGAACCCCATGTGTTCAGCAGTGCAGAGATCACAACGCAGCCCACAAAAACGGACGAAGGCGTTTTGACCTACTACTGTGATTGCGGCTACTCCAAAACAGAAACGATCCCCGTCATCACCGAGGAAGGCCATACCCATCACTGTGTGCCTGCCGTGGTTGCGGCTACCTGCACCAGCGGCGGCTATACCGTTTACACCTGCGAATGCGGCTACAGCTACCGTGCCAACGAAACGCCCGCTCTGGGTCATACCTATGAGTACCAGAAGGACGCCGGCGGTCACTGGCTGAAGTGCAGCTTCTGCACCGATGAAAAACCGGCCGCCGCACACAAGTTCGGTGCGTGGACCGTGACAAAGGATGCAACCTATACACAACCCGGAACGAAGCAGCGCACCTGCCTGACCTGCGGGTATGCGGACGAGGCAGAGATCCCTGTGATCGGACATGCGGGCCATTTTGTCATCTCGTTTGAAGGCACTGATATTGGCGATATGCTGAGCGTCGGAGCCGGCCACAAGGTCCCGGAACTGCCCGTGCTGCCGCCAAAGGAGGAAGGCAACTTCTTTGATGGCTGGACGGATCAGAAAACGGGCGCGCCTGTGAAGGCGGGCGATGTTCTGACCGGAGACATCGTGCTGACCCCGGTCTGGAAGGACTGCGGCGATGGCAGCCATACGGACAGCGATCACGATTTTGTCTGCGATGACTGCGGTAAAAAGCTCCCTGCTCCAGTAAGCTATCTCATTCTGGAGGGCGCGAACAGCACATGGAGAAAGGGCAGCCTGACCGGGCTGTCGTTCCGATCCAGTGCTGACGTTGCAAAGTTTGATGGTGTCACAGTGGATGGAACTGCGATCGGCGCAGGGTGCTACTCGGCGGAACTGGGCAGCACAAGCATCACTCTGCGAGCAGAGTATCTGGAAACGCTGCCGGCAGGTTCTCACACGCTGGTCATCAAAGCCATTGATGGCATGGCAGATACAAGCTTCACGGTGCTGGAGGCGGAGACTGCAGAGCCGGGCGGCTCCAACGTTGTGGACGCGGATCTCTTCGCACTTGACCAGCCCTGCACCCGTGCACAGATCATCTTCCTGCTGTGGCGTGCAGCCGGTTCTCCTGAACCGAAGGCGATGAGCAGCTTCGTGGATGTTCCTGCGGATGCCTACTACGCAAAGGCTGTGGCGTGGGCCGTGGAAACCGGCATCGTTGCAGGCACAAGCAAAACCACGTTTGGCCCGGATGATCCCTGCACCCGTGCACAGATCATCTTCCTGCTGTGGTGTGCAGCCGGTTCTCCCGAACCGAAGGCGATGAGCAGCTTTGTGGATGTTCCTGCGGATGCCTACTACGCAAAGGCTGTGGCGTGGGCCGTGGAAACCGGCATCGTTGCAGGCACAAGCGAAACCACGTTTGGTCCGGATGAGATCTGCATCTGTGCACAGGCACTTGATGCTTTCCATCGCGTGAATCCCGAATGATGCGGGTAGAGCATTCTGGCCTGACCAGATGGCGAAAGCGCGGTGTTACCGACAAACTCCATAAGTAAATGAAGGAACGGCGCAGCGGACGGGCATTTGCCTTGAAGCTGCGCTGTTCCTTCTGCTCTACGCTTTCTACGGTGCGCTGCATGGACTCGTCATCCAAGACCTTATCAGACCAAACTTTTCAAGTTCCCGGAGCAACTTGGTCGCTTTGTTGTCTGCGCAACACAATGCCCTCTTGACATCCTCGATCGTGAAGAGGATGAACACCCGGTTCTGCTTATCCAGCCAGCCGTTTTTCACGGACAGGCCCATGCGGTCCAGCAGGATACCGTACAGAGTTTTTGCATCGGTTGACAGACTCTGGAACCGTGGCTCCTGAAAAAGAGCCTTGGGAATGCGGTAGAACGAAAACAGCTCTCCGGCTTGTCCGTAGAAATAATCAAGGATCATGCTGTTTTTTCAACTTTCTGTTCTTATCGCTGTTCAAAACTTGACCTCCCGTCTGAAAAAATAAAGCGCACTCTTTTTTTATTGAAAAGTAGTGCGCTATGTGTAGTGCGCTATGTAATATAATGGCTATATAATTTAGCTATCCAAATCCCTTGTGCTAATAACACGTGTGGGTTCGGCCCCCACCACCGGCATCCGAAGCAGCCTGGAATCGAACGATTCCGGGCTGCTTTTCCTTTTTTCAGAAAACGCTGCACCGCAACCGCCTGGGCACCCTGTACTGCCACGAGGGCGACTGGAGCTGGATCTACTTTTTCAACGGCCAGTGTGCCGACGCCGCAGGCACCGCGCTCTGGCAGTGGCTGGGGCAGCAGCGGCGCTGAACATTTTTTGTCAAAAAGCATTGACAACTGCCAATGCGCATGATAGAATCACAGATGATTTTGAGAGACGACGCAGAACAGGGTCTTTTCAAAGCAATTTTCCCATGGACCGCCCAGCGGGGCTAAGGCCATACGGACAGCCGGGTCCACTGCCGACCGGCGGTGCAAGCCGCCATTATTGATTGAGTTAGAAGCTCAAATTTTATAAGTTGGTTCCTTTACAACCATGAAATTGTGCAGCCAGTGCGCAGACTTGTGAAACGGTCAATAAAGAGCAGTAAAAGCAGAATTGCTATATAGACTCTCATCATCCCGTCTTTTTGGATCATGCTGAAACGCGGCCCGTGGCTCCGGCACATCTTGTCCGGGGGCTTTCTCCGCGCAAAAAATGGCTTTTTTCCAAGCGCAGGTCTGCACTTTTTGGTGCGGCACCTGCGCTTTTTTGTTTGTCTTGGAACCAGGGACGGAGGAAAAAAAGATGAGTGAGAACCGTACACGGTTCCGGCTGGACCAGCGCCGCGCGCCCATTTACGAAGCGCTGGAGCGGTTCCGGCAGATGCGTGTGGTGCCCTTTGATGTGCCCGGCCACAAGCGAGGCCGGGGCAACCCGGAGCTGACCGCCTTTTTGGGCCAGCAGTGCGTGGGCGTGGACGTGAACAGCATGAAGCCGCTGGACAACCTCTGCCACCCGGTGTCGGTCATCCGGGAAGCAGAAGAACTGGCCGCCGACGCCTTTGGCGCGGCCCATGCCTTTTTAATGGTGGGCGGCACCACCAGCAGTGTGCAGAGCATGGTGCTCACCGCCTGCAAGCGGGGCGATGAGATCATCCTGCCCCGCAACGTGCACCGCAGCGTGCTGAACGCGCTGGTGCTCTGCGGCGCGGTGCCGGTTTATGTGAACCCGGAGGTGGACAAGCGCCTGGGCATCTCCCTGGGCATGAAGCGGGAGCAGGTGGAAAAGGCCATCAAGGAGCACCCCAATGCCGTGGCGGTGCTGGTGAACAACCCCACCTACTACGGCATCTGCTCGGACCTGCGGGCCATCGTCAAGATGGCTCACGACGCCGGGATGCTCTGCCTTGCCGACGAGGCCCACGGCACCCACTTCTACTTCGGCAACGGCCTGCCGGTGTCGGCCATGGCAGCGGGGGCGGACATGGCGTCCGTCTCCATGCACAAGAGCGGCGGCAGCCTGACCCAGTCCAGCCTGCTGCTCATCGGGCCCAACGTGCATCCGGGCTATGTGCGGCAGATCATCAACCTGACCCAGACCACCTCCGGCAGCTACCTGCTCATGTCCAGCCTGGACATCTCCCGCCGCAATCTGGCATTGCGGGGGCGGCAGGTGTTCCATCAGGTGGCCGACATGGCCGAGTATGCCCGCGAGGAGATCAACGCCGTGGGCGGCTACTACGCCTTTGGCAAGGAGCTGTGCAACGGCAACTCGGTGTTCGACTTTGACACCACCAAGCTCAGCGTCCACACGCTGGACATCGGTCTGGCGGGCATCGAGGTCTACGACATCCTCCGGGACGAGTACGATATCCAGATCGAGTTTGGCGACATCGGCAACATCCTGGCCTACCTGTCCATCGGCGACCGGCCCCAGGAGGTGGAACGGCTGGTGAGCGCCCTGGCCGAGATCAAACGCCGCTACCGCACCGACGGCTCCGGCCTGCTGAGCCAGGAGTACATCGACCCGGTGGTGGCCGCCAGCCCCCAGGAGGCCTTCTACGCTCCCAAAAAGAGCCTGCCCCTGCGCGAGACCGAGGGCATGGTGTGCAGTGAGTTCGTCATGTGCTACCCCCCGGGCATCCCCATCCTGGCCCCCGGCGAGCGCATCACCAAAGAGATTTTGAACTACATCGAGTACGCCAAGGCCAAGGGCTGCAGCATGACCGGCCCCGAGGACCCCGACATCTTACACCTGAACGTTCTGGCATAAGGAGGAGCAAATATGGAATTCTGGTTTTCCGAGTTTCACACCCCGGACGTGAAGCACAGCATCCGGGTGAGCAGACAGCTCTACTCCAAGCAGAGCGACTATCAGCGCATCGACATCTTTGAGACCCCGGAGTTCGGCCGGGTGCTGACCCTGGACGGCAACGTGATGCTGACCGAGCGCGACGAGTTCATCTACGACGAGATGATCGTGCATGTGCCCATGGCCGTGCACAAGGAGGCCAAGGACATCCTGGTCATCGGTGCCGGAGACGGGGGCGTGGTCCGGGAGCTGACCCGGTACGACCGGGTGGAGCGCATCGACCTGGTGGAGATGGACCCCCAGGTGGTGGAGGCCTGCCGTGCCTACCTGCCCGGCAACGCCTGCCGCATGGACGACCGCCGGGTGCACATCTACTTTGAGAACGCCCTCAAGTTCATCCGCCGCTGCGAGGAGGAATACGACCTGATCATCGTGGACTCCTCCGACCCCTTTGGCCCCTCCGAGGGCCTGTTCACCCGCGAGTTCTACGGCAGCTGCTTCAACGCCCTGAAAGAGGACGGCATCATGGTCAACCAGCAGGGCAGCCCCTTCTACGCCGAGGACGCCAGCGCCATGCAGCGCAGCCACAAGCGCATTGCGTCCACCTTCCCCATCAGCCGGGTGTACCAGGCCCACATCCCCACCTTTGCGGCGGGCTACTGGCTGTTCGGCTTTGCCAGCAAGAAATACCACCCCATCGACGATCTGGACGCCGCTGCCTGGAAGGCGCTGAACATGCGGACCCGGTACTACACCACCAAACTGCATATCGGAGCATTCTACCTGCCGGCTTTTCTGGAGGAGATGCTGCGGGAAGTGGAGGAACACTGATGCGACCCAACATTGAAAACTTCATCGGCTGCGACAGCAGCTACCGCGCCGCCAGCATCGTGCTGTACGGTGCCCCCTACGATTCCACCACCAGCTACCGCCCGGGGGCCCGGTTCGGCCCGGCTGCCATCCGGCACGAGAGCTACGGCCTGGAGACTTACAGCCCCTACCAGAACGCCGACCTGACCGATTTTGACATCTTCGACAGCGGCGATCTGGAGCTCTGCTTCGGCTCCAGCGAGAGCGCACTGGCCGACATCCAGAGCCGCGCGGCAGAGATCCTGCACGACGGCAAGTTCCCGCTCCTGCTGGGCGGCGAGCATCTGGTCACGCTGGGTGCCGTGCGGGCCATGGTGGAAAAGTACCCCGACCTCCACATCGTCCACTTTGATGCCCATGCCGACCTGCGGGACGACTATCTGGGCGCAAAGCTCAGCCACGCCTGTGTCCTGCGCCGCTGCCATGACCTCATCGGCGACGGACGCATCCACCAGTTCTGCATCCGCAGCGGCGACCGCACCGAGTTTGAGTTCGCAGCTGCCCACACCGAGATGCACAAGTTCGATTTTACGGGCCTTGCCCAGCTCACTGAGCAGCTCTGTGCCAGCAAGGTGCCCGTTTACCTGACCATCGACCTCGACTGCCTGGACCCCTCCTGCTTCCCCGGCACCGGCACCCCGGAGGCCGGCGGCGTGAGCTTTTTGCAGCTGCTGGAGGCCATCCGCACCGTGACCAAGGCCAACATCGTGGGTGCGGACCTCAACGAGCTGGCCCCCACGCTGGACACCACCGGCGTTTCCACGGCCACAGCCTGCAAGGTCCTGCGGGAGCTGCTGATCGCGCTGGACAAGGGCTGGCCGGGCTTTCAGGTATAAGGACAGACCGTAAAAAGACAACTTTACAGATAAAGGAGTAACCGACATGAGCAAAGTTCTGATCATCGGCTGCGGCGGCGTGGCCTCCGTTGCCATCCACAAGTGCTGCCAGGTCCCCGAGGTGTTCACCGAGATCTGCATCGCCAGCCGTACCAAGGCAAAGTGCGACAAGCTGGCCGCCGAGCTGGCCCCCAAGACCACCACCAAGATCACCACCGCACAGGTGGATGCCGACCATGTGGATGAGGTCATCGCCCTCATCAAGAGCTACCAGCCCGATCTAGTGATGAACATCGCCCTGCCCTATCAGGATCTGACCATCATGGATGCCTGCCTGGCCTGCGGCGTGAACTACATGGACACCGCCAACTACGAGCCTGAGAACACCGATGACCCAGAGTGGCGCGCCATTTACGAGAAGCGCTGCAAGGAGGCCGGTTTCTCCGCCTACTTCGATTACAGCTGGCAGTGGGCCTACGCCAAGAAGTTTGAGGAGGCCGGCCTGACTGCCCTGCTGGGCAGCGGCTTTGACCCGGGCGTGACCCAGGCTTACTGCGCTTACGCCAAGAAGCACGAGTTCGACACCATCGACACCATCGACATTCTGGACTGCAACGGCGGCGACCACGGCTATGCCTTTGCCACCAACTTCAACCCGGAGATCAACCTGCGCGAGGTCTCCGCCCCCGGCAGCTACTGGGAGAACGGCCACTGGGTGGAGATTCCGGCCATGAGCATCAAGCGGGAGTACAACTTTGATCAGGTGGGCCAGAAGGATATGTACCTGCTCCACCACGAGGAGATCGAGTCTCTGGCCAAGAACATCCCCGAGGCAAAGCGCATCCGCTTCTTTATGACCTTTGGCCAGAGCTACCTCGACCACATGCGCTGTCTGGAGGACGTGGGCATGCTGTCCACCACCCCGGTCAACTTCAACGGTCAGGAGATCGTGCCCATCCAGTTCCTCAAGGCCCTGCTGCCCGACCCCGCCAGCCTTGGCCCCCGCACCAAGGGCAAGACCAACATCGGCTGCATCTTTACCGGCAAAAAGGATGGCAAGGATAAGACCTATTACATCTACAATGTCTGCGACCACCAGGAGTGCTACCAGGAGGTGGGCAGCCAGGCCATCAGCTACACCACCGGCGTACCTGCCATGTGCGGTGCCCTGATGCTGCTCACCGGCAAGTGGACCACCAAGGGCGTCCACACCGTAGAGGAGTTTGATCCGGACCCGTATCTGGCCGCACTGGACCAGTACGGCCTGCCCCGCAGCGAGAGCCACAGCCCGGCTCTGGTGGACTGATGCGGCTGGAGGATCGCCGCCCGGCCTTTGCAGGGCTGGCAAACCTGACGGAACAACAGCTGCAAAGCCTGCCTACCCCCTGCTACCTGCTGGACGAGGCCCAGCTGCGCCGGAATGGGCAGATCATGCTGGAGCTGCAGCAGCGCACCGGATGCCGGGCCCTGCTGGCCCAAAAGGCCTTTTCCAACTTTGATGTGTACCCGGTGCTGGCCCCCTACCTGGCAGGCACCGAGGCCAGCGGCCTGTACGAGAGCCGCCTGGGCCGGGAGCAGCTGCCGGAAAAGGAGAACCATGTGTTCTGCGCTGCCTACCGGGCAGACGAGTTCGCAGAGCTGTTGCAGTACGCCGACCACATCGTGTTCAACTCCCCCGGCCAGCTGGCCCAGTTTGGCCCGGCAGCCAAGGCCGCCGGCAAAAGCGTGGGCCTGCGGGTAAACCCCGAGTGCTCCACCCAAGAGGGCCATGCCATCTATGACCCCTGTGCCCCCGGCAGCCGCCTGGGCACCACCCGGGCCCAGTGGGACGCCGCCGTGGCTGCTCACCCGGAGCTGCCGGAGCTGCTGGATGGCCTCCACTTCCACACCCTCTGCGAGCAGGACGCCGACGCCCTGGCTGTGACCCTGAAAGCGGTGGAGGCAACGTTCGGGGATCTGCTGCCCAAGATGAAGTGGGTGAACTTTGGAGGCGGCCACCACGTCACCCGGCCCGGCTATGACCTGGCCACCCTGGAGCAGTGCATCTGCCAGGTGCAGCAGACCTACGGGGTGCAGGTGTACCTGGAGCCGGGCGAGGCCTGGGCCCTCAACGCCGGGTATCTGGTGACCACCGTGTTGGACACCTTGCAGAACGGAGACACCAGCCTTGCCATTCTGGACACCTCTGCCGCCTGCCACACCCCGGACGTTATCGAGATGCCCTACCGCCCGCCCCTGCTGGACGCCGGAGAACCCGGCGAAAAGCCCTGCACCGTGCGGCTGGGGGGCCCCACCTGCCTGGCAGGGGATGTGATGGGAGACTACAGCTTCAACACCCCCTTGGCCCCGGGCCAGCGGCTGGTGTTTGGAGATATGGCCATCTACACCACCTGCAAAAACAACACCTTTAACGGGATGCCTTTGCCGGATATCTGGCTCTTGCGGCAGGATGGCAGCCTGGCCCGGCTGGCCCACTTTGGCTACCAGGATTTCCGCTGCCGTCTGGGGGGCCGGGGAGACGGTGCCTTGGACACAACATCTGTCCAAATTTGAGTGCACTGTCTCTGCCAGAAAAACAGCCCCGGCCTCCGGGCCGATGGCAGGAAATTCCAAACGGCAAAGGTTCTTTGCGAAGTTTGGTGTGATAGTTACAATAGCGCAACAAATATCACCTGTTTTCGTGACTTTTTCACGAATCGGCCTCTGATTTTTTAGGGAACTCCCCCATTGACAGCCCTGGCTTTTGTTCGATATAATTGAGACAAGGAAAGCATCCCCGGCCGGGGATGCAGCTTCGTGAATCACGAAACATATCCACAAAAACAACCAGACTGGAGGGAGATCCTATGAAAAACCTGAAGAAGTTCGCGGCCCTGTTACTGGTAGGTGCCATGGCCCTGCTGATGCTTACCGCCTGTGGCGGCGGTGGGTCCGTCAACAACCCTGAGGAGCAGAAGGTGCTGAACCACATCAGTAACCAGAAGGGCGTCCACGTGACCAGCGATGCACAGCTTCGTCGAGTGGCAGAAGAGCATCTGCGAGAGGATCTCGAAGGTGCGTTGCAGCTTGGCAACCACAAGCTCTTCACCAAGGTCCATGTAGAAGGCGAGCAGGAAGAGTATCTGACCGTCACGGTTACCATGAACTACATTTACAGCGATACCCTTTTGAGCAGCTTGCTGGATGCGATCTCGAAGCACGTCAATACGGATATCAATGCCAACGTGAACCAGAAGGGCACTTGGTCTAAGGTAGGCGTTGTGATCCTGTCCAACAGCCAGCAGAGCTACATCGGCTTGTCTATCCGTGTCAAGAATCCCCACAAGTAACCATTGATCATTATCCTTTCCCCGGAGTGTGGCTGCAAAGCTGCCCTCCGGGGCTTTTTTGTGCCGGTTGGCAGGGGAGGGGCTCCGGCCCCTTTTTGCGTTGTGACAAAAGCTGCCGGTAAAGCAAAAGCAGCCGCGTGCCTTCCAAAAGGTACGCGGCTGCTTTTTGTCTGCCTTGTCCATAGACACAGAAAACCGCCGGAGGTTTCCCTGCCGACGGTTCTCTGTATGATGATAGGAGGATCAAAAAAATGATCGTCACATAATTGCAGCTTAGTTCAGGATGGTCTGCTCGGTCTCGATGTCGAACAGGTGGACCTTGTGCGGGTCAAAGGCAACGCGGACGGTGTCTCCGTTGCGAGCCTTGGAGGTGGGAGCCACACGAGCGGTCATCTTGTTGCCCTTGTACTCCAGGTACAGGTAGATCTCGGCGCCCATCATCTCAGACACTTCGACCTGAGCCTCCAGCTGGCAGTCGGTGTGCTTTGCCATGAACTCGGGCTCGTCGTCGATGTCCTCGGGACGGATGCCCATCTTGACCTTCTTGCCAACGTAAGCATCCAGCTTGCCGTCGGCGGTCTTTTCCTTGGGCAGGGGGATCACGTCGCCGCCCAGGTCAATGCCGTACAGCTCGCCCTTCTTGATCAGGGTGCCGTCCAGGAAGTTCATCTGGGGGCTGCCGATGAAGCCTGCAACGAACATGTTGCAGGGCATATCGTACAGGTTCTGCGGGGTATCGACCTGCTGGATGATGCCGT
>ERZ827126.2546-NODE-2546-length-12676-cov-3.499327_pt1 | contig 12676 bp, 8 predicted proteins | sample MGYA00519780_ERZ827126 | MGnify/ENA primary metagenome ERZ827126 (study PRJEB31778, sample SAMEA3449262) | human gut metagenome | biome: human gut; feature: human-associated habitat; material: faeces | place: United Kingdom | collected 2010/2012 ...
CGGCTTTGACTGCCCAGAATACGACCGGCGTAACAGATATTATGGAGGTAACACCAAAATTTTTGGCAGAGCAGCTGGACAGTATTTTTACGGATATTTATCCGGATGCAGTAAAGACCGGAATGGTCTCATCCAGTGAACTGATAGAGACGATTGCGGAGAAACTGACAGAGTATCACGCAAAAAATATTGTGGTAGATCCTGTCTTGGTGGCAACGAGTGGAGCAAGGCTTATCAGCGAGGATGCCATCGGCACATTGAAAAGTAAATTATTGCCCCTTGCAACTGTTATCACTCCGAATATCCCGGAAGCAGAAGTTCTTTCCGGAATGGAGATTAAAACAGAAGCAGATATGGAAAAAGCAGCAGAAATCATCTGTAACACCTTAGGCTGTGCAGTTTTATTAAAGGGCGGACATCAGTTAAACGATGCTAATGACCTTCTTTTCCAGAAAGGAAAAGAACCGGTATGGTTTCACGGGAAGAGAATTGACAATCCCAATACCCATGGAACAGGCTGCACGCTTTCTTCCGCGATTGCATCGAATCTTGCAAAAGGAAGGGATTTAGAAACTTCCGTCAGGTATGCCAAAAATTACATTTCCGGCGCACTTGCCGCCATGCTTGACCTTGGAAAAGGAAGCGGTCCCATGAACCATGCATTTGCAGTCGAAGGAGAGTACAAAGGATGAATAAAAAGAGAACTTCCGTTTTTTCAAACGGACTAATCTGGTTTGGCGCAGGCGTATCTCTGGCGGAAATACTGACAGGTACCTATTTTGCACCGCTCGGTATTGGAAAAGCAATGGCAGCAATCCTGCTTGGTCATCTGATCGGCGGTCTTATGATGTTTGCGGCAGGAATGATCGGAGCGAAAGAGCGCAAAAGCGCCATGGAAACTGTAAAAATGAGCTTCGGCGAGAAGGGAAGCCTTCTTTTTGCCGTATTAAATGTGTTGCAGCTTGTTGGATGGACGGCGATCATGATCTATGACGGCGCACTTGCAGCGGATGGTGTGTTACATATTGGAAACTGGGTGTGGGCGCTCGTCATTGGTGTTCTGATTATTGTCTGGATTTTCATTGGGCTGACCAATCTCGGCAGGCTGAATACGGTTGCCATGACAGCACTTTTTATTTTGTCACTGGTACTATTTAAAGAGATCTTTTTTAATTCAGATTTTGTGATGCTGATTACAGCAAGTGATGACACAATGACGTTTGGTGCGGCGGTAGAACTTGCGGTAGCAATGCCGCTTTCCTGGCTGCCGCTTATCAGCGATTATACAAGAGAAGCAGAAAAGCCGTTTGCAGCAACACTTGCCAGTGTGCTTGTCTACAGTCTGGTCAGCATTTTTATGTATATGATCGGCATGGGAGCGGCTATTTTTACCGGTGAATATGACATTGCACAGATTATGTTAAAAACCGGTTTCGGCGTTGTCGGACTTCTTATTATTGTATTTTCCACGGTTACAACAACCTTTCTGGATGCTTACTCCGCAGGAGTTTCCAGTGTTTCCATTTTTTCCCTTCCAACTTCTATCTCAAATACTGCTGTCTATGCATATAATAAAATCGGATTCATCAATAATACTAGATATCCAACTCCGCATCATTTGCATGCTCATAAATAAATGCTTTCCGCGGCGGAACCTCGGTTCCCATCAGTACTTCCGTCACATCGGAGGCCATACGGGCATCCTCGATCTCCACACGCTTCAAAAGTCTCGTCTCCGGATTCAGTGTCGTCTCCCAGAGCTGCTCCGGGTCCATCTCGCCAAGACCTTTGTAGCGCTGCAGCGTAAATTTTTCTTTGTGTGTCTTTCTGTATTTTTCCAGTGCTTTGTCGTCGTACAGATACTCTTCTTTTCCGCGGGACGGCATTGCCTTGTAAAGAGGCGGCATCGCGATATAGACATGTCCCTCGTAGATCAGCTCCGGCATGAAACGGTAGAACAATGTCAGCAGCAGCGTTGAAATATGCGCACCGTCGACATCGGCATCTGCCATGATGATAATTTTATCGTAACGGAGCTTTGTGATATCGAAGTCGTTGCCGTAACCCTCGGAAAAGCCGCAGCCGAATGCATTGATCATGGATTTGATCTCGGCATTTGCCAGAACTTTATCAATAGAAGCCTTCTCTACGTTCAGAATCTTACCGCGGATCGGCAGAATCGCCTGGAAATTACGGTCACGCGCCGTCTTTGCGGAACCGCCCGCAGAATCTCCCTCGACGATAAAGATCTCGCACAGCGACGGATCCTTTTTCTCGCAGTTTGCAAGTTTGCCGTTCGTATCAAACGAATATTTCTGCTTGGTCAGCATATTCGTCTTGGCTTTTTCTTCGCTTCTGCGGATTTTGGCAGATCGCTCAGCGCAGGCAAGAACATTTTTCAGCACTTCGAGATTGCGGTCAAAATACAGCGGAATCTCCTCGCCCGTTACTTTTCCGGCGGCCTTTGCCGCATCCGGGTTGTCCAGCTTCGTTTTTGTCTGGCCCTCGAACCGCGGATCCGGGTGCTTGATCGAAATAACAGCGGTCATACCGTTTCGGATATCCGATCCCGTAAAGTTATTGTCTTTTTCTTTTAAGACACCGATCTCTCTGGCATAGCTGTTCATAATCGTCGTAAAGGTCGATTTGAAACCGGAAATATGGGTACCGCCCTCAGCGTTGTAGATATTATTACAGAAGCCGAGCACGTTTTCCTGGAATTCGTTGATATACTGGAACGCACATTCTACGGTAATGCCCTCAGATTCCCCTTTGAAATAAATCGGATCGTGGATTGCCTCTTTGTTCTTATTCAGATCGCGCACAAAACCAACAATGCCGTCCGGCTCGTGATACGTCAGGTGCTCCTCTTTTCCATCGCGCAGATCGGAAAAATAAATGGTAAGCGCCGGGTTCAGATATGCAGTCTCATGGAGACGGCTTTTGACCTCTGTTGCGGAAAAACGCGTTTTCTCAAAGATTTCCGGATCCGGCAGGAAGTTGATGCGGGTTCCGCTGTTCTTCGTTTTTCCGATCTTCGGCAGCAGCCCATCCTCATCGAGTTCCTGTACGGCAACACCTCGTTCGTAGCGGTCGTGGTAAACCCAGCCGCCGAGGCTGACCTGTACGTCAAGATAGGTGGAAAGCGCATTGACAACCGAAGAACCGACACCGTGCAGACCGCCGCTTGTCTTGTACGCATTGTTGTCGAATTTACCGCCGGCGTGCAGGGTTGTAAAAACGAGACGCTCCGCCGGAACGCCTTTTTCATGCATGCCGACCGGGATTCCGCGGCCGTTGTCGGTCACGGTCGCCGAGCCGTCTGCTTCAAGTGTTACGTGAATGGTGTCGCAGTAGCCCGCAAGATGCTCGTCCACCGCATTGTCTACAATTTCATAAATCAGATGATTCAGGCCTTTCCGCGAGGTACTTCCGATATACATACCAGGGCGCTTACGCACTGCTTCGAGACCTTCCAGCACGGAAATACTGCTGGCATCATACGTTTCTTTTTTTGGCATAACTGTTCTATCCTCACTTATGTGTTACTGTCTTTTTCTCTTAAAAATACTTCTGTCTGTCCCATTTTGGGGGCACAGTATTTTATTATATCATTTTTCTTCCAGGAATAGCAAGATTTTCTTTAGAAGAAAGAATCTCCTCCGTTCATCAGCTCCTTAAAAGAAGTCACGTAGCGGTCTGCTTCCTGCTCCATCTTTGCGCGGTTTCCTTCCCCGCTTCTGTCATACACGCCCACAGCCGCAAATCCGCCCATTTTGGCGCCGCGGATTCCCGTTAGGATATCTTCATATACCACACACGTTTCCGGCGGAAGAGACAGCTTTTCAGCCGCTTTCTCGTAGATATCCGGAAAGCCCTTGCCGCGCTTTACTTCCGAGACGGTGACAAATGCTTTAAAATACCCATAAATCCCATTTCTCTTTAAGGCCGGCTCATACAGCTCCGGGCTCGATGAGGTAGCAACCGCCATGCGGATTCCTTTTTCTTTTAAATAGCGGAGATATTCTGCTGCCCCGTCTTTTAACTCCACTTCATACGTATAGGCGTCGACCGCCATCTGATGCCACTCCTGAATCAGCTCTTCCGGCGTTTCCGGAAAGCCGAACCGTCTGATCGTGTAGCGGGCAGCCTCCAGAAAGCCGAGCGGTGTAATCGCCTCCTGATAATCCGGCGGAACCTCAAGTCCTCTCTTCTTTAAAAATGCAACATCGATGTCATCCCAGACCCACATCGAGTCGAGCAGTGTTCCATCCAGATCAAAAATGGCTCCTTTGTACTGTTTCATTTGTCTTCTCCTTCTCTATTCTAATCTTTTTTCTTTCTTTTTAGAACGTATTTCTGTTTTTCTTAGAACATTTGTTTGTTTTATCATACCATAACTGGCAAAAAATGCAAGTAAAATGCGAATTTCGCTACTTTTTGAAATTTTTTAAATTTTTTTCAAAAAAACACTTGCATTTTCTCCAGACATCGTGTATTATAAGCAAGTACGGTTCGTTGGTCAAGAGGCTAAGACGTCGCCCTCTCACGGCGAAAACAGGGGTTCGATTCCCCTACGAACTGCTTTTAATCGGAGCCTGCATGGCTCCGTTTTTTGCTGTGCTGATTTTTTTCTTCCTATCATAAACGCCAGCAAAAAAGCCCGGCAGTTTTCTGCCGGACTTTTCCTTTTTTCTGACAACTCTTTTATTCTGCGTAGATCTTAACCAGTTCTTTCAGCATTGCCATCGTCTTTTCCATCCCCTCAACAGTAATGTGCTCATACGGTCCATGGCATGCATATCCGCCGGTTCCGATGTTCGGGCACGGCAGACCCATGAAGCTTAAGCGTGCGCCATCTGTGCCGCCGCGGATCGGAAGAACGATCGGCTCTATGCCGGCTCTTCTGGCTGCCTCTTCGGCATTCTCAATCAGATGGTAGCAAGGACGGATCTTCTCAGCCATGTTGCGGTACTGCTCTTTGATCTCCAGTTTTACCGTTCCCTCGCCGTATTTTTCATTCATTGCTTTTTCAATCCGGCGCAGATTCTCTTCTTTTGCTGCAAATTTCTCTGCATCGTGATCACGGATGATGTACTCGGACTCGGCATGTGCCACATCGCCGGACATACTGGTCAGATGATAGAAGCCTTCATATCCTTCGGTATTTCTCGGGGACTCTGCTTCCGGCAGAAGAGACTGGATCTCGCTTGCAACAGCGATTGCATTGATCATCGTGTCTTTTGCTCCGCCTGGGTGGATGTTAAATCCGGTCACCGTGAATTTCGCTCCGGCTGCATTGAAGTTTTCGAATTCGATTTCTCCCTCTGTGCCGCCGTCCACGGTATAGGCAAACTCTGCGTCAAAGCCTGGAACATCAAAAAAGTCAGGGCCTTCACCGATCTCCTCATCCGGTGTAAATCCGATGGAAATCGGACCGTGCGGGATTTCTCCGGCAAGAAGGGCTTCTGCCAGTGTCATAATCTCTGCCACGCCCGCCTTGTCGTCTGCACCGAGCACCGTTGTTCCATCGCTTGTGATCAGCGTTCTGCCGGCCAGGGATGGAAGATGCGGGAATACCGAAACCTCCAGTGTTCTTCCGCTGTCAGCCAGCTTCAGATCCTTTCCGTCATAATTTTCATGTACGATCGGATTTACCGCATGATCTGCAAAATCAGATACCGTATCCATGTGTGCGATAAATCCCAGTTTTGTCTTTCCTTCGTATCCTTTTGTTGCCGGAATTTTTCCATAGACGTAGCATTTATCCTCTACACGGACATCCGATACGCCGAGCGCTTTCATTTCTTCTGCAAGCTGGTCTGCCAGGACTCTCTGACACTCGGAAGACGGATGGGTTCCGCTCTTCTCATTGCTCGGTGTCGGCACTTTAACATAATTCAGTAATCTTTCATATGCTTTCATTTTCTTCTTCTCCTTCTTATTTCATCAGCTTCTGGATGGTTTTGCAGAGCTCATCCACGGCGCCTTCTTTTCCCTGCCGGATATCCTCCACAACGCAGGATTTGATGTGGCTGGAAAGCAGTACCTTGTTGAAGCTGTTTAATGCAGACTGGATCGCGGATACCTGGGTCAGGATATCGACACAGTAGCGGTCGCTCTCCACCATTTCCCGTATTCCGCGCACCTGGCCTTCAATTCTCGAAAGACGGTGGATCAGATCTTTGTATTCTTTTTCGTCCCGCACTTTTTTCCGGTCGCATTCACTGCAGTGTGTACAACATTCACCCATGAGGTTTCCTCCTTGTGTTCCGTCACTCTATATACCCCGTCTGGGTATGAATTCATGATACTCTTTTGCCCTGGCTTTGTCAATCTTCGATTTTTGCCGCAAGCGCGCCGTACAGCTTCTGGTTTACCAGACTTGCCGCGCTGCACTCCGCCTCCGGCGCGTTCGCCGACGGCTCTCCGCAGAGATCGACCGCGAGCACCTTTCTCCCCGCAAGACAGTCCTTTGCAAGGGACAGCAGTTCATCCACACGCACATTTCCCTGATCCCAGTTCGTATCAAGCTCCTCCTTTGACAGAATGTCCTTATCGACCGACAGATATACCGGAAATGTTCCCGCATGGGATGCAAAAATCTCTTTGATCTTCGCCGCTCCGCTTCCGTCGTCGAGCTCTTCCTGTGTCACAAACCAGACATGCTCCATCGCTTCTGTTTCCCGCACCGACGCCTCCGGCGGGCCGATCACACAGATTCCTTTGATGTTTTGATACGCCCCGGCAGCATCCCGGATCCAGGAACCGCAGGAGAGCACCGGAAGAAGCGCCGGCGGCTGCATATCGGTATGGTGGTCGAATACGGCTAAAAACAAATCTTCTTTTTCAAGTCCCAGCAGCAATTTGCTCATATAGTGATAATTGCCGGAATCCAGAAGGCGGATCCGCGGCAGCTCTTTCGTTTCTTTTTTTCGGCCAAGTTCCGCTTCCAGAAACTGCTCCGTCTCTGGATCGAGATAACCGTCAGTTCCCCGGAGCTCTCTCAGATCCCAGATCTTTCCCGCCTGCTCCCAGGCATATCCTTCGGACTCATAAATTCCGGAAAGGCTAAAACAAAATGGTTTCATCTTCTCTTTTACTCCTGTTATTTATTTAATGGATTCAGCTTTCTTCCCGCCGTCACAAGAAGAACGGCTGATATCAGAAGCTGCAGAACGGCACTCGCCTCCGGCAGATAATGGATCAGCGGATTCTGTCCGTAATTTCCAAGCAGATAGCAGAGCTGTTCCATCTCTCTTCCATTTCCAAGCTGACGGCTGATGATCCCCGCAAACGAGGTAAACGGATTGAAAAGAAGAAGGTAAATTACACCTCCTACATCGATCTGCTGATAAGCTGCCGTCATCTCCTGCTGCAGCAGTCCTGCGTAGTAGGCAAGCCCCGTGCAGGCGCATATTCCTACGACCAGAAAAACGACAATGACATAGGAAAGAACGGTCGCCAGTGTGGTCCGCTTAAAAACAACCGAACAGAAAATGCCGATACTGCCGACAAAAATTCCGGTCAGAAGAAGGCCTCCCGCCATCAGAAGCAGTCCGCCAAGGCCGATACCGCCGAACACCACAACAAGGGACAGCACCGGCAGTGCCGAAACCGTCAGTATCAGAACAACGCCAAGCGATGCCTCCAGCTTTCCCGTAATGATTCTCCACGGGTTCAGGTTCGTCGTCAGCAGCACATCCAGCGTTTTTTTCTCACGCTCCAGCGAAATGCTTCCTCCCGCAACCGCCGGAACTGAAAGGACGACGAGAATAAACAGAAGATACGTCATCAGAATATAGCAGTTCATCGGAACGCTGTAACTGACCGGTGCCAGATAGCCAAGCTGGCTGCTCTCCCCGAAATAGCAGACAAACGCAACCACGGCAAGCAGCAGATTGCAGACAAAAATAATCCAGGAAATCCGCGATGACCGCGAGTTCCGCTTCATTTCTTTTTCAAATACAGGATTTAACCGCACGTTTCGTTCCCTCCTTATCCGATCGTGTTTCCGAACGTTTCTGTGTTTCGGCTCTTCTGTTCCGTTTCCCCGGTCAGATGGAAGAACAGGGACTCCAGGCTGTTGTGTTCCCGTGCAAACGAAACCACAAGGATTCCGGCATCCACCAGTTTCTGCAGCAGATACGCCTCCTCCTCCCGGCTTCCCGAAAACCAGGCCGCAATCTTGTTTTCATCCACAGAAAGGCGGCTGACCTGCGGATCCTGCCGCAATAGTTCCAGCGCCTTTGGCACCTGGTTCAGCACAGTGATGCGCAGCGGATTGGAGCTGTCGATCGCAAGCATAATGTTTTCCAGCTTTCCCTGCTGTACCATGACACCTCCGTTGATGACACCGATGCTGGTGCACAGATCTGCTAATTCCGAAAGAATATGGGAGCTGATCAGAATCGTATAATCCTCCCGCGCCAATCGCTGCAGGAGAAGCTGAAAATCCTTTCTCGAACGCGGATCCAGACCGGAATTCGGTTCATCCAGCACCAGAAGCTTCGGTTTATGGATCATCGCGCGCGCCAGACAGAGCCGCTGCTGTATGCCCCTTGAGAGCGAATCCACCATCTGCTCCTCTTTTTCCGATAGTTCGACCATCTCCAGCACTTCCCGCGCACGGACGGTTCCTGCCCGCCCGTAAATTCCATACGATGCGGCAAAAAATTCCAGATACTCTATCACGCTTAAGTTTTCATAGACGCCAAAGAAATCAGGCACAAAGCCGATCAGGCTTTTCTGCTTCAGAATATTTTTTGTCGTCCGCACGCCGTCCAGCCACAGATCGCCGCCGTCGCTCTTTAAAAGCCCTGAAATAATGCGCAGCGTCGTTGTTTTTCCCGCACCGTTCGGTCCGACAAAGCCGTAAATATCGCCTTTTTTTACTTCCATATCAAGACCGTTCAGGGCATATGTTTTTCCGTATTTTTTGGTCAGTTTCTCAATTTTCAGTATCGGCATTTGGCTCCTCCGCTAACAGGTTCTCCAGATATTGCTCCGGTGGGATCTCTTTCGCCTTTACGATCAGATTCGGTGCCTCATAGTATCCATAATTTTCATGATACTCTTCTCCCTTTTCTTCTTCGGAAAGACGGTACCGCACACGGATCTGGTTGTCCGCATTCACATACTGCGCCTCCAGCGCCGGATCACTCGCAAAATCGATCTCCCAGTCGGAAATTTCATCATACGTTCCCGTCTGAAAATTGTACAGCTCAATGATTCCATTGAAATTCCGGATCTTGGTCCCATCCTCCGTGCGGGCTTTCTCGAAAGCAAGTGAAAGAATGGTTCCCCGTTTTCCTCCCCCGCCGGTTTCTGCCGCCTGGATCTTATCTTCTAACACCGTCATCGCATACGGCCAGAATGCAGGATCATAGATTCCCTCAGAATCCGGCTGCATCACGCCTTTAGCATACATTCCATACAGACACCAGATGTTGTTGTTTTCAAAGACACCGTTCAGATAATACGTTACTTCTGTTTCCTCTTCCGAGATTCCGCCGGAATTCGGTCCCATTTCAAAGCTTACCGTGTTTCCGCCGTCCCATCCGCTGTACTCCTGCGCATACGGACAGTACACAACGCCGGCCTCTTTCATGTCCACAGACACTTCCTGATAGTAATACGAGATTCCATACGCTTCGTATCCGCTGTCAAGCTGGAACGTATCGTCATTGCCTGCCAGCTTTCCAAAGAAAAGGCAGTTGTCACTCCGGTTCGGCATGTGATTATAGATGACACCGTCCAGATAATTTTTCTCTATCTCCGGCAGATCTTCTGCCGCACTCCAATTTCCAAACTCCCGCACGCTGTCCGCTTCTATTCCATCCAGCGTGATCGTCTCCCCGTTTTTGATGTCTCCAATGAGGGCACAGTAACCTGGAACGGCGATCACACAGCTCTCCAGATCATAGCCTGTCTTATTTTCCACGGTTCCGCTGATCTTCTGATCCCAGAAATGAAACGTGCCTTTCAGTCCTTTGCCTTCATCCAGCGTTTCCATCCGCTGCATGCCGAACTCATTCAGGGCAAATGCAGCCTGATTGGAAATTTCTGCCCTGTTTTTCTGTTCTCCAAAACTGATCTCCGTCTTTTCATATTCCGCATCCTCCGTTTCCGGCTGTGCCGTGCTGTTGGACATATAGTCCATACGGTTGTACGTCACCAGATCGTAGGACGGATCCAGATACAGCTCATAGGAAGCATTGTACGGCGCCTGTGCACAGAAATTAATGTAATCTTTCTGGTATGTATCGTACTGCCAGATTTCTCTTACATACGTCAGCACCGGGGCCTTGAGCCTCGTGCTCTGGCCAAACAGACTGATCAGCATAACAAAGACGGCCGAGCAGGCACAGATCGCCCCCCAGAGATACTGACGTTTTCCTGTTTTTTTCAAAAAGAAATACAATCCCGGCCCTGCCAGAACCAGATAGACCAGAATCAGGCCGCCGTACAGCACCGTATTCGGACGGTTCCGGATCTTAGTGTTTTCCAGAAGATCGGAAATCGTATAGTATTTCTGATAATTCATATTTCGTTTTGCCAGAAGGCGGCTGGTGGTCTCTTCGTCCAGAATATTTTTCAGAAAATCTACCGGCGCTTCTTTAAACGCACTGCGCTGGCTTTCCGCAAATGTCTCGTTTCCCGAAAAGGTAATCAGAAGACCTCCCTCTGCCTGCCAGAGATCAATTTCTTTCTGGATTGTCTCATCCAGTTCTTCTTTGGACTGCTCCAGAAGGATCAGCACATCCGGCGAATACGACTCCGCAAGCCCGACAAGCTCCTCTGCCCGGACAGATGCAGCTTCCACCTCATAAATCCCGTCGTTCAGCGTAACTCCATTCAGCTGCTGCCCGTAATTAGTTTCTTCTTCCACAACGCAGACTTCCACCTTGGACTGGAAGAAGCCTTCACTCGAAATCGTTTCTTCCCGACTGTACACCGTGTCCCTCTGGCTGCTCTCCAGGCGCAGGACACAAAAAGACGTATTTTCCACCAGAAGCCCTGCAGAAAAAGTCTTTGTAACGGTTCCGTTCGCCGGAATATAGATTGGAAAACGGTACGTAAAAAGGCTGTTTCTTCCATCGCCCGACCGCTTGACCCCCGGAAACAGTTTTGAGAGAATGCCTTCTCCACTGTTTCCGCGGTAAATCGATTCCGCGGCGTTTTTTATCTGAAAAACAAAGTATCCTTCAAATTCAACAGCGCTCTCATTTGTGATTGTCACACGAATCGGTACGTGATTCCCATCCTGATAGTTTCCTTCGAATCCATAAGAAAAATCAATCTGGTATTCCCCTGCGTAGCTGTTGGCAAGAAGCTGCTTTTCTTTCCCGCCGCTTCTTCCGCCATCCGACGGCGTGTTCTGATAAAGTTCTGTCCGCGTTGTCATCGCAGACACCCTCTGAACTCCCGCCAGAAGCAGAATCAGCAGCAAAATACCGGACAGACAGCAGATTTTGCTTCTTCTTTTCCTGTTCATCGCTTTTCGTCCTCTTTCTTCCCCTTTGGCATTCCGACCGGCAGTTCCACCTCAAAGACGGTTCCCTGCAGATCACTTTTTACCCGCACCTGTCCGTGATGCAGTTCCGCAATCTGCTGTACAATCGCAAGTCCAAGTCCCGTCCCACCGGTATCGCGGCTCCTCGACTGCTCTGTCCGGTAAAATTTCTGGAAAATATGATCCAGTTCCTGTTTTGGAATGATCCGTCCGTAGTTAATGACACGCGTGACCACATATTCGCCCTCTTTTTCCATTGAGACGCGGACCTGTTTTCCCTCTTTTCCGTATTTGACAGCATTGTTCAGCAGATTTCCAAAGAGCCGTGCCAGCAGCTCACCGTCCGCCTCGAGAAAAATCGCATGTTCCGCATGCAGAAATTCCACCTGAAGCTCATTTTTCACAAAAGACGGCGTCATCTCGTCGAGCATCTGCTCCATCAGCTGCACCAGATCAAGTTTTCCGAGATGCAGCTGCATCTCTTTGTGCTCCAGCTTGACGAATCCAAACAGCTCGTTCGTGAGCTGCTCCAGACGGAGTGCTTTCTGATAGGCAATATCGATATAATGATTTCTCATCTCCTCATCCAGATCCGTCCGCGTGCGCACCCAGCCGAGATAGCCGATAATCGAAGTCAGCGGCGTACGGAGGTCATGTGCCACGGATGAGACGAGATCGTTTTTCGTATGCTCCGCGATCCGTTCCCGTTCCATAATTTCCTTGATATTCTGCTGCATCGTATTTAAGTTCTCCGCCATCACAGAAAACTCGTCATTTCCCTTTACCCCGATCGGATGATCAAAATCCCCTGCTGATATCTCCTTTACCTTTTCCAGAATCTTCCCAATGTATCGGATGGTTTCGCGCATCAGGAAATAAAAGGTCAGGCAGAACGAAAGCAGCGCAGCCGCCGTCAGAATCATCGTCCGCACCGATGGGCGGAGGCCTCCCGGTCCGATCCAGGCGCTCCGGTAACCGATGTTCATCAGTCCATTGCCGAAAAAGGTCAGAATCCCGTCGGTAAGCATCACTACAAGTACCGTGACAAGTGCACTTACAATCAGATCAAAGACCATCCTCTGGCTGAAGTTTTTTATAAAATCAGGCTTCAATTTTGTATCCCACTCCCCAGACAGTCTTGATAAGATCTGATTTTCCAGT
>ERZ827126.2583-NODE-2583-length-12459-cov-2.655434_pt1 | contig 12459 bp, 8 predicted proteins | sample MGYA00519780_ERZ827126 | MGnify/ENA primary metagenome ERZ827126 (study PRJEB31778, sample SAMEA3449262) | human gut metagenome | biome: human gut; feature: human-associated habitat; material: faeces | place: United Kingdom | collected 2010/2012 ...
GAGCGGCGAAGGCGATGCCGCAGGAAGAGATGTTAAAGGACCGGGAGACGCCTCTTTTAAAAAAGAGACTGGTGACTTCGGTAGGCTTTCTGGCAGTGCTGATGTATTTTTCCATGGGACATATGATGTGGGGATGGCCGCTGCCGGCGTTCTTTGAAGGAAACCATGTGGCGATGGGGCTGGTACAGCTCTTGCTGACGGTGGTGATCATGGTCATCAACCAGAAGTTCTTTATCAGCGGATTCAAGAGTCTCTGGCACCGGGCGCCGAATATGGACACACTGGTAGCGCTGGGGGCAACGGCAGCGTTCGGGTACCTACGCGCTCTTTGCAATGACCGATGCACAGGTGCGCGGCGATATGGACGGGGTCATGAGCTACATGCACGAGTTCTACTTTGAATCGGCGGCGATGATTTTGACGCTGATCACGGTCGGAAAAATGCTGGAGGCGCGTTCAAAAGGCAAGACGACCGATGCGCTCAAGAGCCTGATGAGCCTGGCACCGAAGACTGCCACCATCGTGCGTGACGGTGTGGAACAGGAGGTTCCGGTCGCGCAGGTCAAAAAGGGAGACGTCTTCGTGGTGCGCCCGGGGGAGAACATACCCGTGGACGGTATCATCCTCGAGGGCAGCAGTGCCGTGAATGAGGCGGCGCTGACCGGCGAGAGCATACCGGTGGACAAGGCGCCAGGAGATGAAGTCTCCGCGGCGACCGTGAACCAGTCCGGCTTTTTAAAATGCGAGGCGATGAGAGTCGGCGAGGATACAACCTTATCCCAGATCATCCAGATGGTCAGCGATGCCGCGGCGACCAAGGCGCCGATTGCCAAGATTGCCGACAAAGTCTCCGGCGTATTTGTACCGACGGTCATTGGAATTGCGATCGTGACACTGATTGTGTGGCTGCTTGCCGGAAAGCCGGTCGGCTTTGCGCTGGCGAGAGCGATCTCTGTTCTGGTCATCAGCTGCCCGTGTGCGCTCGGACTTGCCACTCCGGTAGCCATCATGGTCGGAAACGGCATGGGTGCTAAGAACGGTATTATGTTCAAGACGGCAGTCTCTCTGGAGGAGACCGGAAAAATGCAGATTGTAGCGCTCGATAAGACCGGAACCATCACGAGCGGAGAGCCGCGAGTTACGGATGTCCTTCCGGCGGAAGGCGTTCCGGCGGAGGAGCTGCTGCATGCGGCAGGGATTCTGGAGCAGAAGAGTGAGCATCCGCTTGCAAAAGCGGTTCTTGCCTATGTGAAGGAGCAGTCCGGGGCAAAGGAGCAGTCCGGCGGGAAGAGGGCGTCTGTGGCAGACGGAGCATCCGGCGGAGAGGACGGCTCAGATATGCTGACCGATTTCATGGCGCTGCCGGGCAATGGTCTGACCGGTGTGCGGGATGGAAGCCGGCTTTACGGCGGCAATCTCACTTTTATCGAGCAACACGTGAAGGTGTCCGATGCCGCGAAGCGGCAGGCAGAGCAGCTCGCCATGCAGGGCAAGACGCCGCTGTTTTTTGCAAAGGATGAGAAGCTGCTTGGCGTAATCGCCGTGGCGGATGTCATCAAGGAGGACAGCCCGCGTGCGGTGGCAGAACTGCAGAACATGGGAATCTATGTGGTGATGCTGACCGGCGACAATAAGCGGACGGCGCAGGCGATCGGAAAAGCGGCAGGCGTGGACGAGGTGATCGCCGGCGTGCTTCCGGACGGCAAGGAGCAGGTGGTAAGAGAACTGCAGAAAAAGGGCAAAGTGGTCATGGTCGGCGATGGAATCAATGACGCGCCGGCGCTTACAAGGGCGGATATCGGAATGGCGATCGGCGCCGGAACGGATATTGCCATTGATGCCGCGGATATCGTGCTGATGAAGAGCCGTCTGTCGGATGTGCCTGCGGCAATCCGCTTGAGCCGCGCAACCCTGCGCAATATTCATGAAAATCTGTTCTGGGCATTTTTCTACAATATTATCGGCATTCCTCTTGCGGCAGGCGTGTGGATTCCGCTGTTCGGCTGGCAGTTAAACCCGATGTTCGGTGCGGCAGCCATGAGCTTATCCAGCTTCTGTGTTGTGACCAACGCGCTGCGCCTGAATCTGTTCCGGATGTATGACGTCGGAAAAGACCGCAGGATCAAAAATGCGGTGACAGGGCAGACCGCCGCAGCTGCGGCGAAGGAGCCGGATGACGCTTTGGAGAAGAAATCAAAAAAAGGAGAATGAGACAATGAAAAAGACAATGAAGATTAACGGTATGATGTGTGGACACTGTGAGGCGAGAGTCAAGAAAGCACTCGAAGCGGTAGAAGGCGTGCAGGAGGCTGTAGTCAGCCACGAGGCAGGAAACGCGGTTGTGACGCTTAGCAGCGACGTGGCGGATGAGGTCTTAAAGAAGGCGGTTGAGGATCAGGATTACGAGGTGGTTTCTGTCGAATCCTAGAAAATAAGGTCAAAAGTTTCATTGACTTTATGAGGTCGGCTTGGTACAGTGAAAGGTAGGAGGAATGTTATGCGTTATGTACCACTCAGGGAGGCAGAACCGGGCATGGTTCTTGCAGCCGACCTTTATGATTCCGTCGGAAGAACGTTGATTGGCTGCCATTGCGAATTGACGGAGAGCTATCTGGAAAAACTGGAAGCTTACGGATTCGACGGTATATATATAGAAGATAAACTTTCAGAGGGCATCACGATTGAGAGTGTGATTACGCCGCAGTTAAGGCAGGAGGGACAGGAGCGCATCCGTGCCTGCGACATTGACGGATGTAAGCTGATTGCCAGACGCATGGTGGAGGAGATTTTATCCTGCGGAAATGTGTCTCTTGATCTTACGGACTTAAGAAGCTACGACGATTACACTTACGCACATTCTGTGAACGTGGCGGTATACTGCGGCGTCATTGGAATGGGTATGGGGATGAGTGAAGTGGAGCTGGGGCATCTTGTGACTGCGGCATTGCTTCATGACCTCGGAAAGCTGCAGATCCCGGATGAGATCTTAAACAAGCCGGGACGTCTGACACAGGAAGAATATCTGATTATGAAATCCCACGCAACACTGTCGTACCAGATTATCAGTGAGCGGTGGGATATTTCTGCGCATATCAAGGAGGCCGTGCTGCATCACCATGAAAATGTGGACGGAAGCGGATACCCGGACGGGCTGGAAGGCGCGCAGCAGACGATATTTACCAGGATTCTGCACGTGGCGGATGTCTATGATGCACTTACGTCCAGGCGCCCGTACAAGGAGCCATACGCACCGTACGAGGCGACAGAGTATCTGATGGGCGGCTGCGGCATCATGTTTGACCGCGAGGTAGTGGAGACACTTCTAAAGTATGTGCCGCTCTATCCGAAGGGAACGATGGTTACGCTTTCCGATGGAAGAGAAGCCATCATCTATGAGAATTTTGGCGTACATAATTTAAGACCCGTAGTGCGTCTGATGGACGGGGAACTGTTGGATCTGTCCAACGAAGCGAACTACCATATTACATTGCGTATGAAGACGGAATCCGGCTTCTCCACGGAAGAGGCAGAAAAGGAGCGCAACGAGATGATACGCCCGCCGGTACGCTGCCGGATCATGGTTGTGGACGATATGAAGACGAATCTGCAGATGCTGCGTGGCATTTTAGAGCCGTTATATGATGTCATCCTGATGAAATCCGGTCACCAGGCATTGCTGTATTTGAAAAAACATCCGGCGCCGGATCTGGTGCTGATGGATATCGATATGCCGGAGATGGACGGCATCGAGACGGCCAAACGCATTATGGAGATGACGGATCACACGGTGCCGATCCTGTTCGTCACGGCGCTTTGCGACAGACAGACGGTCACGCTGTGCCGGAATCTGGATGCGGCAGGTTACATTGTAAGACCGTACAAGCCGGTCTTTGTCAAGACAGAGATTAAGAGGATTCTGATGGGGCGGAGTGAGATTGAATGATATTATTGGTTCAGATAATATGTCTTTGTTATACGCTGTATGTACTGCAGGAATATGCCACTTCCGGTGCATATTCCAGACAGCACAGGCTGCTGCCGCTGCTGGTCGGACTGATCGGTGTATATAATTTCTATCAGGTTGTCCTTACGCTCACCGGACAGACAGAACTGTTCGGGCGTTTGAAGGACATGCTCTTAATTCAGGTGCTTTATCTGATTCTTATCTATATCATGGATTTTCTGAAAATCCATATCCCCTACGGGGTGCAGTGGATTATGTTTTGTGTGCTGCTCGCGCTGAATGTGATTGTTTTTATGCGCTACCGGCAGCCGGAAATCTATCACATTTATTTCAGAATTTACTTAATCGGATGTACGGCGGCGATCGTTGCAATGGGAACCTACGCCTATCTGCGCCGTTCCCTGACCATGCATGAGCATCAGATTGCTAATCTGCTCTATATTGTGCTGCTCGTGAATGCAGCAGCGATGTGCGCGGAAAAGTTTTTTACTATTCCGGGCAATCTTCTGATGCTGGCAGCTACAACCGGTGTCTGCGGTGCGGTTCATTATCTGATCCAGACGGATCAGCTGATGGATACGGGCGAGCTTCTGCGCGAGCGGCTGTACGATGACTCGGATACGGCAGTGGTACTGCTGGATACCAATTTTTACTGCGTTGATGCGAACCGCAGCGGCAGAAGTCTGTTTGCGGGTCCGATGCAGTTGTATGAGAGAAACAGCCGCAGGCACCGCGGATACATGCAGGAGGCGGAGGAGCTGGCGAAGTCCATACAGGAGGGAAAAAAGAGCCGGGAGATCGAGAAGAACGGACAGTATTATCAGTGTCAGTGTACGCCGGTGTACTATTCAGGGAGGCTTCGTGGATATATTCTCGGTGCCTGGGATATTACCAGCCCGAAAAAAGAGACGCAGCTGATGCAGGCATTAAAGGGAAAAGCAGAGATGCAGACGGCGCGGAAAAGTGATTTCCTCGCGCAGATGAGCCATGACCTGAAAAGCCCGCTGCACGCCATCATCGGAATCACGGATATTTTAAGCAGCCGCAAGGAACTCACGGCAAGTGACCGTGCACTCCTGCTTCACATCAAGGGAGCTGGGAACAGCCTTGTGGAACAGGTGAATGCGATTCTTGACTATTCCAGAATTGAGGCAGGAAAGTTCGAGCTGATGGCGGAGTGCTACCGGCTGGATCAGGTGCTCGAGGAGGTGGCACACATGTGTGTCATCAATCTGCAGTCGAAGAGGGTGTGGTTTGAGGCCTGTATACAGGGAGAATTCCCGGAGAAAATGTATGGGGATGCCATGCGCGTCCGGGAAATTTTGCAGAATCTGCTCGCAAATGCGGTCAAGTTCACAGAGGAGGGCGAGATCCGCTGTGTGATTACCTGTGAGGCAATCCGGGATTCCTCGGATGTGATGGTCCGCTGCAGGGTGTCGGACACCGGCACCGGAATGACAAGCGAACAGCTGCGGCAGGGATTTGATTCGTATGTGAGCTATGCGGCAGAGAGCGGACAGTCGGGAAACGGACTGGGACTTAGCATTGTAAAGGAACTTGCAAACCGTATGGGAGGCAGTGTCCGCGCCGAGAGCAACGGCACCAGGGGAACCACGATTACCGTGGAAATCCGGCAGAAGGTGTGCGGAAGCACCCTGCATGATGCGGTGTGCTATACGACGGACAGTCTGCTGCGCGAGTCAGTGGTCTATACGGAGCGGATCCAGCCGACATGGATCTATCCGGGGGCACATGTTCTGCTCGCGGATGATATGCGGATCAATCAGGAGATTTTCCAGGAACTCGCAGCGCCGTGGCGGTTTACACTGGATGTTGTGCGCAACGGAAAGGAGGCTGTGGAGGCGGCAGCGCGGAAGGAGTATCAGCTGATTTTTCTGGATCAGAGGATGCCGGAAAAAAATGGCGATGAAGCGGCGAAGGAGATCCGCCAGTTTTGCGATATCCCAATGGTACTTATGACTGCTGATATTACCGCGGAGTTAAAGCATCGGAATCGCAGACCGGAATTTACGGCGTATTTGGACAAGCCGATCGATGTGTCAGAGCTAAAGAAAGTGATTGAGACTTATCTGCCTGTCGCAGAGCGCAGGGATTTCCTGCTTCACGCGCAGATGAACCATGGGGCATACCGCCGTCTCTTGCAGACGTTTTTGCAGGAGACGGGATCGCTTGCAGCAGAACTGCCGGGCTATGTGCCGGAGCAGCTGGAGCTTTTCGGAACGAAAGTGCACGGAATCAAGGGCGCCAGCCAGCAGATCGGCAGACAGGCGTTAAGCGAGAGCGCAGAAATCATGGAAATGGCGGCAAAGACAGAAAATATCCGGTACCTGGAAAAGCATATGACAGAGTTTTTGGAGACGATCCGGCACACGTTAGAGAGTGTCGAGGATGAATTAAAGAATCTGCCGCAGGAGATACAGGGGGAAGGCGCAGCCACGGCAGAGGACATACCGGAGGAAAAACAGCAGATTCTGGCGCAGCTTAGGGAAGCTTTTGATGCGTGTGATTTAAACGGGATTGAGCAGGGACTTTCCCGGTTTGCGCGTGCCCATCTGACAGCGGAGGAACGGGAACTGTTGACAGAACTGCATGCGGCATATGAGAACCTGGATTACGAAGAGGGAAGCGAACTGCTTTCTGGCCGGATGCTGTGATAGAAGTGAAAGAAAAAATGATTGTTTTGTACAGGTTACGCGATTGATAGTGTGAGAAAAATTCCCCTCGCAGAGATATACTGTGCGTAGAATAGAAATCCGGAGTTCCCGGAGCAGCTGACAGGAGATCTGCAGCAAATTTGTACAGGGGGAAAACTATGAATCTGGCAGAAATTACACATCGGGCGTATTTTTTAGACTGCTATCCGCTTGATGAGAGACATTTAAAAATAAGTATTCAGACAGGAAAAGATGTGGACGAGGTGATCCTCTGGGCGGGCGACCCGTATTCCGCCGGGATTGCCGAAAATGAGCAGAACTGGCAGGGCGAGCGGGTGCCGATGGAACTGGAGCGGGAACTGGCGCACCGAAATGTATATAGTGCCGTCCTCACACCGGCGTACCGCAGAGTCAAGTACCATTTTGAGATCACCGGAGGCGGGGAGAGCGTCTGCCTGTTTGAGGATGGATTTGTGAAAAACGCAGAGCATTTTCCGGAGGAACGGATGATCCAGCGTTTTATCTATCCGTGGATGAACCGGGCGGACATTATGAAGGTGCCGGAATGGGCGGAGAATATCGTGTGGTATCAGATTTTCCCGGATCGTTTCTGCAGAAAAAATCCAGGAGAAAAGCGTCATTCCTGCCGGGAATGGGCTTGTCAGGAGGATGCAACATGGAAGGAGTTTTACGGGGGTGATCTGGCGGGAATCCGCAGCCGCCTTGCCTATATTGCAGACCTCGGCGTCGGAGGCATCTACTTAAACCCGATTCTGTGGTCGGATTCCAACCACCGGTACGACACGATCGACTACCACAGCGTGGAGCCGGATATCGGCACGGAGGAAGAACTGAAGGCGTTGATTACGGAGGCGCATGCGCTGGGACTTCGTGTGATGATCGATGCGGTATTCAATCATTGCGGAGCGAAGTGCGCGCTCTGGCAGGACGTGCTGGAAAAGGGACCGCAGTCCGACTATTACCACTGGTTTTGCGTGAACCGCTGGCCGATCGATGAGCAGACCCATGCGACAAAGCAGGGGGATTATTTTTCCTTTGCGTTTGTTGACAATATGCCCAAATTTGATACCAGCGAGCCGGATGTGATGGAGTATCTTACCGGCATTGCGAAGCACTGGGTATGTGAATGGAAGGTTGACGGAATCCGTTTCGATGTCGGCAACGAGATTTCACATGCATTTTTAAAACATCTGCGTCTGGAATTGAAAAAGTGCAATCCAAAGCTTTTCCTGCTCGGAGAGATCTGGCATGATGCTTTCCCATGGCTGCTCGGCGACGAGTATGATTCGACGATGAACTACCCGTTTCTGGCGTGCGTGAATAACTTCTGGGCAGATAAGACACAGAGTGGTACGGATTTTATGCATGGCATCAACCAGTGCTACAGCATGTACTACGAGCAGGTGGACCGCGTGCTGTTTAATCTGTTAGATTCCCATGATACGGATCGTCTGATGGAGAGATGCCACGGCAATGCGGATACGTTTCTGGCACAGCTTGCGATTCTGTTCACCATGCAGGGCGCGCCGGGTATCTACTACGGCACCGAGATCGGCATGGACGGAGGCGGAACAAAGGCGAACCGGAAGTGCATGCCGTGGGAGGAGATCGATGCGGGCAGCTTTGCGGAGCTGACCGGACAGGTAAAGCGGCTGATTGCGATGCGCAGGCAGTATCCGCAGACAAGGAGCGGAAAAGTGGTATGGGATGTCAGAGAGGATTCCAGATTGTTACATTATTATAAGAAAAAAGAAGGACAAAAAACGCTGGAGGTCTGCATTAACGCCGGGGAGGAACCGGTGCGGACAGGGGAGCGGGGACTGCCGGAGCCGGAGGACTGCCTGTTCGCGAACGGATTGGAGCACGGAAGCTTAAGACCGCAGGGCGTTTTCATAAGATTAGTGTGAACATGACACTGCCGTATCGGATCCCGTCTGATGCGGCGGTGTCAGCAGCTCCACTGCAATCCGGAGGCAGAGTGTCTGCATGGATTCCATATCAAACTGACTGCAGAGGGAAGTCTCCAGCTGGGTGTGCGCAAAGCTTTCCAGAAGCTGGATACCTAAATAGATGCGTTCCCTGAGCGTCGGAAGTCCTGCGTATGCGGGGGGACATTTCTGCACGAGGGTATCGACTGCATCGAGCAGAATCCGGTGATAGGCATCCCGGACAGCCAAAATCTTCTGTGTTTTTTGTTCGCAGGTGTGATAAAATGAATTTACAATGGTTTTTACAGGAAAATGTATTGAGGGGAATTTCATATGTTAAAGGTTTTTTTAGCGGAAGATGAGATCGTTATGCGGGAGGGCATAAAGAACAACATCGACTGGCAGGGTGAAGGCTTTGAATTTGTCGGTGACGCGGGCGACGGGGAGCTCGCCTATCCGATCATCCAGAAGACGAGACCGGATATTCTGATCACGGACATTAAGATGCCGTTCATGGATGGACTGGAGCTGAGCCGTCTCGTGAAGCACGAGCTGCCGGAGACCAAGATCATACTCCTGAGCGGGTATGACGAGTTCCAGTATGCAAAAGAGGCAATCGACATCGGAATCACGGATTATCTGGTGAAGCCGGTCACGGGTGCACAGCTGATCGGGACACTCAAGAAGATCGGTCAGAAGATCGAGGAGGAGCGCGGGAAGCAGAAGCAGCAGACGCCGGAGGAGGTGAGATCTGCCGGCAGGCAGCGGCTGTTCCGGCACATGGTCTCCGGAAAGCATACCTATGCGTCGGTGTTCCAGGAGGCGAAGGAACTGGGACTTGAGCTGATTGCGGAGCAGTACAATATCATGATGCTCCAGCTGTTCTCCGAGGAGAAGGAGGATGTCCTGCCGGAGAAGATAAAAGCCTTCGAGCAGGAGCTGGAGAAGTACATGGAGCAGTCCGGCAATCTGATTGTCGCAAAGCAGAGCCGGGCGGAGTACGATTTTGTGCTGAAGGGCACAGGGCAGCAGTCTCTCGCGGAGACGACAGAGCAGGTAAAAAGCCTGCTGGCAGAGTATTTCCGGAGAGAGACGGCGGTGGAGTATGTCGCGGCGCTCGGGACACCGGTGGAGCGTTTCAGCGAGCTGCAGCAGTGCTACCGGCAGACCAACCTGTGCTTTTCCAGACGCTATTCGGTAGAGCGCAACCAGATCCTTGAGGAGGAGACGCCGGGGGAGACTGCGGCGGAGGTTCTGGAGGATGTAAAGCTCGGGGAGCTGAATATCTCCAGCCTGAGTCAGCGGCAGGCAGAGGCTTTTCTGTACACGGGCACTAGGGAGGAGGTGTCCGGCTTCGTGGAGGATTACTTTGCACAGCTCGGGGACGGCAATGTAAAGTCTATCTTCCTGCGCCAGTACGTGGTGATGGATCTGTATGTGACGGCGGTTTCCGTTCTGGAGAAGAGCGGTTACAAGAGCAGGGATCTCGTGGAGCGGTGCGGCGATGCGAAGGAGATGGCAGCCTACCTGACCACGGTTGAGCAGACCAGGGAATATATTAAGAAGCTTTTTTCGGCGGTGCTGGATTTGCGCAGTGAGGCGGTGGACGGAAAATACGACGGCATCATGCAGAAGGCAAAGACCTACATCAACGATCATTTTGAGAAGGACGGGATTTCCCTGAATATGGTCGCAGCGGAGGTAAATCTGAGTCCGAGCCATTTCAGCACGGTATTCGGTCAGGAAATGGGAGAGACGTTCGTAGAATATCTTACAAGAATCCGCATGGAAAAAGCGAAGGAGCTGCTCAGGACGACGGGAAAGAAGGTAACGGAGATTGCCTTTGAGGTGGGCTACCGGGATGCGCATTATTTCAGCAACCTGTTCAAGAAGACGCAGGGCTGCACACCGGGTGAGTACCGCAGCAGAGGGTAAAAGGGGAGATGGATATTGAAGAGAGGGTTTTCACTAAAGAGCAGGCTCTATATGCTGCTGCTGATCTGTGTGGTGCCGCTGACCATACTTCTGGCGTATCTTCTGATTATGACGAACAAGATTTCCTCCGAGTATGACGGGATTGTCAGGAGAATCACAAAGGCAAACGCGTACAACATCAATTTCAAGGAGGACATGGACTACGTGATGTATATTATCGTAGTCAATTCGGAGCGTGCCGAGGAGCTGGTGGACACGGAGCAGCCGCACCGGATGATACAGGCCGCGCGGGAGGTGTTCGGCGAGCTCTATGAGGAGGCAGATTCCGAGTACGCCGCGAACCGGCTGTCAAGCATACTAAAGAGTCTTGACACGCTGGAGGATCGTGTGGAGGAGATCGAGAAGGATGCGCTTGTGACCGGGCTTTATGAGACGAACATGGAGCGTCTGGATCTGAATATCCGCGTCCTGACGGAGCTGATACAGGAGCAGATCCAGTATTATATCTACTATGAGACAACGAACATGGAGGAGCTGCGGATGGGAATCCGCGCGGATGTGGAGAGTGCCATCACGGCGATCACAGTGATTCTCGTCCTGATACTGCTCGGGGCATGGATGGTCAGCAGGAGGATTGTGCGGGGCATCACGGAGCCCATCCAGCGGCTGTGTGAGGCTGCGCAGGCAGCGGGAAGCGGGGATTTTGCGATCCGGGCGCAGGACGAGGAGCTGGATGAGCTCTCGGTTCTGAACAGCAGCTTTAACCAGATGGTGGAGGAGATCGGGCATCTCGTGGAGGATATACGCGTGGAGGAGCTGAATCTGCGCGCGGCGGAGCTGCGCGTGCTGCAGGAGCAGATCAACCCGCATTTTCTGTACAATACACTGGACAACATCATCTGGCTCGCGGAGTCGAAGGACACGGAGCAGGTCGTGAGGATGGTGTCGTCCCTGTCAAGCTTTTTTCGGACAACCTTAAGCAAGGGGCGGGAGTTCATCACGGTAAAGGAGGAGGAGCAGCACATCCGCAGCTACTTAGAGATCCAGCAGTTCCGCTACAGGGATATACTGGAATATGAGATTGCGATTCCGGAGGAGCTCTATGAATATGAGATCATCAAGCTGACGCTCCAGCCGCTTGTGGAGAATGCGCTCTACCACGGCATCAAGAACAAGCGCGGCGGCGGACATATCCGGGTGTCCGGTGTACTCTGCCAGGATGTCATGATTTTCAAGGTGCAGGATGACGGAATCGGAATGGACGGTGCGCGGCTTGCGCAGGTGTGCGCCATGCTCCGCGACGGGGAGCAGGAGCCGGAGCAGGAGGAGACGGGCGGCTTCGGACTGTTCAATGTCAACCAGCGTATCCAGCTCAATTATGGCAGGGAGTACGGACTGAAGATACAGAGCACCTACGGGCAGGGCACCGAGATCTGGGTGCGGATTCCGTGCCGGGCAGAGAAAATCAAAAGAAAACGCAACATTTCCAAAAAAATTACACCTTTTGAGGAAAATACGGCAAAATTGTGAATGAGCTGTTCATAATTTAGTAAAAAATTTTACTTATTTCAAAAGCCAGTCGGTATTTTTTAAACCGTCCGAAAGCTATAATAGGTACATGGTTAAGGACTTAACCAAATCTAATAAAAACTTTGGGAGGTTTTTAAAATGAAAAAAAAGTTAGTGAGTGTACTGATGTGCATGGCAATGGGCGCAACCTTACTGGCAGGCTGCGGAAGCGAGGAGGCTGCTGACAGCAGCAACACAACGGCAGCAGATGCAGCAGACGCAGTACGGTCAGCCCCAGGGCGGCCAACAGCCGTCAGGCGACACCTGGACCTGTACCTGCGGAGCAGTCAATACCGGAAAATTCTGTCAGGAGTGTGGTCAGCCGCGCCCGGCGGGACCGTGGACCTGCAGCTGTGGAGCTGTTAAT
>ERZ827126.2589-NODE-2589-length-12433-cov-11.478672_pt1 | contig 12433 bp, 9 predicted proteins | sample MGYA00519780_ERZ827126 | MGnify/ENA primary metagenome ERZ827126 (study PRJEB31778, sample SAMEA3449262) | human gut metagenome | biome: human gut; feature: human-associated habitat; material: faeces | place: United Kingdom | collected 2010/2012 ...
GCACATATTCTGTACTTGCTGCGAATAGGTCATAATCATACTCTCCTTTTGACAAATGTCGCTTGGCGGGAACACGGCTGCGCCCTGCCGGCACAGCTCGTCCTCCCGTTTTGCATCGGCTGCGCGGGCCGCTCTCTCTTTCGGCCGCACAGCACTACCACGCATGATTTTATTATAGAGAATGCGCGCGCATTTTGCAAGACATTTCCGCCAAAAATCCGCAATTCTCTTTCTGGTCATTTACATCTAACCGTCAATTCGTCCGCTTTCTGCCGGGCATTTGTCATTTTTCTGTCAATTCTGTCAGCAGGTCCGGTCCATGCCCCGCTGTCCGCGCCCAGCAGACGGTTCCACCGGCCGCAAGGCCCGGATGCAGGCAAATCCGGCCCCGGCGGCTGCCACAGCCATCCAGTGCCGACCGACTTCCAGCCCGAAGAAATTGGCTGCAAACGGAAAGGCAAGGCTGCCCACGCTCTGCCCCAGCGCCAGAAAGCCATAGTTGACCCCCGCATGGGGGAAGCCGAACAGGTCGGTGGAAAGGGCCGGCAGAACCGCTGCCAACGCCGAGTAGCAGAAGGTGAGGCCCGCATAGCAGGCCACCACGCCCCAGCCCTGTGCAAAGGCAAACCCCGCCGACAGCCCGGCAGACACTGCAAACAGCAGCATGTCGGTGGGGCGGCGGCCGATTCGGTCACTGAGCAGAGGCATCAGCAGGCGGCCTGCCGCACTGCCCACGCTGCCCAGTACCACGCTCCATAGCGCCGCCTGCTCCTCCAACCCGCGCTCCATGCCCAGCTTTAAAATAATGGGGCTGAACAGCAGCACTGCGGGGGTAGAAAAGCACACCGCTCCGGCGCACAGCCAGTACTGCTTTGTGCGCAGCATCTGCTGCGGGGCAAGGTCAATGGTGTTTTTGCTGTTCTCCTGCGGTTTTTGGGTCTGCCCGGTCTGCGGCGGGTCCTGCAAAAGCAGACTGCCCACAAGGCATACCGGCAGGGTGACCGCCCCCAGTGCCCAGAAGGCCCCCCGGATGCCCTGCACGACCCAAAATCCCCGCACTGCCGTGCGCACGAATACGGTGAGGAAGGCACCGCTCAGGCCCACCGCCCCGCCGATGACGCCGGTGGCCAGCCCCTTGCGGTCGGCGTACCACTTCTGGGCGCAGGACTGGATGGACGGATACAAAAACGCCGTGCCCAGCCCCGCCGGGATGCTGAACGCCAGAAAGAACGCCTCTGCGCTGCCCGGCGGCAGCAGGCCCGCCGCAAAAAAGCCGCCGCAGAGCAGGGCGGTGCCCCACAGGCCCGCGCAGCGGGGGCCGTGCCTGTCCTGCAGGAAACCGCCCAGCACGCACCCCACACCGAAGGCCGCGATGAGGATGCCAAACGCATACCCCGCCCCCTGCTCCGACAGGCCGTATTCCTCCATGACCGGCTGCTGGAACACGCCCCACGCCGCCGGAAGCCCCGTGAGCACCTGAATGGCGGCCCCGGCGGCAAGGATCGTCCACGGGTGTGTTGCTGCAAACTGCTGTTTCATCGTTTCACCTCAAAATCCGTGCAATTTGCGATAGTGTGCCCATTCGGATTGACAATCCGGCAGTTTCCTTTATAATATGATGTACTGGAAACAATTCAATTGACATATAGAGAGGTATTGCAACCATGAAAACACAGGCATTGAAGGGCATGCGCGACCTGCTGCCCGCCGAGCAGACCCTGCGCGACTACATTCAGGGCAAGATCCTGGAGACCTACCGTGCGTCCGGCTTTGAGCGCATCTCCACCCCTATGCTGGAGGACATGGAAAATCTGGACAAGTCCGACGGCGGCGACAACCTGAACCTGATCTTCAAGGTTCTCAAGCGCGGCGACAAGCTCACCGCCGCCCTGAACACCGGCGACCCCAAGCAGCTCTCCGACATGGGCCTGCGCTACGACCTGACCCTGCCCCTGAGCCGCTACTATGCCGCCAACAAGGACAAGCTGCCCAACCCCTTCAAGGTGATCCAGACCGACCGGGTGTTCCGTGCCGAGCGCCCCCAGAAGGGCCGTCTGCGCGAGTTCGTGCAGTGCGACATCGACATTCTGGGCGACAGCTCCCCCAACGCCGAGGTGGAACTGATCGACGTGACCACCCGCGCTTTGCTGAACATCGGCTTCACCGGCTTCACGGTGAACATCAACGACCGCCGCATCCTGCGCGGCATGCTGGAGAGCATGGGCTTTGCCGCCGATACGCTGGATTCCGTCTGCATCACCTTTGACAAAATGGACAAGATTGGTGCTGACGGCGTGAAGGCCGAGCTGACCGAAAAGCAGCTGCCGGAAGCCGCCATCAACGCACTGGCCGATTTCATCGCCGCCGGTGAGGTGACGCTGGACGCCGTGGCTGCCCGCTGCGCCGACCCCGCCATCGCCGATGACCTGAAGTACGTTCTGGCCACCGCCAATGCGCTGGCTGCCGGCCGCTATCAGGTGGCCTACTGCCCCAGCCTGGTGCGCGGTCAGGGCTACTACACCGGCATGGTGTTCGAGATCACCTGCCCGCAGTTCAGCGGTGCCGTGGCCGGCGGCGGCCGCTACGACAACATGGTGGGCAAGTTCCTGGGCACCCAGGTGCCTGCCGTGGGCTTCTCCATCGGTTTCGAGCGCGTGTGCGGCATCCTGCTGGAGCAGGGGTATCAGATCCCCGGTGCCAAGCAGAAGATCGCCCTGCTGTACGGCAAGGACGCCGACTTCCCCGCCGTACTGAGCAAGGCCGCCGCCCTGCGTGACACCTACAACGTCACCGTGCTGCAGCAGGCCAAGAAGCTGGGCAAGCAGCTGGGCCAGCTGGAGGCCGCCGGGTTTGCCGGTGCCGCCTTCATGGACAAGGACGAAGTCAAAATTTTTGCACAGCAGTAACCACAAAACGCAGACAGGCCCCCGCACAAAACTGTGCGGGGGCCTGTTTTTTACTTCGTCATCAAATGGTGAACTGCACCACGCAGAAAGCAGCGTAGATGCACAGCAGCGCAATGCCCTGCGGGCGGCTGAGCTTGCCCTTGAGCAGGGCGGGCACCGTCAGCAGCAGCATGACCGCAAACATCACCGGAATATCCATCACCAGCGAGGCGTTCATGCCAGCAATGGTGGAGTTCTGCGGGATGGTAAAGGGGGCCAGCGTCACGCTGACGCCGCTCACCAGCACCAGATTGAACACGTTGGCACCGATGACGTTGCCCAGCGACAGCGCCCCGTGGCCCTTGACCAGCGAGGTGATGGCCGTGACCAGCTCCGGCAGCGAGGTACCCAGTGCCACAAAGGTCAGAGCAATGACCGACTCCGGCACGCCCAGTGCCTGTGCAATGAGGGTGCCGTTGTCCACCAGCAGGTCCGCGCCCACCGCGATGAGCACCGCGCCCACCGCCAGCAGACCCAGTTCCTTGGCAAAGGAAGCGTTTTCTTCCGGCTCTTCCTCTTCTTCCGGGGCGGGGGCATTCTTCATAGCCATCACGTTGCAGACGATGTAGGCCACGAACATGGCCAGCAGGATGATGCCCACCGGCCGGGTGAAGGAGCCGGTGGTGTAGGCCACACCGGCGTAGAAGGCTGCCGCCACAAAGAAGAACAGCACCGGGGTGCGCAGGCTCTTGGGGTCCACCTTGCCCGGCTTGGCCACAATGGGAATGGCCGCAATGAGGGCGGAATTGCAGATGACCGAACCAATGGCGTTGCCGTAGGCGATCTCGCCGTGACCGGTGAGAGCCGAGGTGGTAGACACCATCACCTCCGGCAGGGTGGTGCCGATGGACACCACCGTAGCACCGATGAGCAGCTCCGGCACATGGAAGCGGCGGGCAATGCCGGTGGCACCGTCCACAAACCAGTCACCGCCCTTGATCAGGCACAACAGGCCCACGATGAACAGCAAAACAGGTATAAGCATGTTTTTTCTCCTTTTTGATCGTTCCTTGGCCCGGCTCCGGGAACGGGAGTCTCTCAGCCGGGCAAAAAAGAAAAGACTCCTATTACAGGGTACGCATACTACGTCCTTGTAATAAAAGTCTCAAGCATCCGGTACTGCATCGGGCATTTCTGCCGGGTTGTCGCTGCAGCACAGCGTATCATCTCTTGCGGGATATACGCCCTTTACTCCCTTTTATCTTTGCATATTATACCTGTTTCAACGGCAAAGCGCAAGGGGAAACCTGCAAATTTCACCCTGCCTTTTCCACTTTTTTCGCGTTGGGATAGATGCGTTCCATGCGGGCATTGTCGAAATGGGCGTCCAGATAGGTCTCCACGGCATTGGCAGCTGGCACCCCGCTGGTGCGGGCGTCGTAACGGGCCAGCGCCAGCGAGCTGGTGACCATGTTCACCGCCATGAACACCGCCAGCAGCACGGTCATCCACGGCCGCACCCGGCTGCGCAGACGGGTCATGCACTTCATGACCACCGGGTAGCCGTAGCGCATCCACACCACGGCCGCCATGCCCCAGAAGAAGCAGTACAGCAGGTTGATGCGCCCGCCCAGATTGAATTTGAATTTGCTGTAATCCCAGAACACCGTGCCAAACAACAGCTCGGTCACGGCGCTGCATACATACTCGTACACGCCGCCCATCACCGTGCCGAACACAAACAGGTAGCGGTCGCTCTTGTCCTGATTCTGGCGCAGCAGCACGGTGGTCAGGGCCAGAGCCAGGCCCCACACCACGCTGAACGGCCCCCACACCAGACTGGAACGGCTCATCCAGACGCCTGCCGTCAGGCGGCAGAACACTGTTTCCACCAGGTCACCCAGAAACGCGCCCACCACGAACAGCCACAGCAGGTCGGCGGCGCTCAGGGGCGTTTCGCCGTTCTGGGCAACGGTCGGTTCCTGCCGGGCCGCCGCCGGGTAGGCCCGCTGGATGCGCTTTTCCACATACAGGGCAATGCGGCGGCGCAGGCCGTCGGAGCTTTCACCCAGCCGCTGGTTCAGCTGTTCCAGCACCGGGTGTTTGGCCGCATAGTGCCCCACCAGCACGGCCGAACCGATCTGGTCCAGCGCTGCCACGATGACCGCCGCCCACACCAGCGGGTGCAGCAGCCAGCTCGGGATGGCCTGGCACAGCCGCAGCAGCAGGCCATTGAGCCACAGCACGCTGGCAGTGCCCAGCACGCCCCACAGCAGCGAATACTGCAGGCAGACATAGCCGTTCAGGTTGAAGCGCTTACCGGAGTAGTCCCACCATTTGCGGCGGTGCAGCCGTTCCAGCAGCTTAGCCGTCAGCCACTCCATGACCGTGGAGGCCAGCGTACAGGCAAAGAAGAGGTACACCGGGTCGCTGCGCAGGTCCGTGAAGCCCACGGCCAGCAGTACCGCCGTGGAGCCGTACACAAAGCAGAAGGGCCCGGCTGCTGCGCCGCGGTTGGCAAAATGCTTACCCCGCACCGTAGCTACTACCGTCTCCCCTACCCAGCCCGCAAACGAGTAGACCAGGTAAAGGACGCCCAGCGTATAAAAATCGTATTCCATAGCAGTCCTTTCTGTCAAAAGCGTTGGTTTTCCAGCAGTTGTATTGTACCCTTTTTGCCTGCAGAACGCAAGCATGGCAAAGGGGCCGCCCGCAGCGGGTGGTCCCTTTTAGATTTCGTTGTACGATCAGAATTTGCGCCAGGTGTCGGGCAGGAACAGCACCAGCATGGGGAAGATCTCCAGGCGGCCTGCCAGCATATCAAAGATCAGCACCAGCTTGGCCGGGTCTGCAAAACCACCAAAGTTCTGCATGGGGCCCACCAGCTCCAGGCCCGGGCCGATGTTGTTCATGGTAGCCGCCACAGCGGTAAAGTTTGTCACCATGTCAAAACCGTTGAGGCTGATGAGCAGGAAGGACCCCACAAAGATGAAGCTGTAGGCCGCCATGAACACGTTGGTGGTACGGATGGTCTCGTGGTTCAGCAGCTTGCCGTCCATCCGGGCCGGAGCCACCACCTGCGGGTGCAGAGCCTGCTTGAGCTCCTTGCCCAGCGTCTTGCCCAAAATGAGGATGCGGCTCACCTTGATGCCGCCGCCGGTGCTTCCGGCACAGGCACCAATGAACATCAGCACCACCAGCACTTCCTTGGACAGGGTGGGCCACAGGTCAAAATCGCAGCTGGAAAAGCCCGTGGTGGTGATAATGGAACCCACCTGGAACGCCGCTTGCCGCAGTGCCTCGCCAAAGCTGTTGTAGAGGCTGTAGATGTTGGCCGTGATGACGGCAACGGCGGCAAGGATCACCACAAAGTAGCCCCGGACCTCCTCACTGGCGGCAGCCCGGCGGAACCGACGCATCAGCAGCAGGAAGTAGGCGTTAAAGTTGACGCCGAACAGGATCATGAACACGGTCACGACCCACTGGATGTAGGGCGAGAAGCTGGCAAAGCTGTCGTTCCGGAAGCCGAAGCCGCCGGTGCCCGCCGTGCCAAAGGACGTAAGCATGGCCTCGAACAGGGGCATCCCACCTGCCAGCAGGAACACCAGTTCCAGCAGGGTCAAGGCCAGGTAGATGCCGTAAAGGATCTTGGCGGTGGACTGCACCTTGGGCACCAGTTTGTCCACCTGGGGGCCGGGGCTCTCGGCCTTCATCAGGTTCACATGAGAGCCGCCGGTCAGCGGCAGCAGCGACAGCAGGAACACCAGAACGCCCATGCCGCCGATCCAGTGGGTGAAGCTGCGCCAGAACAAAATGCCCTTGGGCAGGCTCTCCACCTCCGGCAGGATGCTGGCACCGGTGGTGGTAAAGCCGGACACCGTCTCAAACAGGGCATCCACCGGGTTGGGGATGCAGCCGGTGAGCACGAAAGGCGCGGCACCCACCACCGAGATGACGATCCAGCTCAGTGCGGTGGCAGTAAAGCCCTCCCGCATATAGAATACCTTGCTGCGGGGCTTGATGGCCCGCAGCGCAAAGCCGATGCCTGCGCTCACGGCAGCCGTGAGCAGGAACACTGCCAGTACCATCCACTCGCCGTAGATCAGGCTGGCAACGGCGGGCAGAAGCAGCAGGGCACCCTCGATCATCAGGATATAGCCCAGCAGACGGAAAACGATCGCATAATTCATAGCCCGCCTCCGTCAGCTCTCCACGATGTCCCGCAGGTCATGCAGGCCATGCTCCAGCGTGACCACGATCACGTTGTCGCCCACCTGGATCTGGTCGCCGCCGCGGGGGATCAGGATGCGGTCGCCGCGGGTGATGCAGCACAGCAGCAGGTTCTTTTTCAGATGCAGCTGGCTCAGGGGCACACCGGTGGCCCGGCTCTCCTCGTGCACCGTGAATTCCAACGCTTCCACGCGGTCGTCCAGGATGCGGTACAGGGTCTTGATGTTGCTGCCCGCCTCATTCTGCAGGGCACGCACATACTGCACAATGTAATCGCAGGTCATGTACTTGGGGTACACCACGCTGCCCAGGTCCAGCCCAGCCAGAATGTCATCGAACTCCAGACGGTTCACCTTGGTCACCAGCTTGCCGTGGGAATGCTTTTTGGCAAACAGGGTCAGCAGCACGTTTTCCTCGTCGATGTTGGTCAGGGCCACAAAGGACTCTGCGGACTCCAGCCCCTCCGACAGCAGGAAGTCCCGGTTGGAGCCGTCCTCATTGAGGATCTGAGCACCGGGCAGCTGCTCGGCCAGCTCCTGGGCACGGGTGGCATCCCGTTCCACGATGCGCACCCGCACATGGTTGTCCAGCAGCTCCTGGCTCAGGTAGAACGCGATGGCGCCGCCGCCCACGATCAGGGCGTTGCGCACCGGCCGCACCGGCATGTGGATCTGCCGGAAGAAGGCATGCGCGTTTTCCTGGGTGGCCAGGAAGGTGACCTGATCGCCGTTCTGCAGCACAAAGTTGCCGTTGGGGATGATCACCCCGCCGTCACGCTCCACGGCACACACCAGAATGTCGCTCTTGAGCCGACTGGGGATCTCGCGGATGGCTACGCCGTCCAGCCCCTGTGCCTCGGTGAGCGCAAACTTGATCAGCCGCACGCGGCCGCCCGCAAAGGTATCGATCTTGCTGGCCCCCGGGAACCGCAGCAGATGGGAGATTTCCTTGGCTGCCGCCATTTCCGGGTTGATGATGGCCGAAATGCCGATCTGTTTTTTGATAAAGTCCAGCTCGTGGCTGTAGGACGGGTTGCGCACGCGGGCAATGGCGTGGCAGTGGCCCGCCTTTTTGGCAAACATACAGCACAGCAGGTTCAGCTCGTCCGAACCGGTCACGGCAATGAACACGTCCGCATCCTCAATGCCGGCTTCGGACAGGGTGGTGATGGAGGAGCCGTTGCCCACGATGCCCAGCACGTCGTACGTCTCGATCAGGTGCTCCACCCGCGCCTTGTTCGTGTCCACAACGGTCACGTTGTGGCCCTCCTCGCTGAGCTGCCGCGCAAGGGCGGTACCGACCTTGCCGCTGCCCACCAGAATGATCTTCATAACAAGTCCTTTCTCCTTTGGCAGCCCCTTTCCCGGGGCATACAAATATAGTTTAATATATCATATCCAGCCGCAAAGTTCCACTGTTTGCCCCACAAATACATCGAATTGCTTAAAAAGCGACGGTTCTTTTGTGCAGGATTACCTGTTTTCAGCGTGAAAGCGCAAAAAAGGGGCTGCCGCACAGCTTTTGTGCAGCAGCCTCCTTGGGTCGAAATGATTCAGAATGCCCTCCACGTGCGCTTTGGGCGTCATCAGCGGAAAAGTATCGTTATAAGAGCAAGATCTCCCCTGCTGTCAGGTCTCAGTACCGCTCTACGCCGTCCTTGGTGACAAGGGCGTATACCAGCGGGGCTTCCTCCGGCTTTTCCGCGCCGTACACAAGACCGCTGCGGTACTCGGCGGCAGCGGCTTCAAACTTGTCCGCTGCACCGTAGAAGGTTGCCAGGCTCTCGCCCTTGTGGACGTAGTCGCCGCGCTTTTTGTGCAGGGTGATGCCGGCGGCAAAGTCCAGCGGGTCGCCCTTTTTCTGGCGGCCGGCACCCAGCAGCACACTGGCCGAGCCGATCTTTTCGGCATCATTGGCCACGATGTACCCATCCTGCTCGGCCAGCAGCTCATAGCGGGCAGCAGGCTGCTCAAACAGGCTGTAGTCATCCAGCACGCGGGTATCACCGCCCTGGGCGGCAAACATCTCCTTGCACTTGGCAAAGGCAGAGCCGTCCGCGATCACCGCCTGTGCCATGGCACGGCATTCGGCGGGGGTGCCCTTCCCTGCCAGCACCAGCATATTGGCGGCCAGCTGCAGGCACACCTCGGTCAGGTCGGCGGGGCCGTGGCCCTTGAGCACATCCATGCTCTCCATGACCTCCAGGCTGTTGCCGATGTTGTGGCCCAGCGGGGTGTCCATGTCGGTGATCATGGCGGCCACCCGGCGGCCATGGTGGGTGCCGATGGACACCATAAGCTTTGCCAGCTCAATGCTCTGGTCCACGGTTTTCATAAAGGCACCGGTGCCGGTGGTCACATCCAGCAGAATGGCGTCCGAGCCGGAGGCCAGCTTCTTGGACATGATGCTGGACGCGATGAGCGGGATGCAGCTCACGGTGGCGGTCACATCCCGCAGGGCGTACATCTTTTTGTCTGCCACGGCGATGCCCTCGCTCTGGCCGATGACCGACAGACCGATGCGGTTGACCTGTGCAAAGAACTCTTCCTGCGTCAGGGCCGTCCTGGTGCCAGGCACGCTCTCCATCTTGTCGATGGTGCCGCCGGTGTGGCCCAGACCGCGGCCGCTCATCTTGGCGATCTTGACCCCGCAGGCTGCCACGATGGGGGCGATCACCAGCGTGGTCTTGTCGCCCACGCCGCCGGTGGAGTGCTTGTCCACCTTGATGCCCGGAATGGGCGAAAGGTCCACCATGACGCCGCTGTGGGCCATCACGTCGGTAAGCTCTGCTGTCTCTTCGTCGGTCATGCCGCGCAGGTACACAGCCATCATCCAGGCAGCCATCTGATAATCGGCCACCTCACCGGACACATAACCGTTGACGATGCTCTCCAGCTCTTCACGGCTGTGGGTGCCGCCGTCGCGTTTTTTGGCGATCAGATCATAAATGCGCATAACTTCACGCTCCTGTCGAAATAGTATGACATTGTAGTCTCAGTATAGCAAAATTCCAGTCAAAAGCAAGGTTTTTTCTGTAACTTTTGCCCATTTTTTAAACAAAAGGGCGCAGCTGCCCGAAAAAGCAGCTGCGCCTGTGAGGTTTGCGGAGAAACGCCCCGGATCAGCGGGAACCCTTGTCGTAGGGGATGCCCTCTGCCTTGGGGGCCATGCTGTTCTTGGACGTGAAGGCCAGGATGACCATGGACGCCACGAACGGCATCATGTTGTAAATGTTGCTGGACCAGTGCAGCTGTGCCAGGAAGGTGGAATCTGCAATGTTGGCCAGGCTCTTGAACACGGCAAAGAACATGGCAGCCCCAAAGATGTGGAAGGGCTTCCACTGGCCAAAGATCATAACGGCCAGGGCCAGGAAGCCTGCACCAGCCACGCCCACCTCAAAGTTCCAGGTCTGCACCGGGGGCACGATGTAAGCCATGCCGCCAATGGCACCCAGGGCACCGGAGAGCAGCACACCAGCGTAGCGCATCTTGTAGACATTGATGCCCACCGAGTCGGCTGCCTGGGGATGCTCGCCGCAGGCCCGCAGACGCAGGCCGAAGCGGGTCTTGTACAGCACCACATAGCTGATGATCAGCAGGATGATGCCCAGCGGAACAAAGACGCTGAGCTCCAGCCCGCCGATGCTGAACAGGAAGGGCTTATTGGAATAGTTCAGCTTGGCGCTGCCGCTGTCGCTGAAGTATTTGGCGATGACCACGGCAATGGCGGTGGCCAGCAGGTTCAGGGCTGTGCCGCCGATGGTCTGGTCCGCCTTCAGGTTGATGGAGGCAAAGGCCAGCAGCAGGCTGTACACCATGCCAGCCAGGGCCGCCGCCAGAATGGTGAGCAGCACCACCAGGAAGGGAGACATGTCGGCGGGCAGCAGGGTCAGGGTAAGCACACCTGCCACACCGCCGATGACCATGATGCCTTCCAGCGCAATGTTGATGATGCCGGAGTGCTCACTGAACATACCGCCCAGAGCCACCAGCATCAGCACGATGCCATACAGCAGCGTATATTTGATCAGAAGCAGCATATCACTTGCCCTCCTTCTTGGTTTCGGTCTTGGCCGGAGCAGGCTCTGCGTTCACATTGGTCTTGTCGGCATTCTTGAACAGCAGGCCGTGGATCTTGCCGCGGAACAGCATGGAGAATGCGCACAGATAGATGATGATACCGCTGATCAGGTCCGAGATCTCCGTGGGGTAATACTTGGTGGACAGGAACGAGCCGCCCACCGAGATGTGCGAGATGAACAGTGCCGAGAAGATGGTGCCGATGGGGTTGGAGCTTGCCAGCAGAGCAACGGAAATGCCGTTGAAGCCCATGGCCGGCAGGCTGGTGGAGTTCAGCGGGTTCCACTGGGACACGTTGGACAGGAAGTACAGGCCGGCACCAAAGCCTGCCAGCGCACCGGCAATGGCCATGGAGAGGATGATGTTCTTCTTCTCGTTGATGCCGGCATAGCGGGCAGCGCTCTTGTTCAGGCCGACGGCCTTGAGCTCATAGCCGAAAGTGGTCTTGTTCAGCACCACCCAGATCAGGATGGCCACCGCCGCTGCCAGGAAGATGGCAATGGTGGTGCTGTTGGTCTGGAACATCTTGTTCAGGCCGAAATCCGGGATGATGGACTGGGCAAAGGCCGGGTTCTTGCTCAGGTTCAGGGTACGGGTGTTCCGCACGTCGTACATGGGGCCGGTGCCGTTCTGGTAGACCAGTTCGTTTACCAGATACAGGCCGATCCAGTTGAACATAATGGAGGTGATGACCTCGTTGATGTTGAAGTAGGCCTTGAAGAAGCCGGGGATCGCGCCCCAGATGCCGCCCAGCAGGGTGGCTGCCAGCAGGCAGACGAACCAGGGCATCTTGAGCATAATGGCGCAGTACAGGGCACCGTAGGCACCCAGCGTGTACTGACCGGCAGCACCGATGTTGAACAGGCCGGTCTTGAAGGCAAATGCCACCGACAGGCCGGTCATGACCAGAGGTGCTGCGTTGGCCAGCTCCTTGCCGACGCCGTAGGGAGCGTCGTGGAAGCCGCCTTTCAGGATGCGCACAAAGCCGTCGCCCCAAGCGTGTGCCGGGTTGATGGCCAGCAGCACCAGAAAGCCCACGATCAGACCGATGAGGATGCACAGCAGAGCCGCCAGCACACTGGTGACCGAGCTTTGCAGACTGCTGTGGGAAAGTTTTTTCTTGTCCATTTGTTTACTTAGTCTCCTTTCCCTGCTTGCGTGCACCGGCCATATACAGGCCCAGTTCCTGCACGGTGGTGGTCTTGGGGTCAAACTCGCCCACGATCTCGCCCTCGTACA
>ERZ827126.2598-NODE-2598-length-12399-cov-3.328176_pt1 | contig 12399 bp, 10 predicted proteins | sample MGYA00519780_ERZ827126 | MGnify/ENA primary metagenome ERZ827126 (study PRJEB31778, sample SAMEA3449262) | human gut metagenome | biome: human gut; feature: human-associated habitat; material: faeces | place: United Kingdom | collected 2010/2012 ...
CTCTCCTGATCTTTTGTCGCATAATTGAAGCTGATGACCGGTACGATGCAGGTCTGCAATGCTCCGAGTGGAATAAAGAAAAAACTCTGCCATTTGTAATACAGCCCAAGTGCCGTCACCGCCTGATCCGAAAATCCTGCGAGGATCATATTCAGCCCGAAAATATAAAACGTGTACGCAGACTGCATGAGAATGTTCGGTATCCCAAGCTGATAAATCCTTTTGATGTGCGGCAGATAACAGGATTTTTCCGGTGATCTCACAAAAGCTTTTCTCATGACCACAAGAGCCGCTACGATCTGCCCGATCACCGTGGCGATCGCTGCACCGGCGATTCCGAATTTATGTATGCCAAACATCCCGAAAATCAAGATCGGATCAAGAATAATATTCGTGATCGCTCCGGCGATCTGTGCCACCATCGGCGTTTTCATATCTCCGCGTGCCTGTAGGATTTTGCTCCAGACTCCTTCTGTAAACAGTCCGATACTGACCACGCAGACGATTCTTCCATATACGACAACATCTCGTATGATTTCTTCTGAATTTGTCGAAATCCTCGCATAAAACGGCATGATCAGATAACAGACTGCTGCAAAAACAATCCATAGAAAAACTGCCAGCGGCGTGCCTATGCCTGCCACTTCTTCTGCTTTTTTCTCCTGGCGGATTCCGAAATAATATGCCATGTCGGTGTTGATCCCGACGCCCGTCCCCACCGCAAGGGCGATCATTAACAGCTGAAGCGGATAAATAATGGACAGTGCCGTCAGACCCGTCTCCGAATATTTGCCCACAAACAGGCTGTCCACTATGTTATAAAATGCCTGGATTAGCTGTGCCAGCATGACAGGCGGTGCGATTTTTAATAAAATGCGGCTGATTTTTTCTTTTCCGTAAAATTCTGATGTGTCCATGCTCCACTATCTCTCTTCCATATTTCTTACATAAACTGTGCTTCATGCCGCACCTTTTTTTCAATATCTGAGAAGCTCTCTTCGTTATATCACACTTACCATACCATTTCAAGTCGAACGCACGTGAGACTTGGCACGCGATTCTGGTCAGCTTTGCTGACATTTACCCAACAGAATCGCTGTGCATCCTCGCGGAGCGTTTATCTTAGTCGGAGATTGCACTCCCACTAAGACAAATTTGTTGCTCGCCACTTATAGAAGTGGGAGTCTTCTCCGACTAAGGTAAATAGTTAAACACAGACAAAAAGACGCATGAAAAAAATTTCGTTTTTTTCATACGCCTTTGCCTTTACTGTTCCATTTGTCTTCCCATAAATCCTGCCGCACATTTCGCAAGTGCGTTTTCGGTTTCGCCCATTTTGACGCTCCGGTCTTTTCCGGAGAGGATTACCGAGCCGATCGCATCACCTCCGCAGAGGATTGGTGTAATCACCTGCGGTACATCCGGTTTGCTTTCCCCATTGGTGAGTTCTACATGACGCTCCGGCGTTTTCCCGGCGAGAATGGATTCTCTTTCGTTAATCATATTTTCAAGCACATCGCTGATTGTTTTGCCGATATATTCTTTTTTCATGCCGCCTGCTGCCGCTACGATCTGATCGCGGTCCGTGATACATACGCCGTGTCCGCTCGTCTGTGCAAGTGATTCTGCAAATTCTGCGGCAAATTTTCCAAGTTCTCCGACCTGAGAATATTTTTTTAAAATTACTTCTCCTTCGCGGTCTGTGAAAATCTCCAGTGGATCTCCTTCTTTGATTCTCAATGTTCTGCGGATTTCTTTTGGAATGACAATTCTTCCAAGATCATCCCATCCTGTCAATCAAAGTCAAAAAATAAATTTCCGTCCCCGGAAACCCGCATAAACACTGGATTCTTTGGATTTCCGAGAACGAAAAGTACGGCTTACCCATTGTGATATAATAAGTCAAATTCTGTCGAATTACATAAGTTTCAAGCAGAAAAGCCAGCACATTGCTGGCTCTGCCCTTCACACAGCTTCAAACAAATCATTGAACTTCCAGAGAATTTCAATATGTTCTCCGTCTGTGATATTTACTTTTTCAATCGCATCATAAAGCACTTTCTTCAATGCTTCATCATCCAGAGAACCAGCTTTTGAAGTTGTAGCCTGCTCCTTTTTTCTCTCATTCTCTGCCCGGATGCAATCTTCATACCGTGCTTCCACAGCAGCAATATTTGCTTTCAGTTCTGCTTGTCGGCTATCTCTTTCAGCTCTACCAGCAAGAAATTCTTCCCGGCTGATCATTCCTGCCTTAAAGTTCATGTAGCTTTGTATCCGCTGTGCATCACTTTGTTTTAGTTCCGCATTCAGCATCTTTAACTGTGATCTGAAACGTGTACTGTCTTTTTCAATGTCCTTTTTCTTTTTTCTGGCTTCGACTTCCATCACTGAGAGCTGTGCTTTCAGTGCTTCCAAAAGAACTTCTTCCAGCTTTGTTCTGTCCCAACGGACTGCCTTGCAAGCTGTTTCCTGTTCTGACCAATATGGTGTTGCACAATAGAAATGGTCATCTAAACCGAATGTACGCTGTAATTTTCGACCGCAATGAGTACAATAAAGAGGAAAGCTATCCATGTTTTCTTTCTTTTTATATGGGCGAACCTTCCGCAGTGCATTTCCTGCTGCTTCAAATTCTTCCTTACTCACAATCGCTTCATGAGTATTTTCATGGATATACCATTCTTCCTGCGGCACACGCCTTCCTGCTTTATCTCGGATTTTCCTGCTTTCTCTGGTGTGGTTCACCATGTAGCCAGTATATTTCAGATTACGGATGGTGTCAATAATTCTCTGGTGTGTCCATACCGGTTTGCAATTCCCAGCTCCTTTTCTCTGAATGTTTTTATACATCAAAGGTGTCGGAATCCCTTCTGCATTCAGCTCTCTGGCAACCTGACTTGTAGATTTGCCAGCAATCACATCCATAAAGATTCTACGGACAATCGGAGCTGTCTCCGGGTCAATCACCATCTTGTGCTTTTCTTTGACCTTGTAGCCATACAGACAGCAAGAAACATAGCCACCCTGACGCTGTTTCACCCTCATTCCGGTCTTAACCTTCTTGGAAAGGTCTTTACTGTAATAATCGTAAATCAGATTCTGAAACGCCACATCCATGCCCGGTGTACTTCCGGTGTATTTGTTGCTGTCATAGTGGTCGTTGATGGAGATCATCCGAATACCCAAGAATGGGAAAATATGCTCCAGATAATCACCAACCTCCAGATAGTCTCGACCGAAACGAGAGAGGTCTTTCACCACCACGGTACTGATTTCACCTGCCCGAATCAGATCAATCATTCGCTGAAAGTCCGGTCGTGAGAAATTTGTACCTGAAAAACCGTCATCACAAAATTCAATCCGAGGAAGCGACGCAAGGGATGGCTCACTGTCCAGATACCGTAATATCAGCTGTCTTTGTGCCACAATACTGTTACTGTCATCTTTCGCCTGATTTGTCCTCTTATCCACATCCTCCTGCGAAAGTCGAAGATAAATCGCTACACAGTTCATCATCCTATGCCACCTCCTTTCTGAGTGCTTCAATAGATTCTGTAATTGCCTTAAATTCATCCATATACCGGAAAGTAATGCTTACCGAATTGTCCTTATGCAGCTGCATGGATTCAATCATAGCATCTGCCAGTTCCTGCGTAACTTCCGTTGCATTGGAATATTTCTTCACCAGAGAAGCCAGTTTCTTTTCTGCCTGTGTCTGCATCGTATTTTCTTTTTTCACAGCACTCAATTCAGATAACTGTTTTTCCAGTCTTTCAATATCCCGTACAAGAATTTCACGGGTACTTGCGTAATCATCCTGCGTCAGAATCCCTTCACGGAAGTCCTGATACAGACCACTAAACAATGTTTTCTTTTTTGTCAATTCTACGTTCAAGGTTCGAACCTCTTTGGCATGACTGTTATCCGAAAGCACCGCTTTCTTTGCTTTTAGAAGCTGTTTCAGCGTTGCATCTATATCTACAAACAATGCCAGCTGTGCTTTGATACTTTCCAATACCACTGCATCCAAATCCGCTTTCCGAATCCTTTTCGCATTGCAAGCTCTGTCGCCATGCTCCTGATACGTTGGGCATTTGAACGTAAAATACACTTTGTCCTTCTTGGTACTGAACGAGCGAACCTGTTTTATCACTGCACCGCAATCTGCACAGATAAACTTCTTTCCATAGATATTTACCGCTTTCGGCAAATGATCGTACTTTCCATAGGTAGCTTTCGATTTTTGAGCTGCCTTCTGATTGATTTCTTGAACCTTATTGAACAAACTCTGCTCGATAATTGGTTCATGAGTATTCTTAACCACGATCCAATCACTTTCCTCAGTTCGATTCATAGGCAGTCCGGCATATAGGCACTGTGTCGTTTTTCGCTGTGCCAAATGCCCCAGATAAGTAATATCCTTCAGCATGTCTGTTATGATATGTTTATTCCAAAGGATTTTTCTGCCTTTCTGATTATTGTTTGTCACAATTCCTCTGTCAGCTTTATACTGTCCCGGCGAAGGGATTTCAAGATCATTGAGCTTTTTATTGATTCCCATGTAGCTCATGCCTTCGCTGCGCCACTGATAAATCATCTGAACCACCGGGGCTGTTTCTGGATTGACAATCAGCTGATTTTTGTTTTCCGCTGACTTTACATAGCCATATTTTTCCCAACTGCCAATATACTCGCCATGCTCCATCTTATTCCTCAGTGCAGTAGAAACCTTACGAGAAATATCTTTTGCATAGTAGTCATTGACGATATTGGACAACGACACGGATAGCTGTGCCGTAGATTCAGCCGTTTCCGTATCGAAGTTATCAATAACAGCGATAAAGCGGATGCCGAAGAACGGACAAATTTTTTCAAGGAACTCGCCAGTTTCGATATAGTTTCTGCCAAGACGGGAAAGGTCTTTTACAATAATGCAGTTAATCATTCCGCTTTTAGCATCTTCCAGAAGGCTCTGCCAGCCTGGACGGTCAAAGTCTGTTCCTGTAAAGCCGTTATCTGTATATGTTTTCACACATTGAAGATAAGGGCGACTTTCCATATAGTTCTGAATCAAAGCAATTTGATTATCAATGGAATCAGAATCGCTCAGATTATCTTCACGGGAAAGTCTGGCATAAATAGCAGTCTTGTAAACTGTTATTCCAGACGGAATCGTTGCTTCCTGAATCTCCGGTAACAGTTTTTCTTCTGCCCGGTTCTTTCGTGATACTCGTGCCATTTAGCCCACCTCCTTCGATGCAATATGATAATCGCTCAGAAACTCTGCGATTGCCTTAAACTGATCGGAGTGGCTGAGTATTACAACCACTTCCTTCTCAGCAGTAATCTCAACCCTTTCAATGAAGTAAACAACCACCCGGCGGGTCAGTGCCTGAATATTTTTATATTGATGGAACTGCGACAACCAGCTTTGCTGACCAGTCAGTCCGTTTTTTACTTGATTGCGATTGCCAACCAATCGAGCAATCGTTTCTTTTGCTTCACTGATATTTTTATCAAATTCCGCTTTGAAAATTTGATAGTCCTCAAAAAAAATAATCTCATTCTTGAAGTCCTCGTAAATCATCGCTTTCATTTGATTATTATGAGCAATGACTTCTTCCTGACGGGCAATGCCGGATGAAATCCGTTCCAATTCCCGACGTTCCCAGGAAACATCATCCAACTGCTTCAATGCTCGTTCCATGTCCAGTGCCATAGCAACCTGTGACTGAATTACAGCAAGCACTGCATCATAAACAAGCTGTTCTTTTATTCTCAACTTGCATTTGGAATCCTGGCAAACATAGTAAACATATTCTCTGCCAGAAATAACAGACCGCTTTCTTGCCATTGTGTTATGGCACTCGGCACAGAAAATTTTACCGGAGAACAGAGCGACTGTATCGCTTTCCTTTGTGCTTCGTGTATCTTCCTGCAACAGCTTCTGAACCAGATCAAAAGTTCCTGGAGGAATAATTGCTTCGTGAGCGTTTTCCGTCCGCATCCATTCTTCCTTATCTTTGAGCTTACGGGTCTTGACCTTATAGTTCGGAGAAGTGGATTTTCCTTGAACCAGTGTACCGATATACATTTCATCCTGCAAAATCCGGTAAACCGCTACATGGCTCCATTCTGATTTTGCCTGCTGCTTGAAACTGGTTTTCAGCTTCGCACCACAGAGCCGTTTATATTCCAACGGAGACGGTACACCTTCCTCATTGAGCTGTTTTGCAATCTGTCCAGGACTTCTTCCGTCTACCTTCATCTGGAAAATACGCTGAACCACCGCAGCGGCAGTCTTGTCGATTTCCAGTCGGTGCTTATCTTCCTCGGAACGCTGATAACCATAGACCACATGAGTACCGACAAATTCGCCATTTCTCCGTTTTATGTCCAGGTTAGAGCGAACCTTAATGGAAATATCTCTCGCATAAGAATCGTTAATCAGATTCTTAAACGGAAGAATGATTTCATTTCCCGCCTGCTCTTTCTGAGCAGAATCATAATTATCGTTGATAGCAATGAACCGAACTCCGAGGTGTGGGAAAATCTTTTCCAGATAACGACCACTCTCAATGTAATCTCGTCCGAAACGGCTGAGGTCTTTTACAATGATGCAGTTGATTTCTCTCTGTTTGATTTTCTCCATCATCTTCTGGAAATCCGGTCTGTCAAAATTCGTACCGGTAAATCCGTCATCGCAAAATTCCTGAACAAAAGTAATTTCAGGATGTTTCTTCAGAAATTCTTCAATCAGTTTTCGCTGATTGGCAATACTGTTACTTTCGGTTTTTCCTCCCGTAGTTGAGAGATCACCATCTTCCTTTGAAAGTCGCAGGTAGATGGCAGCAAGATAATTGTTATCTAAAATTCTTTGCATAATGCGCCACTCCTTTTTGATTTTCGCCAGAAGCCAAAACAAACCGGAGTTTCGCTGATTTTGTCCAAGACCATGCTACCATAGTCCTCAGCATAACTCCAGTTTGTCGCCGCAATTTCTTTGTGCCAATTTCAACCAGAAAAACTGTTACATGGAAGCAACCATGTTGATAAAATTGTCGGTAATCGTGTTCTGCGTATTTGCAAACGCCACACGGACGACGGTGCTTCCTACCTTAAACTGATACGGGTCTTTGATCTGCTCAACAAAAGATTTAATTCTTTCTTCTGTCGGCAGAGAGCTGTCAATTCTCACGTCACGAATATCAACCAGCTGGTCAATTGGTGTGTGTTTTTTTTCGTCTGTCATCTGCAATCACCACCTTCATTTTTATACTTGCCATTTTTTACCGTTGTTATTCAGAAAATCTCATCGGTAAAAGAATAGGCAGATTCTGCTCATAACAAAATCTGCCCATGGTTTTTATCGACGAGTGCATGAAATCCGTATTATATCAGCTTCCATGCTTTCGTTTTATTGTTCCCACATTTGTCCTCAACACCCCTGGGAGCAGGAAATCATCAGGCGGCTGGCAGCTTACCAGCTCCATAGGAATCTAACCTCCCCGTGGTTCGCACCGGGCTGCCCCCATTGCGTGTTCCTTCTATAATGAAGGGCTGTGGCTGGACAGAAGTATCATTGTCCCTGTTGCTTTCGTCGCCGTACCGTGAGCTACACGATATTTACTTGCCGGTATTTCTCGCTCCAAGTTCCATAGACCAACCAGATGTTCATTATGTAGGTGTCTCTGTTTCTATGAGAGCTTATCATGGCGTACCGCAGACGTGGCTGATGTTTCCATCGACAACAGGAATGTACCTGATGAATGACTTATTCAGTTATCAAGGTTCATCAGCTTTCTTTCGTTAGCTGCAAGTAAATTGTACCTTTTGGAGTTCTGATCTTCGACGTTCCATCAGAACACATCTTGTTGACTATCAGGACACACTCACAGACTTTGCTCCAAAACATTGAGTGCTTCACGCATCATCCGAATATTTTCTTTTACCTGAACAGCGGCAAGGCTTTGTCCAAGAATGAGATAATCTAAAGTCACCCCACCGTACACTGCAATTTCTATCAACAAATCAATCGAAGCCGTTTTCGTTCCTTTTTCAATTTTGTTCATGTACGACCGGGATATATTTAGCTTCTCTGCAAATCCCATCTGTGTCATACCTTTTGCTTCTCGTATTGCCTTGATCCGTTTTCCTGCTTCTATTGGGTCAAAGTACATAATCTTTCCTCCGTAATCTTGAAATTTGTGAATGAAGTTTCAAGATGCCGAAGGTGGAGAACGGCAATGGGACTTAATCTCGGATATAGAAAAAGCGCACCTGTTTTCGCTGTTTGTTGCAAAAACAAGTGCGCCTGCAAAATGTCGTAAAATCAAAGATACCTCCGTCAGCTATTGGTTGAACAGGCATTTGTAGTTGCTCTGTCAACATAGCCGACGAAGGTATTATGACTGGTTCTGTATCGGTTTTATTCAGTTTTTCACGGTATCACGGTGGTGTTATAAAGCAATATTGGTTTTTATAAGTTTTTACCGGTATTACAATGGTATTATGGCGTATTATGGAATTGCTTAATCCTCTTTTGGCAGTATGAACTTTTCTTTTTTTATGGTAGAATGGATATGCACTCAAAAAATATGGAAAATAATATATTACATCCGGCATATCGGAAATACTACAACTTGAAAGGGCGTATGTATATGGCTGAAAACATGAAATTTGAACTATTAGCAAGCAGCATTAAAGATATAAACATGAAAGCCGGAAATGCTGCTAAAAGTGCTGTAAATCAGTTAATGACTCTGCGTAATTGGGCTATTGGGTACTATATTGTTGAATATGAACAAGGTGGAAGTGATAGAGCAAAATACGGTTCTCATTTATTAAAAAATCTCGAAAACCAAATTTCCGAAAAAGGCATGAATTCTACTCTTTTTAAATGGTGTAGACAGTTTTACCTGCTATATCCTCAAATCGGTGCGACAGTGTCGAACCAATTTGAATTGCCAAGTTTTGAAAAAAGTGCGACAGCGTCGCACGAATTCGTTACGCAGCCGGAAGTGCTGATAAATAATTTGTCTTTTTCTCATCTAAGGGAAATTATGGTGATTGATGATGCATTTGAAAGATTTTTCTATGAAACGGAATGTATCAAATGTAACTGGAGTGTTCGAGAACTTCGCAGACAAATAAAAACGAATCTTTATGTCCGGGCAGGTATCAGCAAAAAGCCTGAATTGTTAATACATCCGTCAGAGGATAATAAAAACACCACAATACTGACCATCAAAGACCCATTTACTTTTGAGTTTCTTGGACTGGATGCCAAAGATGCAGTTTCTGAATCAGATTTAGAACAAGCACTTATGGATCACTTGCAAGAGTTCATGCTTGAACTTGGACAAGGTTTCTGCTTTGAAGCAAGGCAAAAACGCATTATTATTGATGATAAATACTATTTTGTGGACTTAGTGTTCTATAATAGACTGTTGCACTGCAATGTAATCATTGAGCTGAAAAACGATGAGTTTAAACATGAAGATTTAGGGCAGTTAAATGCTTATGTAGGATATTATAAGAAAAATGAAATGGCAGAAGGTGATAATCCTCCTGTTGGCATTCTGTTGTGTACTGATAAAGGTTCAGAAATGGTAGAATACGCATTATCAGGAATGGATAATCAGTTGTTCGTTTCAACATATATGTTACATCTACCGAACAAAAAGAAATTGCAGGAATTTATGTTAAAAGAAATGCAGAAAATGGGAATTTAAAAATATTCTTAATGTATTGCAGAAAGAATGCCGGAGGTATAATTACACCTCCGGTATTTCTTATGTCATATTCGCTTCCACAGCCAATCTATTTGTCAGCACAGCGTAATCTTCCTCCAACAGACGATGTTTTGCTGTTCGCAATTCACTTCTGGCAATCTCGGTATGTCCTTGCTTGTGAATCGCATGAATCAGCCAATAATAAATATCCGCACTATGTGGAACAATCGCCAGCGCCCTTGCTGCATATCGGTGAACACAATGATAATCCTGATCTTGATGAAGCGTTTTCAGTAGCTCTGTCACCGCACCAATATAGCGGTGCTGATAATGTACTGACTGTCCCATAATCCAATGTTCCGAACTGGCAGAGTGAAGTAAATCCCCCTTATAGAGATCAACAGCTTTTTTCAGCAATTCAGCCTTTGTCTCTGTTGATGGAGCATTCAGAGCCATCCTCCATTTGCGTTCAAAAAGCTGAATGTCCATAAAAACATTCAATTTGTGATTGATCTGATAACCATGAGATGTCGATTCTATTAAGCGGTAATCAGAAATCAACGAAAATGACTGCTGTAAACGATATACCAGCCCCTTCAGATTTTTTCCTGGTGCATCTGATTCTTCATGCGGCCAGATTGCATCTACGATTTCTCTTGGCGCAGAAGCTGCTTTTTGTGACAGTAATAAGTACACCAGCATTCTTACAATTTTCGGTGATTTTAATTCCTGTTCCGTCAAAACACCTCTTGACGTTGTGATTTTCAACTCTCCGAACATACTGATATATACATCTGTATCTTTTTCAATTCTTGGAGACATAATAGCAAGTCTATTTGTTTTCATCAGGAAATATTCATTCACTGATGATATAATCGCATGATTCAGCAAGCGCAGTAAACTCCGGTGGTTCTGATACCGCTTTGGATTTCTCAATGTAAGAAATCCCATTGGATTTTTCCAAAACGGAACTGCCAAAACAGATTGTACCCCTAACCGCTGATACATTTTATATTCTTCCGGATTGCTTTCTTTTATTTCTTCCACATCCGGTATTTTAACCGAATCACGAGTTTTCAAGCACTCCAGCCAACGCCCGCAATTATCCGACAGTTCAAATTCCTGACAGGTATTTGGTGCCATCGGACCGTTCTTTGCATCGTACCACCACAGCGGAGTCCATACACCTACATCCAAATCAACATGGATAATTCCGCACCAGTCGGCATCATAAAATCGTGAGATTGTTTCCATAACGGACATTGCTACTTTTTTCGGATCATTGCATCCTGCAATTTCTCCGTGTAATCTATGGATAGTACGCTCGATTTCAACTGCATATCGAACGTACTCCATATCGTTTCCAACATCCGCTTCACTGGATTCCATAAAGCTCTGCTTCAGATTTTCCGGCATATACATACCTCCTCATAAAAAAATATAAAAAAAGACCGCAAAGCTACACTGGTCATAATAACCTGACAGCTTTACGGTTCTGGTTTGCAAGTTGTGAGTTGGCTGTCATATCTTTTAGGATACTGGCAGTCAAGACAGCTTTCATATTGGGAAACGCTATATTAGTATTCGGATTTCACCGATACTCAAGGGCATCCACAAGAACCAGCAGATAAAACAACTGGAAGAAGTGTCTTGCTCCAAAGTAACAAGGTATATTGGTTACAAATCATTTGTAACTTTACGATTTTTCCGAATCACTGTTTTTGTCGTCTGAATAATTTCAAGAAAAGCCTGTAATTCAGCTGCATCACAATCAGCCAATTCATTTGCTATTCTTTGGTCATATACCGGTTTTACTTCCTCCAGACTGTCACACAGTAATTCATCCACAGAAACTGAGAGAGCATTTGCAATCTTAACGATAGCTGGCAAAGATAACTTTGTCTGGGCAGTCTCAATATGGCTTGTATGTGATGTTGTCAGTCCTGCACGATATGCAAGCTCAGCCTGTTGCAAGCCTTTTCTATTTCGGATTTCTTTAATCCGTTGCCCAATCTTTACATAGTCCACTTCATTTGCGCCCATCGCTTCGATCACCTCCTACCCATTTTCCATATTTTTTTATTCTATTGGCTATGAGTATTATTGTCGATTTGCTGTATGGTCTATATTGACTATGTAATAAAATTGTATTGAAGAAATTTTGTCTTTATGGTCAGTAATTTGCCCGTAAGCATAAAAAAGCCCACATATCCGATGCATTCTACCGGGTATGTAGGCTTTTTTTATATTTCCGTGTGCTATGTTAATCTTTCTGTTCCCCTGCCAGTAACATATCTTGCTGCTCTATTAGTGCATCCAATATTCTGCTTACTGTTATCAGCGTAGTTGCACTACATTGATTTAATTTATTGGAAATTTCTGAATTTATTATGCTTTCACATTTTGCATACGGCGTATCCAATAGAAAATAATCAAAATTCTTGTCCAAAACATACGCCAACTTCAAAAGCATCGGCAAAGAAACTTTTGTTTGCCCTACCTCAACATGGCTCATATGATTGTTTGAGCAACCAACCAACGCCCCTAAATCTGCTTGACTATATCCACGCTCTAACCGTGCAGACTTAATTCGTTGACCGATTTTTACATAATCAATTTCCGGTTGCAGTTCAATCACCTCCATGCTTTTATTCTGTTTTTATTA
>ERZ827126.2599-NODE-2599-length-12398-cov-5.195252_pt1 | contig 12398 bp, 10 predicted proteins | sample MGYA00519780_ERZ827126 | MGnify/ENA primary metagenome ERZ827126 (study PRJEB31778, sample SAMEA3449262) | human gut metagenome | biome: human gut; feature: human-associated habitat; material: faeces | place: United Kingdom | collected 2010/2012 ...
TCAAGAATGAAAATCTTGCGTCCTAACCGATAGACGAATGGGCCTTTACCACTATCGCCGACCCCGCAAGGGGAGGCTTTAGCGGTGCAAAGGTAAGCAAAAAAGCGTACGGTGCAAAAAATATGTCGAAAAAATCCGTTTTTTTGCCTGAAGACCCGCTCCGGGATGCGCCGGAACGCATTTCCGCGGGATCAGCGGAGCTTCACGGTGCGGGTCTCGGGGTCGAAACGGGCGCTTTCGCCCGCGAAGAGGCGTTCGATGAGGCCGCTGCGAGCCATCGCCCCGGCCGGGAGCAGGTGCAGGGACGGGGTGTCGATGAGCGCGACGGCGTCGCAGAGCGACAGCGCTATGTCGAGGTCGTGCGTCGAGAAGAGGATGCACTTGCCCTCGTCGCGGGCCAGCCGCCGCAGGAGCGAGGCAAGCTCGTAGCGGTTCGGGAGGTCGAGGAACGCCGTGGGTTCGTCGAGCAGGATGACGGGCGTGTCCTGCGCCAGCGCCCGGGCGATCATCACGCGCTGGCATTCGCCGTCGGACATCCGGTCCATCGTCTTGCGGGCGAAGGCGCTCATGCCGACCAGTTCCAGCGCGCGGTCCACGGCGGCGCGGTCGGCCGCCTGCATCCGGCCGATCCAGTCGGTGTAGGGCGCGCGCCCCAGCGCCACGACGTCGCGGCAGGGGAGGTTGGCGATCCGGACCTTGTCGGTGGTGACGAAGCCGACGGTCCCGGCCCGCTGCCGGGGCGGGAGCTCCGCGAGCGGGCGGCCGCACAGCTCCACGCTGCCCCCGGCGACGGGTCCCAGTCCCGCGATGGCCCGCAGCAGGGTGCTCTTGCCCGTTCCGTTGCGGCCGATCAGGGCGGTGAGGGTCTGCGGGGCGAAGTCGGCGGAGACGTCCTCCAGCAAGCGGCGGTCGCCGTAGGCGAGCGAGATATGTCGTAGTGCGATGCTCATTCAGAACAGGTTGCGGTTACGGGTTACGACGAAGATCACGACCGGAATGCCCATCAGGGCCGTGATGGTGTTGATCGGCAGGGCGAAGTGTTTGGCCGCGAGGTCGCAGACGAGCAGCAGTGCGGCGCCGGCGAGCATCGAGGCGGGCATCAGGATCCGGTGGTCGGCCGAGGCGAACGCCATGCGCGCGAGGTGCGGAACGGCCAGCCCGATGAATCCCACGGGGCCGCAGAACGCCGTGACGGTTCCGGCGAGCAGCACGGTGGAGAGGAAGATCAGCAGGCGCGTGCGCCGGATGTTCAGTCCCATCGTCCGGGCGTAATTTTCGCCCAGCAGCAGCAGGTTGAGCGGTTTGATGACGGCGACGGCGAGTACGAGGCCCGCCGAGACGACGGGAAGCAGCAGGGCGAGCTGGCTGCCCGTGACGTCGCCCAGCGATCCCATCGTCCAGACGACGAACGACTTGAGGGCGGCTTCGTCGGAGAGGTATTGCAGGATCTCGACGACCGAGGCGACGCCCGAACCGAACATCATGCCGAGGATCAGGATGACCATGATATCCTTGATCCGGCGGCTGACGGCCAGAATTGCCGCCAGCACGAGCGCCGCGCCCAGCCAGGCCGCGCCGGCGATTCCGAGCGACTGGACGAACGTGTGTCCCGAAACTCCCAGCAGCGGGGCGCCCAGCAGGAAGAGTGCAACGCCCAGCGAAGCTCCCGAACTGACGCCCAGCACGTAGGGACCGGCCAGCGGGTTGCGGAAAAGCGTCTGCATCTCCAGGCCGCTGGCGGCGAGGGCGGCCCCGGCGGCGAGGGCCGTGACGGCTTTCAGCAGCCGGATTTTGAGAACGATATCCTGAAGGGCGGGGTCGCCCGCCTTGCCGGTCAGCGCCCCCCATATCTCGCCCGGGGAGACGTACACCGATCCCACGGCGAGGTCGGCCACGAACAGCGCGGCGGTGAGCAGCGCGAGCAGCGTGAAGAGCAGGGCGGTTCGGGTCATCGGTTATTCGAAAGAGTTATGGAGGTCTTCTTTTCTGTTTTCATTTTTCGTCTCCGTCTTTGTTCCGGTAGATGCGCGAGCTGCGGATTTGTGCGTTATTCTCCTGTTTGTCAGTTGATTGACTGGCCGGCTGGCTGCTGCGGCAGAGATTTCGGAATATCGAATACGGCGATTCATCAGCACAAAAGTAGAAAAAAATGGGACAGAAATATGTTTTTTTGAAAATTGTCCTTATATTTGCAGTCCCAAACCGGGGCTAACGGCTTCGGTGGCGGAATCGGGGCGTAGCTCAGTCCGGTTAGAGTACACGTCTGGGGGGCGTGTGGTCGCTGGTTCGAATCCAGTCACCCCGACTGATGGAAAGGCTTGACGGTCGAAGACCGTCGGGCCTTTTTCTTTTGCTGTCGGCCGGTTCGTTGGATTCCGATTCCGGTTTGCGCGGGTGGGCATATTCGGGATGATTCGGGAACACGGGACATGGAGACTGCGGTTTCGGCCGAAAAAACGGGGCCGCCGGCACGAACCGGACGGCCCCTCCTGCGTGTGTGTTGCGTCACTGTACGACGAATTCTTCTCCGTCGCGGATCCGCAGGGTGTGTGTATGAGGCTGCTGCGCCGCAGTCTCGAGGGTCGAAATGGATAAGCGGGGAGCGTACGGTCCCGCAGAGCGACGGATGTCCGGACGGCTCCGGAAAAATTCCGGGGCGAATCATGGATGCCGGGCATTGCGCTTTGAGGGGACAATCCGTCCGAAAACGACGAAACTTTATCCGGAATCTGTCCGGTGACCGGTCAGGGGCTTGGAGAGCGTTTTCCCGCCTGCATTCGAATCGTTTCCATTCGGCATATCCTCATTCGGTTTCAAATGGTTCCAAGGACATGCACGGATTCCTGACTTTCAAACGAGTACTACCAATACTCCCACAAATAGCCAAGAACCGTGCATAATACGTCCCTGGCTGTTCTTTGTGGGTGAGTTGCTTTGGTAGTTTCGTTTGATTGAACAGCCAAACATACTTTCGGGTATGTTCGTATTTCAAATATAGCGAATATTGTAGATATTATCCAAATTTTAGAATAAAAAATTGATGCAGGACGCATTTATTGTTCTTCAGGACCGATCCATGTCGGATGGATATCGGAATCGCGCCGGACGATGACGGGGCTGGTTTGCGGGGAAAGACGATGCGGCGTTCGGTGCCCGGTCTGCGGAATGTCCGTGTGGGACCGGAGGAAAAATCGAATGGCAGGCTGCGGAAATCCGGCGGGTCGGAGCGACGGCGGACCGGGTCGGGACGGTACTGCGGCCCGGGCGGGGCGCGAGGCGGGGGGGGTGAATTGCGCCGCGTGTTCGAATCGGGAAAATTCGGGCCGGTTTCGGTTGTGCGGCTGCGCGATTGTGCGGCTGCGCCGGACGGAACCGGCCGTTCGTTCCGGAACGATTCCCGGATCGGTCGGGGCGTCATGATGAGGAGAACGCCCGAAAAACGGCCGAAGGGACCGTGCCCGGGTATTTCCCGGCCGGTCCCTTCGGTCGTGTGTGGGGTGGGGATTATTCCACGGTCTCCGAGACGAGGAAGTCCTCGCCCGAGGCAGGGTCCGTCACGACGATGCTCCGGTCCTCGTTGGTGAAGTGGAAGTAGGTGGCTTCGATCTCGGCGTCGGCCGGCAGGCCGAAGAAGTGCCGCGGGTAGATGTATTTCTGGTAGGCCGTTTCGCTGATCTTCTCCATGAGGGTCTTGTCGCTGATTTCATCGACGATCACCTCCTTGCCGCCGTCGTACACGGCCTTGCCCCAGAGATAGACCTTCTCCTGGCCGTTCAGGGCGGTCTCCGTCGAGCCGGATACGGCGGAGAACTTCACCGAGAAGATGTCGCCGTAGCCGAATACCGACGGGACGGTCGATACCAGGCTCTCCACCGTGTAGTCGAGCATCGGCAGGTCGCCGCCCGTCACGGTCAGCACCTTCGACTTCTCGTTCTCCTTGTAGCGCCGGTTGCTGCCCTTGCCGTCGTCGCCGCCCACGTCGAAGCCCTTGTTCAGGCTGCACCAGCCGTAGCCCATGAAGCACTTGATGGCCTGCGGGCCGGTCTTGAGGCGGATTTTCACCGTGCCGACGATCGGTTCCTTGCCGTTTTCGCGCTGGTCGTTCACGTCGAACGACGTCTTCGACTGGAAGATCACCCATTCCATCGGGCCGGTGTTGCCCATCAGGCCGATCTGGCTCTGGTAGGCGTCCGGCCAGGGCAGGCCCGTGCCGGGCTCGATGGCGCCCTCGGGGATCGGCGTCATCTGTTCGTCCACGACCTCGGCGAATCCCTGATTGACGTACCCTTCGGTGGTCAGCGTCAGCGAGGCGTTCTCCCGGATGTTCCAGGCCTTCGGCGCGAGAATAGCGAAGGCGATCTCCGAGCGGTGGTCGGTCTCGGCCGTGAACTTGATCTTCACCGAAATGTCTATGTCGCTGTTCACCTTCGCATCCTCGGGATGGATGATCTCCACGATCTCCATGCAGCCGATGCCGATGAGCGGCAACGCGACGGCGGTCATTATCCAATATTTGAATCTGTTCAGAGGTTTCATAACGCGTTCCGGGTTAAATTATTCGACAATCTCCTTGAAAGTGTACTTGTAGTTGAGCTCCTCGCAGTCGAGCTGGAACGGGACCGAGAACTCGCCGTTCTGGAAGTAGGCGACGACGTTGTCCGTCCCCTTGATCCGCAGCTCGTTGGGCAGCGCCTCGGTGTCCAGGTAGCATTCGACCTCGCCCGAGGGAATCTCGAAGGCGTAGGGCGAGAAGGGCACGTCGCCGTTCGAAAACTCGAGGCTGGCCATCCGGTTGTCCTTGACGTGGATCGTGAAGCGCAGCGTGCCGAAGAAGTCGAACTTCTCCGCCACGTCGATTCCGTTGATGTTCATGGGGTCGTACTGGAGGACCTGGCGGATGCCGTATTTTATGTCGTAGGTGCTCGGGTAGTCGGACGACATGCGGTCCGAGACATCCTCGCAGCCCGTGAGCGCCGCGCAGGCCGCCGCGCACGTGAGTATCAATGCGTATTTTTTCATGGTTTCTGTTTTTTGTGGTTATCGCTTGCTGTTCAATATCCGGTCGATTCCGATCCAGAAGAAACGGGGCCGGTAGGTGCTGACGTCGCTGAACTGTTGTGAGAACTCCTCGGTATTGACGTTGTAGCTGACGAGGATCATGCCGTCCTTTTCGAACTGGGGGTGCGCCATGGCGTTGTAGGTGAACAGTTTCCTGTTCTCCATGGCGGGAATCCTGTAGATCAGCTGCTTGTTGCGCCACGGTCCCGCGGGGCTGTCCGACGTGAAGGTGTAGATCTCGCCGCTGTTGTAACGCTTGCTCTGCGTCAGCAGCACGTACTTGTCGCGCAGGCGGAAGACGTTGAACTGCGAGGAGACCGGCACGCTCGCCAGCCCTTCGAGCCGCTCGGCGGCCGATGGGTCCGTGCTCCAGCCCGAACCGGTGTAGTACTCCCAGTCGGTGCAGAGTTTCGCGGGGGTGGTGCGGGCGACCAGCACCTCGGAGATCGGATCGGCGTCGTTGGTGACGTCCACCTGGGCATAGACGTAAACGTAGTCGCCGTCGTTGAGCGCGGCCATGCCGTAGTGGATGTCCTCCGAACCGCGGAAGGGAATGCGGGTCGTGCGCCGCAGCGTCAGCGAGGGCAGCTCGTACTCCAGAATGTCGGTCGTCTCGTAGCGGAATCCCCACATGCCCTCGGCTCCCTGGTACATGACCGTCTGGAAGACGTAGAGCGTGTTGCCCTCGACGAATCCGTGGCCGGGCCAGTACCATTTCCTGCTCTCGTCCGATACGCCCGGCGGTACGGCCGCCGAGGCGTTCCTGTCGCCTCCGGCGCCGTAGATCGCGCTCACCCGCCCCTCGTCGTAGAGAATGTAGGTGTTGCGGAACATGTGGTCGGAGGTCGGGCGCTGGCCGTTGGTCACCGGCCCGATGTAGGAGTCTCCCATGAGGAAGATGCTCCGGCCGTCGGGCAGGGGGATCGAGTAGGTCCCGTCGCCGCCCGTGACGCTGCCCCGGTCGGGGATCAGCGTCGCGGCGGTCGTCTTGTCGAGGCCGTCGATCACGACGTCCGTCTTGGCCGTCTTCACCACCTCGCCGCCGGCGACGAGCGACAGGTAGACTGCTACGGGTTCGTTGTACGGCACGTGCGTCAGCAGGCACGAGGTCTCGTCGCGGCCGACCGTCAGTACCTGCTGCGACTTGTTGTCCGTGATCCGGTAGCTGTCGAACTGGATGCGGTCGTCGGTCAGCTCCCACGAGAGGAAGAGCGAGTCGGCGTTCGACGAGAACGTCACGGCCGCGAACGACTCCTCGTCGTCGAAGATGTTGGGTCTGCGGTGTGTGGCCTCGGTGCTGCATGCCGCCGCGAAGGCCGGCAGCAGGCACGGGAGGACCGCATATCTGAATCGGAATTTCATCTCACGTTTTTTTTGGACGTTCCCGGCCGGTTATTTCCGTACCAAGTTGGGGTTCAGACGTTTCTCGCGGAGCGGGTAGGGCAGCAGCAGGTCGGCCTCCTCGAAGCGTGCGCCCTCGGTGTGGCCGGGGGTCTGGCAGCCGATGAGGTCCACGATCTGACCTGTCGTGGGATTCAGTGCCTTGCGCGTGCGCAGCATGTCGTACCATGTCTGGGTCTCGAAGCAGATCTCCCAGAAACGCTCCTTGAGCACCTGATTCACGTCGATCTTCGAGGGCTTCTCCTCGTCGGGCAGGGCGCGGTGGCGGACCATGTAGTAGGCTTCCACGGCGTCCGTGTCGGTGGTGGAGCCGCCGTCGGCCTGCGCCTTCGCCTCGGCCATCATCAGCAGGACGTCGGCATAGCGCAGCAGGGCGTAGTTCATGCCCGACTTGCCCGTTTCGGCGGCGCTGGCGTCCCAGTACTTGTAGATGAAGGGAGCGCCCAGCTCCACGACGCCCGAGCCGTCCTGCGCCTCGTGCTCGGTGTAATAGTAGCCCTTCTCGGCCGTGCGCAGGTCGCCGGCGGGGTAGGACTCGTAGAAGGCCTGTGCGGGAGCCAGCGCTCCGCCGTAGGCGCCGTTCTGCGAGATCGCCTTCGAGGGTTCGGGATAGGGCAGCATGTCGTTGTGCACGGGGGAGCCGGCCCGGTCCGCTTCGCGCTGGATCATCCAGATGAACTCGCCCGAATTGGCGTTCGCCGGGTCGCGCATCTCGGCGTAGGTGTCGAACAGGCGGAACTGCCCGCTCTCGTACACCTCATGCGCCTTCTCGTAGGCCATACGGTAGTATTCGCCGCCCTTCTGCAGGGGATAGCCGGCCATCGTGAGATAGACCTTGGCCAGCATCGACTTCACGGCTCCCTTCGTCACGCGGCCGTCGGTGCTCGTCCAGGGGGCGTTCTCCATCAGTTTCTCGGCCTGCGTGAGGTCCGTGACGATCACTTCGTAGATCGCCTCCTCGGACGACAGGGGCAGTTGCGCCTGCGACAGGTCGGAGGTGGTCTTCGTCTTCAGGGGCACGGGGCCGTAGAGCCGCACGAGGTTGAAATAGTTGTACGCGCGGAGGAAGTAGGCTTCGCCCAGCAGCTTGTTGCGGGTGTCCTCGGCGATCTCCACGTTCTTGGCCGCCTCGATGCCGGCGATCACGCCGTTGCAGTTCTCGATGGCGAAATAGGAGGACTTCCAGAGGTTCTCGACGTGGGTGCTCTCCTCAGTGACGGAGAGGTTGAGCGCCTGCGAGAGGTAGAGGCTGCTCGCGGCGCGCGGGCGGATGCCGTAGCCGGGCAGGTAGTCCAGGAAGATGAAGTTCTGCGTGCCCACCTCGATGTCGCCGTCGAAGATGTCGTCCACGAAGGTGTAGAGGCCGTTCACGCCGGCGGTGATCTGGTTTTCCGTCTGGAAGTAGTATTTCGGCGAAAGGAAGGTCTTGGGCGACTCCTCGAGGAACGAGTCGCACGACGACAGCGCCGCCGTCGCGGCGAGCGCCCAGCCGATGTTCAATATCTCTCTTTTCATAGGGATTCGGTTGTTAGAAGGTGATCTTGATGTTGGCCGAGACGGTCGTCGGGTGCGGGTAGGAGTAGAAGTCGATGCTCTGGCCGCGGTCCGTGTTGAAGGCGCCCACCTCGGGGTCGTAGCCCGGATATTCGGTGAATACGTGCAGGTTCTCGACATTGACGCCGATGCTCAGGCCCTTGATGACGCGCAGCTTGCGGAGCAGCTCCGGCTTGAAGTCGTACGAGAGCGAGATGTTGCGGATGCGCAGGAAGTCGCCGTCGTAGAGCATCCGCGAGTCCTTCTCGTTCTCGCCGAAGTTCACGTCCGACGGGAGGCGCAGTGCGGCGATCATCGAGTTCTGGTTCTCCGGCGTCCAGGCGTTGAGCACCGACTTCATGGAGTTGCCGTAGAGCTGGCGGTTCTCCATCATCGTCGTGGTGATGCCCATGATCTTGAAGCCGTAGGCGGCGTTCAGGTCCACCATGAGCGAGAAGCCCTTGTAGCGGAAGGTGTTCACCAGCGTGATGTCGCCCTTGGGGGTTCCGTTGCCCATGATCCGGCGGTCGTTGTCGTCGATCACGTAGTCGTGGTTGCGGTCCTCGAACTTCAGGTCGCCGGGTTTCTTGCCGTATTTGCGGGCTTCGTCCACCTCGTCGAGGCCCCAGGTTCCCAGACGGTTCAGCACGAAGAACGAGCCCCACGGCTTGCCGGCCTCGGCGATGGCGTTGTTGCCCAGGTCGATGCGCTCGCCGCCGACGTCGATCACCATGAGCCGGTTGGTCGAGAAGACGAGGTCGGTCGTCCACTGGAAATTCTTGTGGCTGATATTGCGCGACGAGATCGTGAGCTCGAAACCCTTGTTGCGGATCTTGCCCAAGTTGGTCCACGTCGTGGCGTATCCCGTCGTGTAGGGAACCTGTTTCTGGAAAAGCAGGTCGGTGGTGGTCTTGTTGTAGTAGTCCATGATCAGCTCCAGCCGGTTGTCGAACAGCGAGACGTCGAGACCGACGTTGAACTGCTTCGAGGTCTCCCACTTCAGGTCGGCGTTGCCGAGGTTCGAGAGCACGACGTAGGGGTTCAGCGCGCCGTTGAGGATCATCTGGTCGTTGCTGTACTGCGAGATCGTGCTGTAGTTGGGGATCGAGGCGTTGCCCACCGTACCGTAGCTGGCGCGCAGCTTCAGGTTGCTCACCCATTTGCGGGCCGCGTCGAAGAAGGGCTCCTCGGAGATGATCCACGCCGCCGAGGCCGAGGGGAACCAGCCGTACTTGTTGTTGGCGCCGAAGTTCGAGGCGCCGTCGGCGCGCAGCGTGAAGCCCAGCAGGTACTTGTCGCGGAAGGTGTGGTTCATGCGGAAGTAGTAGGAGTTCATCGTCTGCTGGCTCATGCCCGACGTGGGCTTGTGATAGACCGTGCCGGCGCCGAGGTTGTGGTAGCCGAAGAAGTCGTCGAAGAACTGCTCCGAACCCGCCGACGAGTTCTCCGAGTGGTTGTAGTACCAACTGGCGCCCAGCACGAAGTTCGACTTGAGCTGGTCGTCGAACCACGAGTCGGCATAGGTGAAGTAGTCCTCGTTCGACCAGCGGCGCGACTTGGTGTTGCCGATGTCGGCATAGCCGCCGTTGGTGTCGGTCTCGCCGTGCAGGCCGGCCTTGGCGTAGCTCAGCGTCCGGCGGTTGGTCATCTGATAGTCGCCCTTGGCCGTGAAGGTCAGCTTCTTGGTCAGGTGGATGTCGGCGATGACGTTGAAGATCGCGTAGTCGGTCTCGGTGACGCTCTTCTTCTCCTGGAGCAGGCGCAGCGGGTTTTCGGCCAGCTCGCCCAGCGGGTAGTCGTCCTTGCGGCCCCACGTGCCGTCCTCGTAGCGCACCGGAACGATGGGCGGCATCTCGAGCATGTTGCGCACCGGACCCTGTCCGAATCCGCTCTCGCCGTCGGCGGCGTTGGTCTTGTCCGTGCCGGCCGTCACGACGGTCTGCACGTTGAGCCAGTCGGTGATGTCGCTCTTCACGTTCACCGTTCCCGTCATACGCTCCGAGTTGGTGTATTTGACCAGACCTTCGAAGTTCTGATAGGCGATGCTCGAATAGACCGACGTCTTGTCGTTGCCCGAAGCGAACGAAACGGTGTGGTCGTTGGTGATGGCCGTCTGCGTCAGCGCCTCCTGCCAGTCGGTGTCGTATTTGGGCGAGGCGATCAGGTAGCCGTTCTCGTCGCGCTGGAAGTTGCCGGCGGGGTCCTTGGCGTAGTAGAAGAGGTTCTCGTAGGGGGTCTCGAGGTGGGGCATCACCTTGCCGCTGTAAGCGTAGGCGCGGCGCTGCACCTCCATGTATTCGTCGGCGTCGAGCAGGTCGAGCTTGCGGTTGAGGAAGCCGAAGCCCACCTTGCCGTTGTAGGTCACGGTTCCCTGTCCCTTCTTGCCCGACTTGGTGGTGATGATGACCACGCCGTTGGCGCCCTGCGCACCGTACATGGAGGTTGCGGCGGCGTCCTTCAGCACGTCGATCGACTCCACGTTTTCGGGGTTGATGAGCGAGGGATCGACGCCCACCACGCCGTCCATGACGTAGATCGGGTCGCTGCCGGCGTTGATCGAACCCATACCGCGGATACGCAGCGCCGAGGAGCCGCCCGGACGTCCGGAGAACGAGACGTTCTTCACGCCGGCGACCTTGCCCGCGATGCCCTGCATGATGTTGAAGGCCGTGGTGCGTTCGGTGAGGTCTTCGTTCTTCACGGAAGCCACCGACGAGGAGAGGTCGCGTTTGGCCAGCGTACCGTAGCCGACCACCACCACCTCGTCGATGCCGAGCGAGCCGGGGGCCATCGTGACGTTGATCTCCGTCCGCGAGCCGATGGCGACCTCCTGGGTCTCCATGCCGATGAACGAGAACTGGAGCACCTCCGCTCCGGCCGGAACGCTGAGTGTGTAGGAGCCGTCGCTCGAGGTCACTTCGCCTGCGGTCGTGCCTTTCGCCACGACGGTCACGCCGGCGATGGGGGCGCCGCCCTTGTCCGTGACGACGCCTTTGATGACGGTGTTTTGCGCCTGCAGCGCGGTCGCCGATGCCAGGACGGCCAGCATCGTGACAAGCAGATACCGCGCGGTTCTGCGCAGGATACCCACGCCCTTGAGGCGTGTTTCTATGCTTCGTTTTTGGTCCATGTGGGAACGTTTGATTTAATTGATGGATTTTTCGTTTGCTGCGTGCCGGAACCCGGCGTGGAGAGCGGCGTCCGGAGGGGAGCCGGAAAAACGGAGTCGGTTGTGTTTCATAGGCTTTTTCTGTTGGGTTATGGATTTGAAATCGGATTTGCCGGGCATGGCGGGGCGTCCGTTCCCGGCGGAGGAACGGATGCGCAGGGCGCACGACGGACCGGCGCCGGAGTACGCTCCGCCGTCGGGATCGGCTATGATTATAATATCAGGTGTGGATCGTGCGTCGGATGTTTGGAAGACGCGCGTCGGTTTACCGGTTTTGCGGACTATTTCCCGCGGTGGAAATTCCCCCCCCCCCTCGCAAGGCGGGGAAACTCTTCGCGCATGCCGGACGGGTATGCTCCGTGCGCGGCGGAAGAGGCCGCAGCCGGTCGGCCGGGAACGAAGTCGTCAGCGAGCAGAGGTTTCTCATAAGGTCGGTCAGGTTGTCACACAAATTTCACCATAATATTTCTTTTCACGATGGATATTAAACCGGAAAGTAGGTTTTTTCAATCGGATTGTTATCGTAATACGTTGCTCGATAGCTGATTGTAAATTATGCCGTGCGCCGGCGAAGTAAATCCTTGGGAGGTCCGGAAAGCGGCCGAACGGCTCTTCCGGAGACGCGCGGAAGGCGGAACGCAGACCCCGGGATACGAAAACGGACGGCCCCGAAGGGTCGTCCGTTGCAGAAGCGGAGAAGATGCCGCCGTGCCGGGGCGGCGGTCTCGGGCGCCTCCGAAGCGGTCTCCGCCGGCGCCGGGCGTGCGGCGTTTATTCGGCCGGGCCGCCCGTTTCGCGTACGAAGCCGAGGATCGCCTGCGCCGTGGCCTCCGGCTCTTCGAGGAAGCCCATGTGTCCGCTGTGTTCGAGCCAGGCGACCCGTGCCTGCGGATGGGCGGCCGCCATCCTTTCGGCGGTCTCGACGGGAATGTAGCCGTCCCGGCGTCCGAGGATGAAGAGCTGCGGGACCTTCGAGGCGCGCAGCATGTCGTTCTGGTCCTTGCGGGCGATCATGCCGTTGAGCAGGGCGACGATGCCTTCGTCTTCGGTGACGAACACCTGCTCGGCGAGATCCTCTATGGCGTCTTTCATCCGCGGGCGGTTCTCCTCGGCGAATCCGGCTTCCGGGGCCACCCGGGCCAGCGCGTCCTTCCTGCCGGCCCGGACGAGGGCGATTTCGCGGCGGCGGTTTTCGGCCTTCTCCGGCGTGTCGGGATTGGGCGTGGAGCTGAGCAGC
>ERZ827126.2603-NODE-2603-length-12362-cov-3.569026_pt1 | contig 12362 bp, 10 predicted proteins | sample MGYA00519780_ERZ827126 | MGnify/ENA primary metagenome ERZ827126 (study PRJEB31778, sample SAMEA3449262) | human gut metagenome | biome: human gut; feature: human-associated habitat; material: faeces | place: United Kingdom | collected 2010/2012 ...
AAAAATCTTATTGTAAGAAATGAAGTTTATGATTGTCCTTTAAAAATTGGAGATTCAATCTTAAAAATCGAAAATAAAAAAATTAATACTTTTGAAGATTTTAATTATATTCTTTCTACTTTAGATAAAAGTAAAGATATTTTAGTATTAATAAGAAGAGAAAATTCAATTTTTTGTTTAAAATGCGATAGAGATGATTTAGAAAAAATTAATTTTAATAATTTAATATCAGGTTTTGCCACATTAACTTATATTAATCCTGATACAAATGAATTTGGAGCTGTAGCTCACTCTATTAATATAGGCAATAGCAAAAAAATACCTATAAAAAGAGGTTGTATCTCTTGTACAAATAATTTAAGTATAAAAAAATCTCGTAAAGGTAGTGTAGGATGTATTAATGCTACAAAAAATAATGCAATTGGAGAATTTAATAATAATACTACTTTTGGTATTAAAGGTGAGATAAATAATATAAATTTATCAAATTACAAAAAATATAAAGTTGCTTCTATTAATGAGGTAAAACTTGGTAAAGCTCAAATTATTTTACAAAATAAAAATAATGTTTGCAAGAAATATGATATTGAAATAATAAATATTGAACATCAAAAAAAGGCAGATTCTAAGGGGATAAAAATAAAAATTACAGACCCTTTATTATTAAAAGAAACTGGTGGTATAGTACAAGGAATGAGTGGAACTCCTATAATTCAAGATAATAAAATTGTTGGTGCAGTATCCCATGCCCTAGAAAATAATCCTTCTATAGGTTATGGAGTTTATATAAAATGGATGTTAGAGTATAATAAATAGTTTCAAGAACTGCTCTTTAGCAGTTCTTTTTAATGTAAAATAAAAATCTTTTACATATATTTTAAATGTATCATAAATAGTTAATACTAATAATGTAAACGTAGTATTTAAGTAAATATTTTTTTATCATTTACTAAAAATATATTTATTAATATATAACTATTTATAAAATTTAATATTTTTCTTTATTATTTATATATTATGAATGTATAATTATATTGTATCTTTTACTTAATTTTTAAATTAGCATAAAGGAAATTTGGTAAAAATCCTTAAATATGTTATAATTATTCATTAAAATAAGGAGGTTAATCTTATGGGAAGAGATAATCGTGATGATAGAAATAAAATTAAGAGAAGAAAAGTAAGCTCTTCAGATAGAAAACCTACAGCTCAGACCTCGAGTACTTCGAGTAAACCTAGAAACAAAAAAAATGTTTCTAGCAAAAAAAGTTCTGGAAGATTTAAAGGTGTAAAAACTGTAGCATTAATATTTTTAGTGTTGGCAGTAGTAGCTGTTGCTGCTGGATCTGGTGTCATATTTGCTTCACTAAGAAATACTGAAACTATTAATAAAGCTTACTTGGATAAAAAAACATATCAAACAACAGAAATTCTTTATGCTGATGGTAACTTATTAGCAAAAGCTAAAACTGCAGCTAAAAAAGAGCCTTTAAATGATATAAGTAAAATTAGTATAAACTTACAGCATGCCCTTGTTGCAGCAGAAGATGAACGTTTTTATGAACATAATGGTGTTGACTTTAAAGGGTTAACTCGTTCAATTGTAAACACAGTTATGGGTAATCAACAAGGTGGTTCAACTATACCAATGCAGGTTTCTAAGTTACTTATAACATCTCAAGAACAAAGTATTTCTCGTAAAATAAAGGATATTTATTATGCCCTAGAAATGAGTAAAAGTGTTTCTAAAGATGACATATTATTAACTTATTTAAACAACTTCTATGCAGGTAGAGGATTATATGGAGCTCAAGCTGCAGCCCAAGGTTACTTTAGCGTAGATGCAGCAGGTTTATCTATAGGTCAATCTGCATTATTAATGGCTGCGACTAATAACCCTAGCAAATATTCACCTTATACAACTGAGAAGTTAAATGGAACTGAAAATAAAGAAGATGTAGAAAATAAATTAATATTCTATACAAATACTACAGAAGATAATCTTGATGAACCAACATCTGTAGAATTACAAATGATTGATAAATTATATTCTTGGGGTCTAATTGAATCAGATACATATAGTCAATTAAAAGCTGAAACTTTAGTTGTAAGAAAAGCTGTCCCAAGAGAAGCTGCTAAAACAAAGCAAAGAGCTATATTAGCAAAAATGTTAAGATTAGGATACATTACTCAAGCAGAATATGATAAAGCTGCTGCAGAACCAATAGAAATAAAATTACCTAAGAGTGCAGAAACTGTTGTATCTTCTGTAGAAGACTATGTTTATGAAGAAGCTGTAAAAGCTTTAATGGAACAAGGTTACACTAAAGAAGAAGCTCAAAATATGTATTATAATGGTGGTCTTAGAATTTATACTACTATAGATTCTGGAATGCAAAAGAATTTAGAAAAACAATATGAAAATGATAGTAATTTCCCTAATACTGATAAGTCAAGACCAGATGGAATTGTTCAACCACAATCAGCTATGGTTATAATGGATTATAGAACAGGGCAAATTAAATCATTAATCGGTGGTAGATATGTTAAAGGTAAAAGAACTCTAAATAGAGCTACTAATCCAGAACAACCTGGATCAACTATAAAACCTTTATCTGTATATACACCTGCCATAGATACTTTAAAAACGACTCAGTCAACTGCATTTAGTGATGCAAGAGGCGGTTACAGGTTTGAAAAAAATCAAAAATGGAATCCTAAAACTACTACTGCTGGCTTTGGAACAATGAGTACGCGTAAAGCACTAGCCAAGTCTTCAAATACTATAGCTGTAAAAGTAGCAGAAACTTTAGGCGATTCTTATTCTGAATGTGTAGATGTAATGATGGATTACCTTGACAATTTCGGAATAACAACATTAAAAGACAGTAAAACTGGTGATGAAAGTAATAGCGATAGACAATTCCCATCTTTAGTACTTGGTGGTATGTCATATGGTATATCTCCTCTAGAAATGTCTGCTGCTTATGGTGCATTAGCTAATGGTGGTGTTTATATAGAACCAACTGTATTCACTACTATAACTACTTTTGATGGTAATTTATTAGTAAAAGCTAATCCAAAAGAAAATAGAGTTGTAAGCGAAGATGTTGCTTATGTTATAACTGATATGCTTCAAGCCGTTGTTACTGAAGGTACTGGTAAGAAAGCATCAATTGGTGAAATGCCTGTTGCTGGTAAAACTGGTACTACAAATAATGGATATGATTGTTGGTTTGTTGGTTATACTCCTTATTATGTTGCTGCAACATATATAGGTGATGATGCTGGTACAAAAGATACATCTGGTAATATTATACCTAGAAGAAGTGTTGAAGGCACTAGCGGAACTGCTGCAGCCTTATGGGCAAGTGTTATGGGACCAATACATGAAAACTTAACTGTAGCTAAATTCACAAAACCTGATGGTGTCTATTTTGCTAAAATAAATCCTACAGATGGTGGAACTTCATCTTATGGTGTAAGTGCTGCATTTATAGATGGAACTTCTCCTTCACGTGCAAGTAGTTATCAAGTAACTCAACCTCAACAAAATGACGTTGAAGAAGATGAATCTACTCCTGATAATTCAGGTGACGGTGGTAATACACCTCCAGAAGAAGAAACTCCTTCTGAAGATCAAGATACAACACCGCCAGAAGATAATACTAATAATGATAATAATACTGGTGGTAATATTGGTAATGAAACTATAGAAGATAATAATAACAATGCTAACGATAGTACAGTTGACAATATAACAGATACTATAAATACTCCAGAAGATTAAATAAAAAACTTCCTTGCAAAAGTAAGGAAGTTTTTTTATATTAAGTTTTAAGGCTTCGCTTTAGGATTAAAAATAACTGAAATTATATATCCAAAGAATATAGCTGCTGCTACGCCTCCTGCTGTTGCTGTTATTCCACCAGTAAATATTCCTAAAAATCCATCACTTTCAATTCCTTTAATGACCCCCTTAGCTAACGAATATCCAAAACCAATAATCGGTACAGTAGCTCCTGCTTCACCAAATTTAACAATAGGTTCATACAACCCTAAAAAAGTTAATACAGCTCCTAAACTTACATAAGTAACCATTACATAAGGTGTTTGCATTTTAAAATAATCCATCATAATTTGAGCTATTAAACATATTATTCCGCCTACTATAAACACTTTTATATAAGTTAATAACATCTTCTACACCTCCTATTCATTTACTATAACTACGCCATGAGCTACAGATGGTATAGTCTGTTTTTGAAGCGTACTTGTGGAAGATAATAAAGCTCCTGTAGATACTAACATGACTTTATTAAACTCTTTTTTTATTAATTTATCATATATATATGAACAAAAAACTGTTGCAGAGCATCCACAACCACTGCCTCCACAGTGAACATCTTGTTCTTTTAAATTAAAAATTTCCACACCACAATCTGTATAAACTTTAGATATATCTAAATTCATTTCTTTTAATAAATCTATAACTATTTGTTTACCCAATGCACCTAAGTCTCCAGTTGCTATCATATCAAAACTATTCGGGTCATCCTTTGTATCTTGAAAATATGAATAAATAGTGTCAATAGCTGCTGGTGCCATAGCTGCTCCCATATTATTTCCATCAGCTATCCCTTTATCTATAACTTTACCAGGTATAATATATTTTACTTTTGGACCTACTCCTTCTTTTGTCAATAATACACTTCCAGCTCCTGTTACTGTCCATTGAGCTGTCATAGGTTTTTGATTACCAAGCTCTAAAGGAAATCTAAATTGTCTCTCAGCAGTACAATAATGACTTGATGTGCCCGATAAAACATACTCAGCATATTCACCATCTATAGCCATACTTGCCAAGCATAATCCCTCTGTCATAGTAGAACATGCTCCATATATTCCAAAGAAAGGTATTTGTAGTTCTCTAGCTGCAAAAGATGCCGGAAATAATTGATTTATTAAATCTCCACCAAATAAAAAATCCACATCTTCTAAAGTCTTATTAGCTTTTTTCACACTCATTTCCATTACTGTTTGTACCATTTTACTCTCAGAAAGTTCCCATGTTTTTTCCCCATATAAATCATCTGACAAAATTAAATCAAATTTATCTTTTAGGGGACCTTCTCCTTCTTTTGGTCCTACTATGGATGAAGCTGCTATTATGGTAGGCTTATTATTTAATTTTATAGTTCTTTTTCCTATTCTTTTTTTATTCATTGTGTCACCTCTCTTAAAAATTATTTATCAAAATATTAATTTGATAAAATAATATATTAAACCACAGGCTACTGAAGACGAAATCCCATATACTAATACAGGCCCTGCTATTTTAAATAAATTTGCTCCAACACCCAGTACATATCCCTCTTTTTTAAATTCCATTGCTGGAGATACAATAGAGTTTGCAAATCCAGTTATGGGAATAATTGAACCGGCTCCAGCCCTTTTACCTATTAAATCATACACTCCAAAACCTGTTAAAATTGCCCCTATAAAAATTAGTGTCATGGATGTGGTAGAAGATGCAGATAATTTATCCAAACTAATTATATTAGTATAAAAATCAGTTATACCCTGACCTATACAACAAATTAATCCTCCAACTAAAAAGGCCATTGTACAATTTTTTAAATAAGTTGGTTTAGGACTTTTTTGTTCTACATATTTTTTATATTCATCTTGATTTTGCTTCATAACATTCATTTATTTAACCTCCACAATAATAAAAAATTTATTACAATATATATTTATTATTTGAAAAAAAGTAAAATTTAAACTCAATATTTCATTCATTTAAAATAAATAACTTAATGAAATTAAAAAAGTTCTCTTGATTTTACAAAAGAACTTTATGTATTTAAATTAACTTATATAAGATTTTAGTTTTAATAGTACTTTTTTTTCTATTCTAGACACTTGTACCTGAGATATTTTAAGAATTTCACCTATTTCACTTTGAGTTTTATCTTCAAAATATCTAAGCATTATTATCTGTCTTTCTCTTTTTTCTAATTTTCCTAGTACTTCTTTTAAAAGTATATTATCTACTACTTTTTCTTCTTCGTTTTCTTGTTTTAAACTTATTTTATCTATTAAACATATCGGTGAACCTTCTTCTTCATGAATTACACCATGTAGGTATTCTACAGAAAAATTGGCTTCCATGGCCATTACCAAATCTTCTTTTTCTACATTTAAAGACTGTGCTATTTCTTCAACTGTAGGTTCTCTTCCTAACTTTTTTGTTAAAGCTTCTCCTTGTGATTTTGCCTTGATTGCCAGTTGCTTAAGAGATCTAGATACTTTTACCATTCCATCATCTCTCAAATATCTTTTAATTTCTCCAAGAATCATGGGAACTGCATATGTAGAAAATTTTACATTAAATGTTGGATCAAATTTGTATATTGCTTTTATAAGTCCTATAGAACCTAATTGATATAAATCATCTCTTTCGTATCCTATATTAGCAAATTTAGATACTACACTTCTGACTAATCCCAAGTTGTTTGATATGAGCACTTCCTTAGCCTCTTCATCACCATGTTGAGCCTTTTCTAATAATTCTAAGGTTTCTTCATGACTAAGTAAGCGTCCTCTTTCTTGTTTTTTTGCAGCTACACTCATATTCAAACCTCTATCCTTTTCGAATTTATTTAGGTAATTCTATAGTTTTAGTCATTACTACTTTAGTTCCTTCTCCCTTTATAGAAACAACTTCTAAAGTATCCATAAAACTTTCCATAAAAGAAAATCCCATACCTGCTCTATCTAGTTCAGGTTTAGATGTATACATAGGTTGCATTGCTTGCTTTATATCTTCAATTCCTTTTCCTCTATCTTCTATTACAACTTTTATCATTCTATCTTCTAATTCACATCTTAAATATACAAATTTTGATTCATCTTCTTCATATCCATGCACTATGGAATTTGTCACAGCCTCTGATACAGCCATTTTTATATCTGATAGCTCATCTAATGTTGGATCTAATTTTGCTGCAAAAGATGCAACAATTACCCTAGATAAACTTTCATTTTCGGATTTTGCTGAAAATTTAACCTCTAAAATATTACTCATTCTAAAAGTTCCCCCCTATTATTAAGAATTTATTGCATCCTCAAAGTTATCATACATGCTTATAATTTTATTCATTCCAGATAAATTAAATATTTTTTTCAATCTATCATTCATATTTATGACTGCTATTTTGCCTCCATGACTAACTATTTTTTTATATCGTCCTATTATTACTCCTATTCCAGAAGAATCCATAAAATTTACATATTGGAAATCAAATATTATATAATCTATTTGTTTTTTCATTAATATTTCATCTATTTCTGATTTTACATCTCTTGCCACGTGATGGTCTAATTCTCTAGACAAAATTTCGACTAATAAGGTTTTGTCTTCAAGATAACATTTAATCATATCTTTTCCCCCTTATTTAAATATTTACATCTAATGAATTCTATTAAAATTCTTTCTATCCTTCAATGAAATTTAACTAGTTTTGTTATTTTATGGCTTTTATTACCTATACCTTAGTTATTTCCAATATTTACTTGTTATATTCTTATTATTTTTGAAAAATAAAAAAGTGCCTAAAAAGTATTAAAACTTATAGACACTTGGTACTTACATTCAAGTTATTAAATTTTTTATGATAGACATTCTCTCCAACCCTAGCCACTTTGGTTTTGGTATGAATTATTTTGCAATCAGTTTACCCTATCTAAATTCGCGGTGATTGCTCCGCTACACACTATATCTTGATTCTGTCATTATCTAATAAATATCTACTATATTTATCTCTAAATTATTTGATATAACTAATTTTTTGTTTGTAAATTTAAAAATTTCCTTATATTAAGCTTGTGATACTTTCACAAATCTTACCACAACTTTCTTCCATATAATTCCTATTATAAATGTTTGAACTGGTATCATAAGAACAGCTTTCATTATACGAGTAGGAAGTAAGGCTATATATCCTTTCCCCATTAATATAGATAACCATAAAGTATCTAAACCTAAGTTTATAACAAGACATACAATTAAAACTGCACCTATTATCCTAGGCCATGTCTTTGGTTTATTATATAAAAATACACCATAAACTACACCTGTTAAAAATGCTGTAAGTGTAAAACCTGGGAAATAAGATCCACTTGGGAATATCATCATTCCTAAAATATCACCTATTGCATATGCTACACCAGCACTTATAGGACCATACATCATCGCTATTATAGCAACTGGTAAAAATCCAAATCCTATTCTAACTATTTGTATATTTATAGAACAGAATCTTGTTAAAATAACTTCTATTGCTATTAACAAACTAATTTGTATTAATTTTTTTACATCAAATTTCTTATCCATAAATTTCCTCCTATCCTAGCTAGACACATTTCATATTATTTATGTGTGTGGAGGTATTAAAAATGATAATTACTTTTTATATTTTTTATGCTGCTTTTATCACTAATTAATATAGTCTACCTATATAATCTAAATAACTATTAAACTAAATAAATATATTATATTCATTTAAAAATAAGTAAATTCAATATGTTAGTATAGTTGCCATATTTTTTTCTAACTTCATAATGTCATTAGAATTGTCATAAATGAATTGAAATTTTCTTAAATGCTTTTATCTTATTGTCATTAAAAATACATGATAGATATAAAAGTATTTTGTGGTAATTATCCTAACAATTATATATAAATTATATCATAAATAAATACTACTTGTATTGTTAAATAAACTTATATTTCATATGTTAAATAATTCCGTTTAATATTTACTACAACAAAAAAAGTAACTTAATTATTAAACTAAGTTACTTTTTCTAAATTATTTTCTTCTTGTGTTAGCTTTTTCTATATTAATTTTGTTACCTTTGATTTTAACATTTTTTAATTTTTCTAAAACTTTTTTAGCATTTGCTTTTGGAACTTCAACAAATGTATATTTGTCATATATATCTATTGTTCCAACTAATTTACCTGGTATTCCAGCTTCTCCAGCTATAGCTCCAACTATATCTTTAGCTTGAACTCTTTGATTTTTACCAACATTTATAAATAATCTTACCATTCCAGCTTCAGCATTTCTACCACGTTTTCTATCTCTACGTCCTTTTCTTCCTGACTCTTCTTTATAGCTTGATTTTTCTTCTACTATTTCTTCTTTTTCTTCATCACCTAAAGCTAATTTAACAAGAGCAGCTGCTATTTCTATAGCTTCTAATCCTTCTTCTTCACAAAGATTTTCTATCCATTGAGTTTGTTTTGATAAGTTGCTATCTTTTATAGTTTCTTTAACTTGTTTGAAGAATGCACTTACTTTTTTCTCTTCAACATCAGCTATTGTTGGTATGTCATGTCTAACTAATTTACATTTAGTATATCTTTCGATATCTTTCATTTTTCTTATTTCTTTACCAAATACGAAACTGAATGATATACCTTCTCTACCTGCACGACCAGTTCTACCGATTCTGTGTACATAATATTCTTCGTCTTGTGGTAAGTCATAGTTAAATACCATTTCAACATCATCAACGTCTATACCTCTAGCTGCAACATCTGTAGCAACAAGTATATCTATTGTACCTTGTCTGAATTTATCCATAACTATATCTCTTTGAGTTTGTTTTAAATCTCCGTGAAGAGCATCTGCAAAATATCCTCTTGCTTGTAATTCACTAACTAACTCATCAGAACCTCTTTTTGTATTACAGAATACTACAGATAATTTAGGATTATATACATCTATTAATCTACATAATACTTCTAATTTATTAGCTCTTCTAGTTTCTATATAATATTGTTTTATGTTTGGTACAGTTAATTCTTTTCTTACTATTTTTATTAATTCAGGATCATCTTGGTATTTTTTAGTTAATTCTAATATTTCTTTTGACATTGTAGCTGAGAAGAAAGTCGTTTGTCTTTCAGCTGGTGTTTGTTCTAATATTAACTCAATATCTTCTCTGAATCCCATATCTAGCATTTCATCAGCTTCATCAAGAACTAACATTTTTACATCGTCCATTTTTAAAGTTCTACGATTTATATGGTCTATAACACGCCCTGGTGTTCCTATAACAACTTGTACTCCGCTCTTTAATGATTTTATTTGTCTATCTATTGGTTGCCCACCATAAACTGGAAGAGTTTTTATTCCACTTTTATATTTCCCTAATTTTCTCATTTCACTAGATACTTGGATAGCAAGTTCTCTAGTTGGACATAATACTACTGCTTGTACAGATTTTTTATTTGGATCTACCATATCTAATACTGGTATAGAGAAAGCTGCAGTTTTTCCTGTTCCTGTTTGTGCTTGTCCTATAACATCTTTTCCAGTTAATATTACTGGTATAGATTGCGCTTGTATTGGAGATGGTTCTTCAAATCCTAGTTCCGCTACTGATCTTTTTATCTCATCACTTATTGGTAAATCTTCAAATTTTATTATATTCATAAATTATTTATTTCCTTTCCGTTATCATAAATATTAACTTTTCTATTATATAGTTTATTTCAATATTATGCAATTATATTTTTACCTAAAAAGAAGGTCCTATTCAGCTAATAACTTATTTTATCATTAGTTGAATAAAACCTTATATAATATGTATGTAATTTTTTTATTATGCTAAATACATAAAGTATAAAGTACTTATATAAATTATATACACTACCAATAATAATATACCTTGTAGTCTATAAATCTTTCCACTTTTAATTGTAGGAAGTATTAATGTTAATAGAAGTATTATCATAAATATGAAATCAACCTTTATATTTTGTGCTAATATTGGTAAATCATTTATTAATGATGAAAATCCTATAACTGAAGAGATATTTAATATATTTGCTCCTAGTATATTTCCAACAGATATACCATGATGTTTCTTTTTTATAGCAGTTAATGAAGATACTAACTCTGGTAAAGAAGTTCCAAGTGCTATAACTGTTAAACTAACTATCCCCTGTGGAATACCTATAAAATCTGCTATTTTCACACCATTATCTACTAATAATCGTGAACCGACTACCATCATTATTAAACCAAGTATAAATAAAAGCCCTATTTTTAAATTTTCATGCTTACTCGATTTTTTATTACCACAGTAGTTTAACTCTAATTTTTCATTTGACTTACTTTGATTTGATACACTTTTAATATTCGAATACATATAAATTGATAGTAATCCTAGTAATAATATTCCATCTATCCTATTTATAGATCCATTTATACCTAGAGTTATCAATGATATGACAGAAACTAATAAAATAATTGATTTTGAAGAAAACATCTTCTTATCTACCTTAAATGGACTTATTAATGCTACTAGTCCTAAAATCAAACCTGTGTTACATATTATAGACCCTACCGCATTACCTAAACTCATCGTTGTATGATTATCGATAGATGCAAAAACAGAAACTGTTAACTCTGGAAGTGTTGTTGCAAAACTTACTATAGTCGCTCCTAATATTAATTCTGATATTCCAGTCTTCTTTCCTATTTTTACTGTACAGTCTATAAATATATCTGCTCCTTTGCTAATTAAAATAAACCCTACTAGAAATAAAATTATTACCACAGTCATCTTATCCCCCCTATTTTATAGGTATTCAAAATCTAAATCTTTATGATATAAAATAAAATTTTAAATTTTTTAGCATTTTTTAGAAAAAAGTGTTTAAGGAATTATTTGGCGGGTATTTAATTAATATAACAAAATAATATATTCTTTCCCTTAAAATACAAATATTTTGACAGTAGATTTTTGTATACAATATACTACATTTGTGCTAGAATATATTTGTTGTAAGTTATAAACTATAAATAAAATTTCAATTATAAATTTCAACATATTTTAATTAATTATTATTTACAAAAATAGTAATAAATACTTTTAGGAGGATGTCTCATGAACGCATGGCAAGGTTTTAAAACTGGAAAATGGACTAAAGAAATAGACGTTAGAGGATTTATCCAAGCTAACTACACTCCATATGAAGGAGATGCTTCTTTCTTAGCTGGTGCTACTGAAAACACTAAAGTACTATGGGAAGAAGTAATGGAATTATTTAAAAAAGAAAGAGAAAATGGTGGAACACTAGACGTTGACACTAAAACTGTTTCTGCAATAGATGCTTACGCACCTGGATATATAGACAAAGATAGAGAAACTATAGTTGGTTTACAAACTGACGCACCTTTAAAAAGAGCTATAATGCCTGAAGGTGGTATAAGAATGGTTGAGTCTTCTTGTAAAGCTTACGGATTCGAATGTGATCCACAAGTAAGTGAAATATTCAC
>ERZ827126.2616-NODE-2616-length-12320-cov-4.704444_pt1 | contig 12320 bp, 19 predicted proteins | sample MGYA00519780_ERZ827126 | MGnify/ENA primary metagenome ERZ827126 (study PRJEB31778, sample SAMEA3449262) | human gut metagenome | biome: human gut; feature: human-associated habitat; material: faeces | place: United Kingdom | collected 2010/2012 ...
TCATATCTAATACGGGGATTACTATAGTTACAATCCGTAGGTATCCGATTCTTTTTTGCAAGTCTGATCCAGTTTATCTTTTGCTTATTCTTCTTTTTGCTCAGATTTTATAGCATCGTTAATTAATTTTTGTGATTCAGTAATGCAACCAATTACCATGGCTAATTCGGATGATATATTTTTTTCTTTGTATATATCAGTGATTTTATCATATTTTTCGTCAAAAATAAATCTGCTAATATTGAATATTGTGTTGACATCGTCGTTGTGAAATTTTAAATATTCGCTTTTACGAAGTTCAATTAAGTTACAATTAGGGAATGAGGACCGTCCCATGGATTTTCCCCATAGTAAATACATATTGTAAGAACGCTGTGTAATCGATCCGTTTTCTTCATTGTGATCATACTAGCAAAAACAAGAATAAATGTCAATATATGTAAAATAAGATAAACATAAATAATGAAACAAAAAAGAAGATATGAGCTGCCGAGAGCGATAGCAGATTATTTCTTAACAGATAATTATTGAGTGTTAACACAGAATTCGTCTGATAAGTTCTAAATCATTGGAAAAGTAGTAGAGGAAACATCCAAAACAAAATTTCAATATCTTAAGAACAAATTAAACGAATATTATATGAATGGTAAAGTAAGAAATAAAATTTTAAAGATAATGAAAAAGAGTTAGGTTTTTATCAGTATAAAATTAAGAATGATTTGGTCTGTCTTTGTATGTAGATTTTACATATCCTTGATGATGCCAAGTTCGATTACCACTCTTAGTTGTCCAATAAATGTAGTCTCCTTGTTTAACAGAAGAGTAGGATCTTTCATGTAGATAACTGGGATCAGTGTATAAATTACAAGTTAAATCTCCTAAACGATCAGTTCTTTCTTCAATCATAGAAACTGCAACACCATTTGAATCTGTGTAAATATGCTGATTCGTTTCAAGTCCACAATGGTTAGCCTGATGATCTACCCCAGGATTATTTTGATCCACTTTATTGGCAGAATCTATTGAGCAGGCAACACCCCAGCAAGCGGCTACATACTCATTGGTCGTAAATGTTTCTTCAAAAGCCATAGGACGTTCGTATTTTCGTTTCATAAAATTCCCCCTAATGTATTAATTTATTCGTAGTATGTATAATTCCCCTTAAAATATACAACATCATTGTATAAGGAAAAACTGCTTGAAGTAAGTATTTTTATGAAAAATTCAATGATTGATAGGTAAATATTATGATATGCGAAGAGATTACATGTGAACTTGAGATTATTTACTGGCAGATTATGAAAAAAATAAGTATTTTTTTACAAATGATTGCAAAATCTAGGATTTTAGACTATAATAAAGTTAAAATATTAAATTAGAAGATGATGGTTTGTTGAAATAGCAGATTACGAAAAAAAGATGCCTTTTACAGATGGTTTATTGCGTTAAATGGAAGATTCTAGTATAATATAGTCATAAAAAAGATGTTGCAGAATGTGCAATATAAGATGAAGATAGAATTTGTATAGTAGGAAAGGGGAAAAGATTATGAAAAGAAGATATGAAAGACCAAGTGCTTATATAGAAGAATTTACACCGAATGAGTATGTGGCGGCTTGTGGAGATAAGAATAAGGTGTATAAGTTTGAATGTAATGCGCCAGAAGGTAAGTTATACTATTATCCGAATGGAAGAGGTCAGAGAGCTAAGAAAATAGGAAGTTATCATCCATGTCAAGCAAAACATGAGGCAAGTACTGACGATGATTTTTATGATGGATTTGTTGATTATATTCGGAATGGACGAGAAGATGAAGGAGAGGCTGTAATTGTTTGGAGAGGGCCTTGGGGTAATAATGGTCATGCAACAAAGAATTTAAATAAGAATGAATGGGATACAAATAAATCATAAAAAATACAAAAAAGAACCGTACCTATCGGTTCTTTTTTATTACAGGGAGAGTGATCATGGACCTATTTGACACTAACACTACCTTCGAACGCCAACTTTTCTCAAAGGCAGCAAGGAACCGTATTCCGCTTTATGGAGTACTGGAGTTATTGCCTCTCTGCAACTTAAACTGTGACATGTGCTACGTCCATTTATCCAAACAAGAAATGCAGTCCCAAGGAAGATTGCGAAGTTTGGATGAATGGATTTCCCTTGCAAAGCAAATGAAAGATGCAGGGACATTGTTCTTGTTGTTAACGGGTGGAGAGCCTTTATTATTCCCTCAATTTAAAGAATTATACTGTGCATTAAAAGATATGGGTATGATCCTTACGCTCAATACCAATGGGACGTTGATCAATGAGGAATGGGCGGAATTTTTTGCGAAGAATAAGCCAAGAAGGATAAATATAACTTTATATGGATCAAAGAATGAGACATACGAGAAGCTATGCCATATGAAGGATGGATTTGACAAAACGATCAGAGGGATTGAATTATTAAAAAAATATAAGATTGATGTCAAGATCAATGGAAGCCTTGTGAAGAAGAATTTTCATGACAGGATGGAAATCATAGATATCGGAGAAAAGTATGATATCCCAGTTCGGATCGATACTTATATGTATCCATCCGTGCGTGAGCGGACAACTCCTTTTAATTTTCATGAGAGATTAAACCCAGAGGATGCTGCAAAGGCAAGGGTTGAAATCTTACACCGGGAAATGGGGGATGAACTTTTTGAGCAATATGCGAAGCAGACCATTTATCTGGCAGAACATACAGAAGAAGGAGATGCCTGTCCTGGGCATATGACATGCCGGGCTGGGCAGAGTTCGTTTGTTATTAATTGGCAAGGTATGATACGTTCATGTGTCGTGTTAGATCAGCCAAGTTATGATGCCTTTGACACAACGGATGATTTTATGACATTGTGGAATAAGATCGTGAAAGAAACAGAAGAGATCAAAACAAGCATGGAATGTAATCAATGTAAATTAAGACATGTATGTAATACATGTGCAGCGGCAGCGATTGCAGAATGTGGAGATTCTGAGGGCGTTTCAAAATATTTATGTGAATATACGAAGGAAACAGTTAGTAATTTAAAAGAGTTTTACTAAGAAGCAAAATATGGAGAAAGAAGTTGCATAAAGGACTTCCTTCTCCATATTTTATAGATAATAAGTTATTCAATATTCTCAAGATACTTCTGAACCATTTCATCCTCGTTCAAATCTATATGCTTCAATACAAAATCATACAAAGGCTGCACAACATCCGCACCTTCTTCTAACTCATCTACAATTTGGTCAAAAGATTTATTTTTATGGAGTTTTTTCACGATTAACTTAAGCTTATTTTTGGTTTGTCCTTGTAATCTGCCTTCTAATCTGCCTTCTAATCATCTTTCCTGGCGACCTCTTTCCTCTAATTCTTCAAGTGCCTTGCACATATTCACGCTACCGTTACTGAAAACTTATAAAAAGTTATAAACCTTTATGTTTCATTCCTACTTCAACGAGTATGCTTTTGTAACGAATCAATTCATGTACTACTCACAAGTTCCTGTACTCTCATACTCTGCATGAATATTGTAAGTTTCATAATTCATCACAAGATCACAAATCCAAACATCTTGATTTTCTTTTTTATCAATTTCTATTCCTTTTAAATCAGATTTAAAAATTCTAAGGAATTCTGTTAATTTACTTATTGCAATATATTCTCTATGATTATCAGATTGATCTAAATAAACATGTAGTTTTCTTCCAAAGAAAAAAAGTAACCATATATATATATACTCTTTTCCATTATATTTTGTAATGTTTTTTTCTTTGCCTCTGGAATTAAAAATTTTTCATAAAATAAACTACTCATTGATTCCATCGTCAGTAAATTTCTTGTTTTTTCAATTACATCCTTCAATAATTCGCCATCATCAATCTCTAATATTTCTATATTTCCATTAATAACTTCAAAAATAATTTTCATATTATCACTTCTTGAAGTAGCTTTTTTTGTAGATAATCGCTCATATACAATACTGTATCTTCCTGTAACATCTTTTGATAAAATTAACTTATAACGACATACAACAAGAGAATCAAGAATTTTCACCATAAAATCGCTTTCAATGGATAATTGTCCTGTTTTTTTATTTATAATAGCATCCAAATTTTTTTGTATAATTGGATTGTTTAAATAACCTGAATCTGTAAGAATATTCTTTAAAATCTTAACTGAAGTCACTATTCCCGATTTTCCCGATCCATTCATTCCGTAAATTCCTTTGATATTATATCCATTCATATCTGGATTTTTAGAAATTGTTTTTTTATAAAATGATAGTTTCACATCTTCATCTAATGATTTTATCCCTTTAACTGAATAATTAATCAAATATATAAGTTGCACTTTCTGATTACTTCCTTTTCAATTTAGCTTCCGCCACTTCACACCTTTTACTTCCTCTAATAGACAATCTCTCCGTCCATGATCGTAACCAATACTTTCGTATCTAATATTTCTTTTGGCTTAACCTCGAACAGATTTCTATCTAACACGATCACTTCGGCCAGCATTCCTTCTTTTAATATTTCTGCCATTGTAATCCTTTGATCATCTTTCTTGCTTTGATCTGTATCCGTATGCTAACTAAGATTATAGCTGAATTAATGGTGCATTCTTCCTATGATGTGAAAGAATCCTGCAGAATCTATTTACCAGAGGTTAATGCAGCTCTATCAACACAAGAAGATGAAGAAACAGATTATTCTAAATTTTATCTGTTCTGTAAAAAATATTAATTAACCACAAGAGAACAGGATATCTTAAAACTACTCCTTGATGATATGAACAATACAGAGATCAGTAAAACTTTATGTATTTCCGTTGGTACTACAAAAGCTCATATTCATAATATATTTGCAAAAGTTGATATAAAACGTAGACGTGATCTGATGCAGATTTATGAAAAATATACAGCTTCTACTGAAGATGAATAACAATATGTTTTGCATAAAAATAATACCATTCACATTTTTTGTTGAATGGTATTATTTTTATTACTTATGAAGATATTTCTCCTTTGTTGCCATCCCACCCCGGATATGACGTTCCGATTTGTTGATATCAAGCACTTTCCTTGCTTGTCTTGCAAGTGTTTTGTTGATCATCTCTAATCGTTCTGTCACATCCTTATGTACTGTGCTTTTGCTGACTCCGAACTGCTTGGCTGTCTGGCGTACTGTAGCATTATGTTCAATGATGTAGATCGCACTTTCAATGACTCTTTCTTCCATGTATTTCTTCAATGGAAAAGCCCCCTGTAAATGTTGTTTTTACAGTTTATGCAGGTTTCTAGAGTTTGATAACGTTAATTATTGGTTGAATATTCGCTAGCGGAAGATAAAAGGAATTTCTTTTTCTATTATTTTGATTTAAAATAGTAGAAAATTCCAATAATGTCCGCCAAAAACCATCCTATCGGCACTGACATCCAGATTCCCTTTAATTCATTTTTCTTCCTTTGCCCCGTAGTTTTGTGCCACGTAGGTTGAAAATGCATTTCCGAAGTCTTGTACTGGCATGTATGCGAAGGAGTCTATCTTCACTGCGGCGGCAAATGCTGCCATAATAACGGTTCCAAAGCTGTTTACTAATCCTTGTACCATCAGAATTCCAAAGTTCATGATTGACTGCTGTAAGCTTGTCATAACGGATAAATTAAGGATAAGAGAAAGATTTTCTTTTCCCCAATACATATCTTCTTTTGTGATCCTGATATCTTTCACTTTCACATATGCATAGATACAGATTCCAATTCCCGATACATATTGTGAAAATACAGTTGCTCCTGCTGCTCCGCTTCCCATACAGAGTCCTAGAAGTATTGATGTTAAAAATGTCATAAGTGTATAAGAAGAACCAACAGCTGCCAACGCATTGGCACCTAGGTATCTTCCGACAACCCAGGTGTCTGCTACATTGTACAGCTGTTGTAATAGATTTCCAAACATTAATGGCATGGCGAAAAGTAATAAATTGACCGTAATCGGTCCTTTTGTTAAATTTCGCTGCATTTTTATTTCCTATCCTAACTTTAAAATCTAGAAATATACCAGTTGTTCTTTTGGTGGTTCTGATTTTTCAATACGGATCGCTGTCAGGATTGGCATTGTCTTATCATATGCTTCGTTGTATTCTGAATGAATCTGTGCTGTTAATGTAACCCATTCATTATTGAGAATTCTCTTTAATGTCTTAGATTTTGTATGATTTAATCTACACAGATATCCGATAAATGTCATATCATCTTCACAGCAAGTCATTGCTTTACGTCCAGGGATGATCATTCCTGGAGGCATCTTAGGACTTCTCTGAACCTGAACTCGCATTTCCACTGTCTTTCCTTCATAAACCTGTGGACGTTCCATAGCATCAATATACCAGATTCCATAATCTTCATCTTCGACTTTGATCACTTCTGCGTTCACATCATATGGAAGAAGTTCATCCTGTTCCATTTCTTTTCCATCGGCACGTTCGAACCCTACCTGTGCTCTTGGATTAACTGCTTTGATACTTCTTCGGAAACTTCCCATATTCGTGTTATCATCACAGCGGTTGAAAATGACAAGATCTGCCATCTTAAACATTTCCATAAATAAAGATTTCATGTTCTTTAGATACATATCAGCTGTGGATGCATCAACCGTTACGATCGCCTGATATAATTCAAGATCTGTCTCATCGATCACATCCATCAGATCATCAATAGAATACATTCCATTGTATTCGATCATAACACGATCTGGATAATAATTTCTCTGACATGCTCTGACAAATTCTTTTGTAAAATCTTCTATTTTTTCAATATTGATCACGAAAGAATTTGTCTTCTCCAGCATTTCTTTGTCATATTCGACTTCTCCTTCTTCAAATGTAAGGATCATTGTTTTCTCGCCGTCATTAAAATAATCCTGGCTTAATGTTTCTTTAATCAATGTGGATTTTCCACTCTCTAAAAATCCCCATACCAGGTATGCCGGTATTTCGTACATCTTTTTTCCTCCTGTTATTTAAAAGAATAAACCTTCTAATTCATCTTCTTTTAATTTAGATCCAATGACACAGATTCTTCCTGTGTAATCCGCACTTCCTTCACGGATTTCATATTCCCCTGGAACAAGGTCAAACTGAACCCATGATCCGTCTTCTGTCTGTAAGATACCTTTGGACCTTAAGATCATGCCATAACTGTCATCTTTAGATAATTTCTGTAAGATTTCTTCCAGTTCTTCTTTCTTATATTTCTTAGGTGTTTCTTTACCCCAGCTTGTAAATACTTCATCTGCATGATGATGGTGGTGATGATGATCATGATCATGGTCATGTCCGCATCCACATCCGCATTCTTCGTCATGATCGTGATGATGATGTTCGTGTTCATGATCGTGTCCGCATCCGCATTCTTCGTCATGATCATGATGATGATACTCATGTTCGTGTTCATGGTCATGATGTCCACCGCATACAGGGCAGATTTCCTCTTCTTCTAATAATTCTTTGGCCATATCATTTCCGTCTTCCATAACTTTTAAGATCTGTTCTCCTGAAAGTTCATCCCATGGTGTTGTGATGATCGCTGCTTTTTCATTATGTTCACGAAGAAGTGCTACGCTTTCATTTAACTTATCTTCTGCTACATCTCCTGTACGGCTTAAAATGATAGATCCTGCATATTCTACCTGATTATTGTAGAACTCACCGAAGTTTTTGATATACATCTTGCATTTCTTTGCATCTGCAACTGTTACAAAACTGTTTAAGTCTAAATCAACATCTTCTGCAACACCCTGTACCGCTTTGATCACATCAGATAATTTACCAACTCCTGATGGTTCAATGATGATACGGTCTGGATCATACTGTGTTACAACTTCTTTTAATGCACTTCCAAAGTCTCCAACTAAGGAACAACAGATACATCCTGAATTCATCTCTGTTACTTCGATTCCTGCATCTTTTAAGAATCCACCATCAATACCGATCTCACCAAATTCATTCTCGATCAGTACGACTTTCTCTCCTTTTAATGCTTCTTTTAATAATTTCTGGATCAGTGTTGTTTTACCTGCCCCTAAAAATCCTGATATAATATCAATCTTTGCCATTTTATATTACCTTCCTTTTGTATTAGTTCGTTCCGTAAGTTCCCTATTATCTTAAGTTCTTATTAGTTAAAGTACTTACACTCAGTATGTTACTTGCCACCTTAAGTTTTCAGGTACCATGTAAAATACCCCATATAAAGCTATTTTACTACTTCCATCAAATTTGTCAAAACATTCTTTCCGAAGTATAATAAAAACAATTAAAATAGAAGGAGTTATAACACTTATGAGAAAATATTACCCAAATTACTCCATTGGAACCGACGCATATTCCGACATCCCTATGGTATGTGAAAAATACGGAACAAAAGCTGTGATCATCGGTGGAAAGCGTGCTTTAGCCGCTGCCGCTGATATGATCAAAGAGGCCGTCAAAGACAGCAAGATTACGATTACAGGCGTCTTCGAATATGGTGGTGAAGCAAGCCGTGAGCATATTGATGAATTAAATTCTCATCAAGAAGTCGTTGATGCTGATATGATCTTTGCCTGTGGTGGTGGAAAAGCGATTGATACTTGTAAAGTATTAGCGCAGGAAAGTAAACGCCCATTCTTTACATTTCCAACGATTGCTTCTACTTGTGCTTCCTGCACATCCCTTGGTATCATCTATCACCCAGATGGTTCCCTTCGTGAATATTCTTTTCAGGAAAAACCTTCTGAATGGATCTTTATCAATACACAAGTAATTGCCAATGCGCCTGTAAAATATCTGTGGGCTGGAATTGGTGATACAATGGCGAAATTTTATGAATGTACGACAAGTGCACGTGGTGATGGTGATGAATTAGACCACAGTACTTCTATGGGAGTACAGATCAGTAACCTGTGTGCAAAGCCATTAGTAAAATATGGTGTAGAAGCTTTGGAAGAATGTAAAAATCACAGACCAGGAAAAGCTTTAGAAGAAGTTATTCTTGGAATTATTGTTTCTACTGGCTTTGTATCAAACCTTGTAGGTATTGATCTAAATACGGGCCTTGCACATGCATGCTATAATGGATTTACCGTTTGCAGATCTACCGAAGAACATGGACATCTGCATGGCGAGATCGTTGCTTATTGTATCCTGATCTTATTAAAGGTCGATCATCAGGAAGATGAATTTAAAAAGATCTATGAATTTTCTAAAAATATGGGATTCCCTGTAAAGCTTGCAGATATTCATGCAACGCTTGATGATATGGATGCTGTGATCACAAAGGCTTTGTCTGGAATTGATGTTCGTAAATGGCCTTATGAAGTAACTCCTGATATGATCCTTGATGCTGTAAAAAAAATTGAAGAAGTTTCTTTCTAAAAAATTTAGTGCCTGCTCACTGTTTGTGAACAGGCACTATTAAAATTATTTTACAGTTACTTTTATCATTCTTCTATAAATTTTTTAAAGGGCTTTGGTGTCATAAATGTTCCACTAGCAGTTGCCATGAGCTCTTGTTCTACATATGCTTTTCCAACAAAATTCATGATCGTTTTACCAGCAGACACTGCTTCTGCCTCAATTCTTACAATTGCTCCTGTTGGAATTCCTTTTAAAAATGTTGTAGACAGTTGTACAGTCGGTGCTACACTATAATCTCCTAAACCTGCGGTTAATGTTCCAAATGTAATATCAAACATTCCTACAATTGATCCACCAAACATAATACCAAATGCATTTTCATGAAATTTTGTTGCCTCATAGGTCATTGTAAGACTTTTCGTATCATAATCAAATCCCGTGATCTTTCCTTTTAGTTCCTTAAACACTCCATGTGCATTTATCTTTTCTAATTCATTCATTCGTTTTCTGATCTGCTTTTCAAAATTTTCTTTACTCATCTTATTTTTCTCCTGTATCGTACTTTATATTTTGTATATAAACGATATATATGTTTCATTTTCTGTCTGACATTTTATCATATTTTATCCTCTTGATGTATAGAAATTACGATATTCGGTATCCTATAAGAAAAAGGAGTTTTAATTATGGACAATGAAAATTTATTAAACAGTATTTATCAAAACATTGCAATGGTTTTAGAAACAATCCCAGAAATTCGTAAGATCACAACAGATTGTGATTTTAAAGCTCTGATCGTTGGGCAGGAGGAATCATATCAAAATTTATCAGACTCTGTAAAAGATGCTATTACTTCAAATGGAGATTCTACTGAAGAATTAAATGATCTATTAAAAACCTATTCTGAATGGATGACAAAATTAAAAGCCATGAGTGATAAAAATGTCAGCCATCTTGCTGAAATGTGCATTCAGGGATATACGATGGGAATGGTGAAGGCAATCCAAAAAAGTCATCTCTACTGTAACGCTTCAAAAGAAGCAAAACACTTTGGTGAGAAGCTTATTTCCCTTCATGAAAAAAGTATCAATGATTTAAAAAAATATTTGTAATCGTCAAATCATTGTGCTATGATTAATTTTGTTATTGATAGATTTTAATGTTCACGACCGATACGGATACATTCATTTATTTCTATGAATGCATAAAGCAAGTAATGGTTCGTGGACTTTTTCTTTTTTATAAAGAATTTTTATTAAAATGACTGTCATTAACAGTTACATGTATTTTTTATTAATAAGAAAGTAGAGGTACCCAGATGAGTAATGGTACAGTAAAATGGTTTAATGCAGAAAAAGGTTATGGATTTATTTCACAGGAATCTGGAGATGATGTGTTTGTACATTTTTCTGCAATCCAGGGTGAAGGATTTAAGACTTTAGAAGAAGGACAGCAGGTAAGCTTTGATATTGAAGAAGGACCACGCGGAAAACAGGCATGTAATGTTGTGAAATTTTAATTTGCTGGTTTGATGACGAAAGTTATTGGTGGAATATTATAAAAAGGGTTATCTGTCTGCGACGCACTCTCGCTCGACTCACACGCAGCTGTACTAAGCTCCTGAATGGTCTAACGACCATCCACTCACTAAGTGCAGGCGTGTTCCTACGGTCTCAGACAGATAACCCTTTTTATAATATTCAAATAATTTACGTAATCGAAACCACTAGTGGATGTGTATGGAAAATGTTACTGGCTTTAAACTGGGGTTTTCTCAGACAGAAGATATATATGAAATTAGAATGTATTTCAAACATCTCATCAAATCGGTGTTCATGAGTCTCTTTAATCTTCCGTTAACGAATACAAAACTTATCAGCCAATACCCTATAACATACACTCTGTATAGTGATTTCGATAGACTTCAGTTTTATGTGACAGAAATTAACGATCATTGATTGGTGTATATTCTTTCCGTGGTGCCACAGCCTTATAAGCTGGACGAATAATACGATTACCATTCGTCAATTCTTCCATTCGATGTGCAGACCATCCAACGATACGTGCGATTGCAAATAATGGTGTATATAACTGATGTGGTAATCCTAACATGCTGTAGATAAATCCACTATAGAAGTCGATGTTTGCACTGACTCCTTTGTAGATCTTTCTCTTCTCACCAATGACCTGTTTGGCAAGACGTTCTACCGTTGCATACAATTGATATTCTTCTTCTTTTCCTTTTTCTTCAGAAAGCTGTTTTACGAATCGTGAAAGAATCTTGGAACGTGGATCTGATAATGAATATACTGCATGTCCCATACCATAGATCAATCCTGCTTTGTCGAATGCTTCTTTATTCAGCAGTTTTAATAAATATTCACGAATTTCTTCTTCATTGGACCAGTCTTTGACATTGGCTTTTAGATCATCGAACATCTGTACGACTTTAATGTTTGCTCCACCATGTTTTGGACCTTTCAATGAGCAAAGGGCTGCTGCGATCGCTGAATATGTATCTGTTCCTGAAGATGATACAACGTGTGTTGTGAACGTAGAGTTGTTACCTCCACCATGCTCTGCATGAAGCACTAACGCCATATCTAGTAATTTTGCTTCCAGTTTTGTATATTTGCTGTCTGGTCTTAACAGATGAAGGATATTCTCTGCTGTAGAAAGTTCTGGATTTGGAAGATGAATGAATAAACTTTCTCCTCTCTCATAATGATTGTATGCCTGATATGCATATACAGAAAGTACAGGGAATAATGCGATCAGCTGAATGCACTGACGCAGTACATTTGGCAGTGAAATATCACTTGCATTGTCATCATATGAAAATAATGTTAAGACGCTTCGTGCTAATGTATTCATCATGTCACGGCTTGGTGCTTTCATGATGATATCTC
>ERZ827126.2619-NODE-2619-length-12293-cov-4.253391_pt1 | contig 12293 bp, 9 predicted proteins | sample MGYA00519780_ERZ827126 | MGnify/ENA primary metagenome ERZ827126 (study PRJEB31778, sample SAMEA3449262) | human gut metagenome | biome: human gut; feature: human-associated habitat; material: faeces | place: United Kingdom | collected 2010/2012 ...
GCCTCGTGGTGGGCAAGCCCGCAGCCATGATGCTGGACCGGGAAAACGCCACCGTGACCATCTGCAATTCCCGCACCCGGGACCTGCCCGCCCTCTGCCGGGAGGCCGATGTGCTGGTGGTCGCCATGGGCAGGCGGGGAGCCATCGGGGCCGATTGCCTGCGGAAAGGTCAGGTCGTGGTGGATGTGGGCATCCACGTCAATGAAGAGGGCAAGCTCTGCGGCGATGTGCGCTTTGATGAGGCAGAACCCATCGTGGAGGCTGTTACCCCGGTGCCCGGCGGTGTGGGCACAGTGACCACCTCTGTGCTGGTGGGCCATGTGGTGGATGCCGCATCCGCACAGTAAAACAGAAAACAACAGGCGGTACCGGAAATTTTCGGCACCGCCTGTTGTTCTCATACGGTTGCAAGCACGGCAAGGATGCTCTGCCAGCGGGGGTTCTGCACCTGCTGCGCGGCACGGCGGGGCGCGGAAGGTGAAACCGTGCGGGCAGGACGCTTTACGCAGTCAGCCGGCTGCGTAAAGGGGGAGGCGAGTTCGGCCTGCCAGCGGGCGGCCAGTGCCATGGCTTCAGGGCTGGATTGCAGGGTGCGGCGCTCCGTTCCGGCCAGAAAATCGCCCAGCCAGCAGAGAATGGCCGCAATGGGCAGGCAGTCGGCGGCACGGGTGGACCAGTAGTTCCACTCGCCGCCCCGGCCCACAAAGCTCTCCACGGTGATCATGGCACCTTCCCGGGCAGATTGAGGCAGGCAGGAGCGGGAGGTGCCTGCCGCGCGGCGCAGCTCCCGCAGAATGATCTCAGTACGGCCCGCGTCCAGGGTGTCATCCCGGATGCAGGCGGAAAAGTCCGCGCTGTCCAGCAGGTTTTCGGCCCGGGTGGGGAATTGCCCTGTCATCTCGCCGGATGCGTTGTGGCAGAGCTGCCAGCCCTTGCGGAACAGCTGGAAGTTCAGGTTGCGGCGGCCCATGGTGGAGTAAAACACCCGGGCGCGGCCATTGGGAGACTGCCGCAGCTCCAGATAGGCATCAGCGCCGCCCAGGTCCTGTACCTTGACGGTCAGGAGCAGGGAAGAATTGTTTTTCTGTGCGGACATGGCACGGTGCATCTCTTCAAAATAGCGGCTGGCATCCATAGCGGGTCTCCTCTCTGGTTTTGGATGATGTGTCGGAAACCATCCATCGGTTGTTCTCTGCCTGCATTATAACATATACGACAACAAAATACAACTATAAGTTTGACAAAAACCAAAATATTTTGGAAATTTGGGGATGTGGACAAACGGATTGGTTGTAAATGGAAAAGGCTTCTCCCGTCGGAGAAGCCTTTTGTGGTGGCAGGATTCAATCGCCCAGCTCCCGGATCTCATTCTGGATGAGCCGCCCAGCGGCGCGTGCCAGCTGATCCATGCCCCGGATGCGGGCGAGATTTTTGCCGTAGATGCGTTCTGCATCGTGGCTGGAGCTGTCCTCTCCCATGAACACGGCAGAAACGCGCAGACCATTGCGCCGCAGGGTGCGCACCTCGGCGGCGGCATCGTCCACGCCGTAGGAGCCGCCGTAATCACAACCCAGCGGTTGTTCCGGGCTGGGTGGTACGCGGCGGCTGTCGTTGGGGGAAGCATCCGTCAGCAGGATGAGCAGATGCCGGGGCGCTGGGCCGGGGTCAAAGCTGACCAGATCGCCTGCCGCCCGCAGGGCAAGGCCGTCGCGGTTCCAGCCCGATGCAAAATACTGGTCGATGCCCTGCAGGCTTTTGTCCGCAAAGCCCTTGAGCACCCGCAGAACCGTATAGCCCCGCAGACTGCAGAAGCTGCTGACCCGCACCGGGATGCCGCAGGCGGCAAGGCTCTGGGCCAGGATCGTGCCCTGCGCCGCAATGACCTCCTGACAGTGGAGCCGGGAAGCCGACGCGTCCAGCAGCAGGTCCACGGTGAAGGAGGGCTGATTCTCCTCCTCGGCACAGCGGAACACCCGGCTGTCGTTCAGAAGGGGAGCGCGCCAGACCCGCTCCGGGTCCAGAGCGCCGCTGCGGGCGATCCGGGCATTGGGCTGCTGGTGGACCAGAATGCAGTTGCGGATCTGCTCGGTGAGCCGGAGCACCACGCTGCGGTGAAGCGCCCGGTTTTTGGCGTAGTAGGCGCGGTTGCGGTCGGCCTGCAGCTGAGCCTGCTCGGCCAGGTGCTTTGCCTCCGGTGTGGGGGCCTGTTCCGGGCTGGGCACGCCGGAGGCAAACCAGAGGCGGCACCCGAGGTGCGCCCCGGTGCAGAGCGCCTGCTCGGCCTTGCGCAGACGCTCGGGCGGATAGAGGGAACGACCAAAGCAGCTTTCAATGTAGGCGCGGTCCTCGGCGGCATTCTGCCGCAGGGTGATGTGGGCCAGCCGCTTGTCTGCCATGGGGCCGGAGCCGCCCGCTTCCACGGAACCGGAGTGCTCCACGGTCAGACGGTCGGTCTTGATCATCTGGGTGGGCAGCGTTTTGGTGGCAAGAGAGGCCAGCAGCCCCTCCAGATGCAGATGAAGCCCCACTTTGTGCCGGATCCTGCCGTCAAACAGGGCAAACCTTGCAAACAGGCCCAGCAGCTCACCCTTGAGCTGGCCGGGCTGGGGCGGTTGGGCTGGGGAAAGTGCCTCTGCCAGCCGGCTCTCGTAGGGGGTCATCACAGGGGGATGCCTGCCCTGTACGGTGCGCCAGCGGTCAGCCTGCATGGTGTAAACCAGCTGATTTTTTGCCATCCACTCCTGCCGCGAAAGTTTGTACTGGATGCCGAAGAAATAGTCCGCGTGGGCCCGGCGCAGCTCGGAAAGGACCGGGCGGCGGGGCAGCTCCAGCAGATAGACCGCGCTTTCGAGGTAGAGCCATGTCAGATCGTCCAGCTGGCTCTCCCGGAGATCGCCGTCCCATGTGGCAAAAAGGTCGCGGAGCAGGTCGTCGCCATAGTATTTGTGCACCAGCCCCACGACACAGTTCATATAAAAATCGATCGTTCCGTCGGTGTTGCGTGCCAGGAAAAGCGGCTCGAAGCCGTAGGCTCCCGCCGCCGCCCACACCTGATTGGCGGCCCGCCGCTCCTCGGCGGTATAACTCCGGGCATCCATCAGCGGAACAGCTTTTCAGCCGTCAGGCTGGCCGGGATGCGGGCGGCGATCACGTCCCGGATCAGCCCCTGCTCGTAGGAATCAAAGGCCTTGTTGGTGATGCCCATGTCCAGCGCAGGCCCCGCAGCCACGCCCCGGCGCATCAGGCGCAGAGCGTCCAGCATTCCGCGCAGATCCAGCGCTTTGGTGGAAATTTCGGCGCTGTCGCATTTCTTTTGCAGGTCAAGGAAGAGCAGAGCAAACTGGTGCACATATTTGTCCGTCAGGTCAGCAAACTGGGCCCGCAGCAGCTTTTCAAGGTTTTCCTCCGTGATGGTGGGCATCTGGATGACTGCAAAGCGGGAGGTCAGGGCCTCGTTCAGCTCCCGGGTGCCCGCGTAGCCATAGTTCATGGTGGCGATGAAGCGGGTCTCTTCGGCCAGCGGGATGCGCTCGTAACCGGGCACATCAATGGCGCGGCGGAAGTCCAGCACGGCGTGGAGGACGGCCAGGGCCTCGTTTTTGGCCATGTTGATCTCGTCCAGCACGCCGAAGCCGCCGCACTGGGCACAGCGGTAGACCGGCCCGGGCCGGAAGGTGACCGCCCCATCCACAAAGGTGTCCATGCCGATGAGGGAGGCTGCATCCATGTTCACATGGAACGAGATGTCCCATGCGGGGCGGCCAAAGGCGGCGGCCAGATTTTCGGCCAGCACATTTTTGCCGGTGGCCTTGCCGCCGGCCAGCAGCAGGTTTTCGCCGCAGAGCAGGGCCGCCAGTGCCTGCTCCCAGACCTCCCGGCCATAATAGGTAAAGCCGGAAACGGGGATGCGGGGGCGCAGGGCCTCGGGCAGAGCGTGGGCGGCGCGGTATTCTTCCACAGCGCGCAGCAGGTCGGGGCTGATGCCCTCCTGCCGTAATGTTTCCATCAGATCAGACATCCAAGACATCTCCTTGCGGTTGGCTTTGCCAAACCGATTTTTCAGCCTTATCATAGCACAACCACTCCGGTTTGTGTAGGGGGCGCGGGGGCATTTTTTGCCGGATTTTTGCCCGGGAAATGCCGCAGGGTGGAACGGATCTGTGTGCTGCCGTGCGGACGAAGGAGTTTTTCGTGCCCGTGGATCGTGCGGCAGCGGATATTTTGTGGAAAGCTGTCGAAATGGCAGGTGTTCCGCGTTGTGGGTATCCACTTTTGGCTCAGAATGGTAAAAATTCCGGAAATTCGATTGACAAATCCGAATATTTATCGTATAACCTATATATGGGAACAATTCCGGAGGGAATGCGGAACTCGTGCCCCTGCCCGTTCCTGTCGGAGGAACCACGGTCTGGTTCTGGTGCCGGTGCACTTGGTTTGGTGCAGACGGTAAGTATAGATTGATTTGAAAGAGAGGAATCCCCGATATGATGAACAATGAGATCAAAATGCCCGCTAACTTTGCTGCGATCGATGAGAACGAAATGGTGTACCTGCAGGGTGGCGCAGCCACCGAGGCTACCGCTTGGGACGTGTTCCTGAACGTTGGCAAGCTGTTCAACTACATCGCCCGCGTGTTCTCCGCAGGCAGTTCCATCGTCAACAACATCAATGTTATCGTGACCACCTTCCAGACCCTGAGCACCTTCAGCCTGACCGCTAAGAACTAAGGTTTGGGCCAAAACCGAATCAGCATTCACAGGGCATCCGCTCCGGCAGGCGCGGGTGCTCTTTTTTGCTGCACAGGGCGGGAAGGCATTCGCCCCCAAATGCAGGAAAGGAGCCTTTTTTCTGCAAAGCGGGCGGATTGTCCATTGACAAGGCTCAAGAGGGTGTCGTATACTAACGATGCCTTGCAAGAAACCCCGCATCCGCGGAATAAAAGAGGAGAGAGAATATGAAAAATAACAACAGCAGCATCAAGACCGTTGTCGCTGTCGGTATCGGCGCGGCATTGTTCTTTGTTCTGGGGCGTTTTGTGGCCATTCCCAGCCCGGTGCCCAACACCAACATCAGCCTGCAGTACGCCGTTCTGGCCCTGCTGGCTGCCATGTACGGCCCCGTGGCCGGCGGCCTGATCGGCTTCATCGGCCACACCCTCATCGACCTGTCCTGGGGCGGCAGCCCCTGGTGGAGCTGGGTCATCGCCTCCGCCTTTGTGGGCGTTGTGGTGGGCCTGTTCTCCAAGAAGCTGAACCTGCAGGAAGGCGAGTTCAGCAAGAAGCAGGCAGCTTTCTTTGCGCTGGCCAATATCGTGGCCCATCTGCTGGCCTGGGTCCTGGTGGCCCCCGTGCTGGATATTGTCATCTACGCCGAGCCCGTCAAGAAGGTGTTTGCACAGGGTGCATTTGCCGCAGTGTCCAACAGTATCACCGCTGTGGTGGTGGGCGGCCTGCTGGTGCTGGCTTACACCAGAACCATCGCCAAGAAGGGCTCTCTGGATCAGGAGTGATCCCCGCATGAAACCCGGCCTTTCCATCTGCGCCGTCCGGCCCGTTGGAAAGGCTTTTTTGATGAACAGCTGAGGTACCACACCCATGGCAGAACGTAAACCCATCATCTCATTTCGCAACTTTTCCTTCCAGTACCGCGCCCAGAAGCGCCCCACCCTGACCGATATCGATCTGGAGATCTACCCGGGTGAACGGGTGCTCATTGCGGGCCCCTCCGGCAGCGGCAAGAGCACGCTGGCGGGGTGCATCAACGGGCTGAACCCGTTTTCCAACCCCGGCGCGTGCACCGGCACCCTGACCGTGGACGGTGTGGATGCGCCCCACAGCAGCCTCTTTGAGCTTTCGGCCCATGTGGGCACGGTGCTGCAGGACCCGGACGGCCAGTTCATCGGGCTGACCGTGGGCGAGGACATTGCCTTTGCACTGGAAAACAGCTGTACCCCGCAGGATGAGATGCACGCCATCACCCGCCATGCCGCCGAGCTGGTGGGCATCGAGAACCACCTCGGCTATGCGCCGCACGAGCTTTCGGGCGGGCAGAAGCAGCGGGTGAGCCTGGCGGGCGTGATGGTGGATCAGGTCAAGATCCTGCTCTTCGATGAGCCGCTGGCCAACCTCGACCCCGCTACCGGCAAGCAGGCCATTGAGCTGATCGACGAGATCCAGAAAAAGACGGACACCACAGTGCTCATCATCGAGCATCGGCTGGAGGATGTGCTCTGGCGGAACGTGGACCGCATCGTGCTGGTGAACGGCGGCACCATTCTGGCCGACCTGCGCCCGGACGAGCTGCTCTCGGGCAGCCTGCTGGCGGAAAACGGCATCCGGGAGCCGCTGTATGTCACGGCTCTGCGCTATGCCGGGGTGGATATCACTCCGGACAAGCACCCCGCCCATGTGGACAGTCTTGTGCTGGACGATACCGACACCCAAAAGCTCCGGGACTGGTTCACGGCTCGGCCCCGGCCCGCCGCGCAGCCGGAACGGGAGTCGCTGCTGGAGGTAAAGGGCCTGAGCTTTGGTTATCAGAAGGGCCAGCAGACCCTGCGGGATGTCAGCTTCTCGATCGGCAAGGGGGAGATGGTGAGCATCGTGGGCCGGAACGGCGCGGGCAAATCCACCCTCTCCAAGCTCATCTGCGGCTTCGAGACCCCGGATGCGGGCGAGATCTTCCTGAACGGCAAGCCGCTGGCTGAGGAGAACATCCGCCGCCGCGCCCAGCACATCGGCTATGTGATGCAGAACCCCAACCAGATGATCTCCAAGACCATGATCTACGAGGAGGTGGCTCTGGGTCTGCAGCGCTCCGGCCTGACCGAGGAACAGATCCGGGAAAAGGTGGAGGCGACCCTCAAGGTCTGCGGCCTGTATCCTTTCCGGAACTGGCCAATCTCGGCACTGAGCTTCGGCCAGAAAAAGCGGGTGACCATTGCCAGCGTGCTGGTGCTCGACCCGGAGCTCATCCTTCTGGATGAGCCCACCGCCGGGCAGGATTTCCGGCACTATACCGACATCATGGAGTTCCTGCGGGGCCTGAACGCCCGGGGCGTGACGGTGGTGATGATCACCCACGACATGCACCTGATGCTGGAATACACCCGCCGCGCACTGGTGTTCTGCGACGGACGGCTCATTGCCGACCGCACCGCGGCCGCCGTTCTGTGTGACCCCGCGCTGGTGGAACAGGCGGCCCTGAAGGAGACCAGCCTGTACACGCTGGCCAACCGCTGCGGCATTGCGCCCGCGCAGGAATTTGTAGAGAGATTTATTGAGCAGGACCGGGAGGTGAGAGAGGGTGGCCGCTAAGACTGTTTTGAATTATCTCCCCCGGGAGAGCGTCGTCCACAAGATGACCGGAACCACCAAGCTGGCGTTCTTCCTGCTGTTCACCTTTGCCAGCATGATCACCTACAACACCTGGGTGCTGTTGGGCCTGTTGGTGGTCAGCCTGCTGGCCTTCAGGCTGAGCCGGATCAAATTCCGGGAAGTCCGGTTTATGATGACTTTCATGCTGGTGTTCCTGCTGCTGAACAACCTGTTCATCTTCCTGTTCGATCCCAATCAGGGCACCACCCTGTACGGCACCCGCACGGTGCTCTGCCACCTGTTCTGGCGGTATGACCTGACAGCGGAACAGCTGTTCTACATGATCAACATCAGCCTGAAATATTTTGTGGCCCTGCCGGTGGCCATCCTCTTCATCTCTGCCACCGACCCCAGCGAGTTTGCTGCCAGCCTGAACAGCATCGGCATCTCGTATAAAGTGGGCTATTCAGTGGCCATTGCCCTGCGCTACATCCCTGATATCCAGCGCGACTACCACAGCATCAGCCAGGCCCAGCAGGCCCGCGGCGTGGAGCTGGGCAAAAAGGAGCCTTTCCTCAAGCGGATGAAGAACTCTGTCAACATCCTGCTGCCGCTCATCCTGACCAGTCTGAACCGCATCGACACCATTTCCAACGCGATGGAGCTGCGCGGCTTCGGCAAGAACAGCAAGCGCACCTGGTATACCCAGCGCCCCTTTGCCCGGCGGGACTTCATTGCCTTGGGCGTGGGCGTGGTTCTGCTGCTCATCAGCCTGACCGTGACCATCCGCTTTGGAAGGTTCTATAACCCATTCCTCTGAACCCAAAAACATCCCCGCACGGCCTGTCAAAACAGGAAGTGCGGGGATGTTCTGCATTCTGCGGTTTTTACAGACCGTTGGTAATGATGTCGCAAGAAAGAGGGGGCTGTGTCACGCCGCGTCCACGAACTCCTCCGGGTCTTCCACGGCATCGGTGATGGTCTCCTCCGCGTCATCGGAGGAGTCGGCAGGCTGTTCCGGGTGGAGCAGGGCGTTGAGCAGGTCACGGAAGTCGATCAGGCTGTCGTCCACCTGCTGGTTCCGGGCCAGCAGGTCCTGCACCATGTCGGGCTTGTCGGTGATGAGGTCGTCCACGCCCAGCTCCAGCATGTGGGTGGCGACCTTTTCGCGGTCGATGGTCCAGGCAGAGACGGTCTTGCCCCGCAGATGGACGGCGTTGACCATGCCGGAGGTGATAAAGGTGGTCTCCACGCTGAAAAAGTCGGCATCGGGCAGGTCGTAGTAGTTGCCTACGCCCAGAGCCAGAATGTAGCCGGTGGGGTACTCAGGGGCCAGCGCCTTGACCTTGTGCAGGGTCTCGTAGCTCTGGGAGGTGATGACGCAGTTGGAGCTGTCGAAGCCGTATTCCCGCAGCAGGCGTACGGTCTCAGTCTCCAGAGCAGGGGTGGCGGCGCTGGGCTTGATCTCCACGTTCAGGCCGATGCGGCCCCGGCAGAGCTGCAGCACCTGTTCCAGGGTGGGGATCCGGGTGTCGGCAAAGCGGCTGCTGAACCAGCGGCCTGCGTCCAGCTGTGCCACCTCGGCGTAGGTCAGATCATAGACTTTTGCGTTTTTGCCGGTGCAGCGTTTCAGGTTTGAATCGTGGGTCACCACGACCACGCCGTCGCTGGTCATCTGCACATCCAGCTCGATGCGGTCACCGCCCTTGAGGATGGCCGACCGGAAGGCTGGAAGGGTGTTTTCCGGGGCCACGGTGCAGTCGCCCCGGTGGAAGGTGACCAGTGGGGTCACGCCGCCCACGGCGGTGAGCAGGGCATCGTCCTGGGGCAGGGCATAGAGATAGACTGCCATCAGTCCGGTGGCCAGCGTGACACCGGCCACCGCAGCGGTGAGCAGGGGCCAGCCGCAAAAGCGGTGCGGTTTGCCTTCCGGCAGCGCTTCCGGCGGGCAGTCACGGCAGCGATCGTAGAGGAATGCGATGATGGTGCACTGGGCCGTGGTGACCTTGCAATCCAGCAAAAAGCCGAAGAAGGGGATCTCCACCAGATACAGCGCGCGGGCGAGCAGCAGCATGGCGCGGGTGCTCCGCAGGCCGATCAGCGCTGCCACGCTGTAAACCAGCAGGGAAGCTCCGAAAAAGATCAGAACAGACCGGACCAGCGCACTGAGGTTCCACCGCAGCAGCACACCGGCCAGCCGGGGCAGCTGTGTTTTGACATGGGCAGCGCTCTCCTGAACGGCTTCCCACAGGCTTTTGCGTTCCAGCGTAAAGAGGGGGAGCACCAGGACCCAGAACAGGGTGAACAGGAACACCGCACCCAGAATAAGAAGAAAAAGCACCAGATAGAGCGGCTTTGCCCGGACAAGCCCAAGGATGTACTCCGGCACGGCCAGCTGAGAGATATAGTTGTAGGTCACGAATACATCTGTAAAGGGGATGAGCAGGGCGCAGTAAAGCAGGATGGGCCAGTTCTTGGGGAGCAGGACGTGGCGGATATCCCCCAGCGACCGGACGAACAGGGAAACAGGACGCAGTGTTTCACCCCGGCGGGCCAGCGCAAACCCGTGCAGGAGGATGGAAAAGCCGTACAGGTTCCAGAACGCCGCCAGAAGGACGATGAGCACGATCCCGCCTAAAATGGTCGGTGAAGTAAAGATCTGATGCGCGTTGTTGTTGGTCAGGTAGTTCACCGGCGAGCAGCGCAGTGTCAGCGACCAGATGCCATTCATGGCGGGCAGAAACAAAAGATAGGTCAGGGCTTTATACACCAGCACGGCTGTCAGAACGGCAGCGGAGGCCCGGTGCAGCAGGGTCAGGGCATGGTTCCGGGTGTCCTTGTAGGCCCGGCGTGCCCGCGTGAGGGAGCGGAAGAGATGCTTCAATTTGGATTCCACCTCGGTACTGGGATATGGTTCTGTCATTTTACAGTAGTATATCACAAAGCCGGGAAAAATGGAAACGACACGGATCGACAGTTTGTTCCAGAGGGCACAGGCGCTTTTCAGCGGAGCAAAAGCGTGTTACAATAGGGGCAGAGTAAAACAGACAGGGGAGGAACACCCAATGCAGATCATGGATCAATTCGGTGCAGCACCGGGGGCAGAGAGCGTCCGGATGCCCGATGGCACCGAGCGGACACTGGCGGCAGAGCACGCCGCGGCCATTCTGGTCAACGAACAGCCAGCCTTCCGGGTGGTCTGCACGCCGGAGCTGCTGCCGCAGCTGGCGCTGGGCCGCCTGCTGACCGAGGGCTGGATCACCTCTGCTGACGAGGTGGAGCGGGTGGCTGTCTGCGCACAGGGCCTCAAGATAAGCGTTCAGCTGCGCCACCCGCTGGCGGCAGCGGAACAGGCCGGGCAGGAGGTGCCCAGCTGCTGCACCGATAACCTGACGCTGGCCAGCCCGGTGCAGCTGCCGCCGCTGGCTCCGGTGCCCCAGCGGGAGATCCCCGCCGCATGGGTGGATGCACTGGCCGATGCCATGGGGCAGGGCCTTCCGCTCTACTGTGCCACCCATGCCGTGCACAGCTGCCTGCTGCTGCGTGCGGGCAGGATCTTGTACCGGTGCGAGGATCTGGGCCGCCACAACGCGCTGGACAAGGCCGTGGGCTGCGCCCTGACAGAGGGTGTGCCGCTGGCGGAGTGTGTGCTTTTTACCAGCGGCCGGGTGCCGGTGGATATGGTGCGCAAGGCCATCCGGGCCGGTGTGCCCGCGCTGGTGAGCAAGAGTATGCCCACGGTACAGTCGCTGGAGCTGGCAGAGGAATATGGATTGAAACTGTTCATCCGGCAAAAGAAATGATTTCACCGAGAGGCAAGAGCTTTTGAGAGAAATTGTAGGGCACTGTTTGTGCGTATGCGTTGACTAACCGATGGAAAAGGTGTTATTCTTATAACGAAGAAACCGTTCCGCACTGTTGCAGCAGGTGGAACGGCTGTTTTCGTGCCCGGGAGTTCCGGGCACAGCTGAATCAAACAGGCAGGTGATACAATTGAAGCAGGCAAATCATGCGCCGCAGTCCTTGTGGCGCAGGCGGCTGCCCGGCTATGCGGCCATGGGTGCGGCAACGCTTGCCATGGCGCTTGGCCTTGGCGGGCTGATGCACAGCCGCACCACGGTGGCCGGAACGGCCCTGCCGCTGGCAGATGCCGACGCTGCCACCTATGGTGTGAGCGCGGTGTACCAGCTGGATGACACCACGTATTATGTGGTGGGCAGCAAGCAGGGCTTCCAGAGCGAGGTGCAGGCCGGTGTGACGCTGGACCGCGACGGCAATGTGCTGGATGTGAAGATCCTGGCACAGGCCGAGACCGACAGCCTGGGTGCTCAGTGTGTGAACCCGGAGTTCACGGCCCAGTACCAGGGCGCAGCTCCCTTCACGCTGGCAGGCAAGCGCTACACTGTGACCGACCCGGCCACCGGCACGGCCTTTGCTGCCGCAGGCAGCGCCGAGACCGACGCTGCCCCCGCTGAGGCCTTCGACCCCGCCGCATGGCGTGTGGGCGATACCTCCCCCGAGGCCGAGGCTACCCGGAAGATGTATGAAGCCGGGCTGACCCTCTCGGCCCTGAACGGCCAGCCGATGGACGACGCACTCATCCCCCCGATGGACAACAGTGCCGAGGCCGTGGCACGGCGCAAGCTGTACGCGGCGTGTCTGAGCAAGAGCGCGCAGGACGGCGAGAAACAGGCAGTGCCTTATGCAGACTGGTCCGCTGAAAAGCAGGCCGAGTACAAGCTGCAGGCCGCTGATCTGACCACCCAGGGCAGTGCGGCCGACACGGTCAGCGCTGACATGACCCAGGTGGATGCGCTTTCCGGTGCAACCATTACGTCCACGGCGGTCACGGACATCGTCAACAATTCTTATTTCTATGTAACCGAGGTGCTCTGCGCAGAGTGACCTCACGGAGGAATGGAAACCTATGGCAAAAACTGATTTTCTGACGGCTGACATGACCCGCCGTCAATTTAT
>ERZ827126.2622-NODE-2622-length-12286-cov-4.786935_pt1 | contig 12286 bp, 10 predicted proteins | sample MGYA00519780_ERZ827126 | MGnify/ENA primary metagenome ERZ827126 (study PRJEB31778, sample SAMEA3449262) | human gut metagenome | biome: human gut; feature: human-associated habitat; material: faeces | place: United Kingdom | collected 2010/2012 ...
TTTGAAGAATATGTACTTGATATGGCAGATATCTATGAAATAGCGATAAATTAATAAAACGTATGTCTGTAGAATCCACAGGCATACGTTTTATATTTCTGAAATAACTGTTTAATGAAATTCTTCAATATCCTTATCAGGAAGTTTCTTCTCAGCAGTATTTTTAAAGGTCTGTAACTCTTTGGCGGCTTTCATAATAGGAATATTCGTACCTGCCCCTGCTACACAGCCTCCGGGACACGCCATACCTTCTATCAGGCAGCCGGTCTTCTTACCTGCTTTGGCGAGCATCAGTATCTTCTTACATTCTGCAAGACTTTCTGCATGTTCAATATGAATCTCAGTATCAGGATAGTATTCCTTGATACAACCTTCAATTGCAGAAGCTACACCGCCTGCAACACCATATCCACGACCTGCTGCTGTTGCATCAGCCATGGTATCCATAGCCTGAATCTCATCTAACAGAATGCCTTTTGCTTCAAACATTCCTGTCAATTCTTCAAAGGTGATGACGAAATCCACGTCTGAACGCACAGATCTTCTGCTGGCTTCCAGTTTCTTGCTGGCACATGGCCCGATAAAGACTACGCTGGCGTCCGGATGTTCTTTCTTAATGACTCTTGCAGTCGCTACCATAGGGGTCAGCTCATTACTGATCTTGTCGATTGTCTCCGGGAAGAACTTCTTGGCAAGCATTGACCAGGATGGACAACAGGATGTCAGAAGGAATGGCAGTTCTCCTGTTGCTACAGAATGAACATAATGCTCTGCTTCTGCCATTGCACCCATATCTGCACCAATGGCTGTTTCATATACATCATAGAAGCCCAGTTCTTTCAGGGCTGTTTTAATCATATCAGGTGTTACTTTATCACCAAACTGTCCTACGAAGGAAGGCGCTACCTGCGCAATAATCTTCCTGCCTGACTGCATGGCACGTATTAACTGGAATATCTGGGATTTATCAGCAATGGCACCAAAAGGACAGCTTACCATACACTGACCGCAGGATACACATTTTTCACTGTCAATAATTGCTCTGCCATGTGAATCAGAATGAATGGCGTTCACTCCACAGTGAGCCAGACAAGGCCTTTGCTGATGGGAAATGGCATCATAAGGACATACTGTTTTGCATTTACCACACTTGACACATTTGGTCTGGTCGATGACAGAATGACCATTCTGCATAGTAATCGCACCACGGGGACATACCTCATTACAGGGATGCGCCAGACAGCCCATACATTTATCCGTTACTTCGTATCGGTTCTCCGGGCATGCGTTACACGCAGAAGAAATAACCTGCATAAGGGGCGGCTCATAATATTTCTCATCAATATTACTCTCTTCTACACCCTGACTGACAGGGATTGGTTCATCTTCTGGACGAAGTGACATTCCCATTGCCAGTCTGGTACGTTCTCTGATGATTTCACGCTCTCTATATATATTATCCCAATACGGTGAATTATCCGCATCTACAAGCTTATATGGCAATGCTTCCATATCTTCTGCCAGATTCTTGGAATTATATGCCATATTGGCGACTTCTCTGAATATTGCACGTCTGATTTTTCTGACTTGTGTGTCTATGCCTCTCATAATACCATGCCTTTCTGCAAAACAAGTTTCATTTCTTTACGCACATGTATTTTGACATATTTTTAACAAAAAATCAACCGTTTTATGAGTTATGTTAAAGATTTAGCATTTTTCATAAATTCCCTGAATATAATGCAGAGCTTCTACTGCATTTTCAGGCTTGGTATCTTCAAGAGTTGCATGCATATATGGCTTTTCCTTCTTCATATAAGGCATAATTCTGTCCCAATGGCACTGACCAAAGCCAACAGGAACGGAAATAAGCCTGCCATCCTGAATAACGAAATCCTTCACATGAAGAACTGCCACATCCTTACCAAGAAGCTCAATTGCCTGGTCAAAGATTTCATCCTGTTTCTCATAGTTATAGCTCTCTAACAGATTGACAGGGTCTAAGATAATACGAAGATTCGGGGAATTAATCTCATCCAGAACCTTTCTGGCGCGAACCGGGTTGCATACGATATGTCTGACAACAGGCTCGATAGCAACCAGTACGCCCATCTTCTCCGCATATTCAACAACCGGGCGTAAACCATCAATAAAACGCTCCAATGCCCAGTCAGACCAGCAGGCTTCTTCAAATTTATACTCTGTATTTGGTGCTCCTGTCTCTGTTCCGACTACACCAACACCCATATGTGCTGCGAAGCGAATGTTGGCAAGATATTTGTCCTGAGTGGTGCGAAGCTGCTTCTCATCAGGATTTGCAAGGTTCAGATAGCAGCCCAATACTGCACAGTCTAATTCGTTTTTTTCAAATAATCTCTTTAAATACATGGCATAACCCGGTGTCAGCGCTTCATTGGCTACAGAATTGCTCTTTATTACCTTAGAAAGAGCAACGTGTGCGCAGGTAAAGCCCTGCTCCTTAATAATAGGCAGACGCTCTTCAATAGGAACGTCTACTGCATCGTGTAATCTGATTCCAAACTGTAACATAGAAATATCCTCCTTTATCTGATTCTAAAAGTGTCTATATATTCTTTTAAATGTGTATCGTGCCAGCAGTGTCCACCTTCTTCGATGTCGTGGATAATCCGGTCTTCTGCGTCATAAAGCCGATAGGCAGCCCTGATAATGTCCATCTGTTCGTATACATTATCCAAGCCTCTGTGTCCATTAAGATGATCAGTTCTGCACGACTGCACCATGAGATTACGAGGTGCAATCAGAGAAGCAATATCTCCCATATCAAAATGTTCCCACAGGTGCGGCACATAGTTACAACTGCAATTCCCATTTAATATGAGAAGAGAATCTTTGAAGCCATACAGATAACCACTGATGAATACGTTATGGACCCGCTCATCCAGTGCGGAGAAATACAGAGTCTGCATACCGCCGCCGGAAAAGCCAAGGCAGGATACCTGGGAAGTATCCCACTCAGTACGGCTCAATACATAGTCCATGATCTTCATCAGATCCCAGACACACATCCCTATGACCGTCTCGCCCAGAGGCTCTGCCATATGAGCCAGATGGAAGCAGGAGGAAGTCAGAAATGATTTCTCATCATCATGCTGTAAGGCTTCGTCTCTTCTCTCACCGAAGCCCCTGCAATCCGGGCATACGGCAATGAAGCCAAGTCTTGCAAGCTGCATGCCATAATCATAATTATATTTAAGGATGGCATCTGCAACCGCAGGAATTTCGCATACTCCCGCAACGGAGAACTTACCGGCGCCCTGATGACCTGGCGGTGCGATAAATACCTTAGGTCTGTCTATATTTTCTGGAATCAGAATGTACATTGGAACCCATACATCCTCTTCCGTCTGAATCAGGACTTTTTCTCTTTTGATACCAGGTTCAGCTATTACTGTTTCTACCAGTCGTGGCATAAGCGGCACATGATCCATTTTATCAAGACCCAGCAGATCTGCTAATGTCTTTCGTGACGCCAGCGCCCATTTCTCCCACTCTTCCCTGGTCTTTCCTTTAAAGAAATCTTTCCGTGCAAAGCGGTCAAACTTTGACTTCATATTGGGAAGACTTCCATAATACTGACCGATTGTAATTGTTCTGTTTTCTTCCATGTTTTGTAACCCCGTTTGTTTAAAACCCTAATACTTTATCCTGTGTGTATTCTGCGGCTTCCTTATCTGTTAAAAATGTAACAAAAGGTGCTCTCTCTGAGGGCGTAGCACCTTCACCATAGTTGTTATATTCGGCGAAATATAAAGTATCCCATGCGTCCTTCTTATTCCAGTCGTGCCAGCCCTCTGGTCTGATGTGACCATCAATTTCAGAATTCAGGATAACTACCCTGGCATAATTTCTCCAGGGACGACCTAGATATGCACTGTTCTTTGGACAATCACTGGTGAAATGGCAATGATTGAATACATAGCCGTACTTCTGCCCTTCATAGGTAGAAGCTGCAGTTACATAGCCGTTTACTTCCGCATTGCGGTTGCGCATGAATAACTCACAGCTTTCAAAATAAGCTGTGGCACTGCCAAAAATAAAGTCTATGTTTCCACTGATATAGCAGTTCTTGTATAGATGTCTGCCATGTTTCCTGGGAGCAAATTCCTTAGGACCACGAAAGCCTCCCGGCTGCATCTCCTTTTTCGGAAGTGGCGCTGTAAAGAGAGTGTCCTGATATCCCTCGAAACGGCAGTTCTCGAATACGAGATGATCTCCATCCGCATAGACAGCGAGTGCCTGACCTGCGATATCGCCCTGACCGGCTTCATTACAGAAAGTCAGATTATCAGCATAAAAATGATCGGCATCAATGAAAAAAGAAGGAGTTCTGAAAGTACCGCGCTTCTCTCCATCCGCAAGAACTTCAAAGGCACCATCAGAGTAGGTGATTCTGGTTGTGGAAGCATCTTCACCAATCATGGAAATATTATCCTGATGAACAACCAGACGTTCCCTGTATGTTCCGGGGGCGATATGGATGATGACTTCCTGATCTGCATAACGTGTTGCAGCCTCAAGAGCATCTGCTATCTCCCTGAATTCCCTGTCTCCCTGCGCTGAAACATATAATTCCTGAATATTCACTTTGCCACCTGTCCTTTCTATGCTTCCAGACGGCACATTTCTGCATAAGCAAGCAGGAATGGAGCAGTTCCTTTGGCATCATCCTTTACAACAGGTTCGGACATATAATACTCATAAGTACCATCTCTTCTTGGATTGCTGTCAGGTCCTAAACCTGCGACCAGGCAGATGCCGCCAAGACTCATTTCGCCCTCTACTGTGGAAAGGTAAGTATCACAGATTCCCTTGAATGCCTTTTGACCATATGTACTGTATTCAGCCGGTAAGAAGCCAAGACGAGCGCCTTTCATCAGACAATATGCCATGATAGAGCTGCCGCTTGTCTCCAGGTAATTCTTCTCTCTGCCCGGGAAGTTAGGCACCTGATACCACATGCCCTCCGGTGACTGGAATTTCAACATGGAATCAATCAGATCACGATACATCTGCTGTAAATGGTCATAATCAGGATAATCCTTATCTGCAAGCACCAGAGTATCCAGAAGTGCCATGGAGAACCAGCCAAGAGAACGAAGCCAGAAGTTTCTGGAAAGTCCTGTCTCTTTATCAGCCCAGAACATCTTCCTCTCGGAATCATAGGCATGGTAATATAAGCCTGTTTCCTTGTCCTTCATATTATTCTCTACTTCAAAGAACTGATGGAAAATATCTTCATAATTCTTCTTATCATTAAAACGGTTCTCATATTCGATATAAAAAGGCTGTGCCATATACAGACCATCCAGCCAGACCTGATTCGGATAAATCATCTTGTGCCAGAAGTTGCCTTCCTTTGTACGTGGCATTTCCAGAATCTGCTGATAGATCCTGGAGGCAGCCTTGGCATACTTCTCCTTGCCTGTCAGATCATATAGGGTGAACAGGTTCTTACCTTCATTGATATTGTCGAGATTAAGCTCTTCCTTATGGTAGCCGTTGATCGTGCCGTCTTCCTGTACACGATAGCTGATATATTCCTCTGCAAACTTGAAATATTTCTCGTTCCTGCCTACTTTGTACAATTCCAGTAAAGACATGATCATGCAGCCATCAATATAATCCCAGGATGCCTTCTTACCTGCACGAATCTTCTCAATGTTCCATACAGGCTCTTCCAGGGTACTTCTATCAATCAATTCATTTACATATTTTTCCACAATTTCTATTGCCATTTCCGTTCTCCTTCTGATATCTTGCGTAAGCGCTTTCATATCTGAATTATAGCAGAATACCGGCATGCAAACAAGGTAATTTTTGACGTTATTATCTGTTACAAGAATTGTCACTTTATTCTTTTGTATTGGCTGGAAATGGCATTCATGCTTTGATAGAATGAACATGTACTCTCGGAATGCTTCACTTAGAAGACTCCGAGGGTACATTAAATTTCAAATGGAGGAATTTATATGATACCGGAACTGGAAAAGGCACTGAATACGTGCAATGTAGATAAATTAGCAGCAATTCTTGCACATGATCCGTCTTTGATCAATGCGCTTAATGATAAAGGAGTGCCCTATGCCTTTGTAGGCGCTATGCAGGGGAATCTGGCGTTGACCAGATATATCGTGGAATATACAATGGCAAGCATGAACACCAGAGATGCCGATTATAAGGGAATCCTGCACTACGCAGTGATGTCAGGCAAGGCAGATACGATTCCCTATCTGGTCGAGCGGGTCGGCATGTCAGCCTTCGACGGTGACAGGAATCTCATAACCCCATATGATCTGGCACATCAGAACCGGTATAAAGAAATCGAAGAATACTTCAGCTCTCACTATCAGGTCAGATATGAGGATACTTACCACAATCCCATCCGTACAGGTATGTACCCTGATCCATCCGTTATCCGTGTAGGTGAGGACTATTATATGGCTAACTCCACGTTTATCTTTTTCCCCTGTATTCCTATCTCTCACTCCAGAGATCTGCTCCACTGGGATATCATAGGTCATGCAATCACCAACCCTGAGTGGGCGCATGTGGATGAGCTGGAGGGCGGCAGAGGTTACTGGGCACCGGATATTTCCTATCATAATGGCAGATTCTACGTTACTGCAACATATCGCATGAACGATACAGACGGTCCACGAAGACGACAGATTGTGGTGTCCAGCGATAGACCGGAAGGACCTTATAGTGAGCCTTTTTATATTGAGGAAGATGGTATTGATCCGTCACTGTTTCATGATGATGACGGACGCTCCTATATGCTGCTGAACCGTGGTGCCAGAATCCTGGAGCTGGATCTTGAAAAAGGAAGACAGCTTACGCCAGCGGTCTTACTTTTCTACGGAGATCAGAAACGTGCGCCAGAAGGTCCACACTTATTAAAAAAAGATGGATGGTATTATCTGTTTGAGGCTGAAGGCGGCACTGGAGAAGGACACAGAATTACTGTTTCACGTTCCAGAACACTGATGGGAATCTATGAACCCTGTCCTTATAATCCCATTATGCGCCAATGGCTCCCCGATGCGCCAATCCAGCGCTGTGGTCACGGTAAACCTGTCATGACACAGCATGGCGACTGGTATATGGTATATCTGTGTGGAAGAATGATTGACCAGAAATACAGTATGTTAGGACGTGAAACAGCACTTGATCCTATTACCTAGACAACGGATGGATGGCCTATTGTCAATCATTTACAAGGTCCAGGCTGCCAGCAAAAGAAGCCGCTGCCGGAAATTCCTTATTATTCTAAAGATAAAGATACCGGATTTGGAGCTAATACTTTATCCGGTGATTTCATGACACCAAGGACTCCGACCCTGCATGGCATACAGGTGCAGAATGGCATCTTAACATTAGAAGGAAGTCACGCAGACCTGAACTCTGCTGATGCAAAGAATGTGTTGGTTCGCAGACAGGAAGATTTTGCTTTCACGGCAAAGGTTGTCATGGACTGCTCTGCCCTACAGGATGGTCAGGATGCGGGAATGACCTGCTATTATGATGAGAATACCTATCTCAAATATGGAGTCTATTGTATACACTCAAGGTACTTCTTACAGGTATTTGAGAAAATAAATATGGATGAGCATGTTGCTTTTTCAAAAGATGTTACAGATGCGATAATGACACAAATGTCAGAAATTGAATTACAGATTACAACAGACTATTTAAAGAGAACCTTCTGTTACTGTTGTGGTAAACAGGAAACAGAACCCCTGGGAACACTTGAAAATGTCTACTATCTATGTGATGAAGGCATACGTAAGGGTAAGCGATTTACGGGTGCCATGATAGGCGTATATGCCTATGCCGCAGAAGAATGCTTAAAAGTGAATTTCAGGGATTTTCAATATATGAGTAAATAAATATATATTGGGTCATACAAAAACAGGCGCGGATAACTATAATCCTGCGCCTGTTTGTATTTATACCGGTTATTTATTTCTCTAAATGATCGATTCCATCAGCAATGATTGCTTCACCCTTCTGACCGGATACCGTTACATTTCTGCAAATGAATGTTTCAATGTTCTTTGCAAAGATTCCTGTATTAGTCTGTGGTTCCGCACCATCCATCATGGCAGGTACGCCTGCTGTTGGATTCTCTGTAAAGGAGAAGGATGCATTCTCAAATACAACTTCGTGAATCTTCTGCTCTGGCAGACCATACATGTAAGAAGCTGCTGCGTGGCAGTTCGTTGCCTGTAAGTTTTTGAACAGGAAATCACCAAGGTAAGGTGTTCTCTCATCTACAGGATGATACTCCTTGGACTGTACATAATCAGAATGTCCATCTGCGTCGCAGAAATAGAAGGAATTGAGAACAACCGGAGTCATAACATGATCCATGATGATATTCTCGAATTTGATACCTGTTACAATGGCATCTTTACCGCGTCCACGTCTGGTCTTGATACGAAGACCTCTGTCAGTGTGCAGGAAAAGACACTCTTCTACGTTCATATCCTTAACGCCGCCAGCCATTTCACTGCCGATTGTGATGGAACCATGGCCGTCTCTCATGCAGCACTGTCTGATTGTAATCTTCTCAGATGGTGTCTTGTACTTGGCACCCATGTAGATTTTACCTGATTTTACAGCGATACAGTCATCACCTACAGAGAAATATACACCAATGATATCAACGTTCTTACAGGATTCAGGATCAAGACCGTCTGTGTTTGGTGAATCCTTAGGTCCCAATACAGAGATACCGATGAACTTCAGATCTTCTGAGAAGAAAGGATGAATGTTCCAGGAAGGGCTGTTCTGTACGGTAATTCCATGGAGAACGACATTTTTACAATGATTCAGGAAGATCATACGAGGACGCCATGCAATTCTTCTGACCTTGGGATTGTTCCACCAGTTCTCTCTGCTGGCATTACCGTCGATTGTTCCCTGACCTGTGATGACTACGTTCTCTACATTGATACCTGTAATGATTGCTGCAAACATGTCATTAGGATCACCTTCCCAAGTACCAAGCAGGTATTCTTTCTCAGGATCCTGACATTCAATTCTGCCCGGAAGAATAGGGAAGCGCTCTCTGTCTGTATAAGCAGATAATACAGAATCCTTAGCCAGTTCGATAACCAAATCACTCTTTAAAAATAATGGATAAATCTTGTATACACCAGCAGGTACATATACTCTGCCGCCCTTAGGGCAAGCATTGATTGCGCACTGGATTGCTGCAGTATCATTTGTCTCTCCATCACCCTTGGCACCAAAATCTTTAACATTAAGCATCACGTATTCTGTTTCTGTTGTAACAGAGAATACGCTGGTCATTTCATCACCACATTTAATCTGTACATCATATGTGGTCGCAGGAGCCAGACCAAAAACAGTAGCAACATTACGGCTGCTCTTCTCAGCCAGTTCTCCATTTACATATATTTCATGCTCTGCCTCGGAAGAAAAATATCCATTCTCCTTTAATTCTACTACAAAGCTGGTCGATGTCTTATAAATTACTTCGTACTTCATGAAATCCTCCATCCTGCCGCTCATGGGCTTACGTTTGTTATGCCTTTCTAGCATCTGCGAATTTGTGCAAAGCACAAATTTGCCATATGCAAAAACTACAATATATGGTTTTTGCATATTAATAACTGTACCACACTTAATCTAAAAAGGCTACTGAAAAATGTAAGCGTTTACAGTATTTTTTACATTACAGTAAATTTGTCTTCCGGTATTGGCTTGGGGATACATGTTTGATTTTGTGAAAGGCATCTCCGAAGTAATTACTGTCCATATATCCACAGTCGGAGGCTATCTGTGTGATGCTTTTATCGGTTGACAAAAGCAGGTCACAGGCATGGCGAATCCTGACCGCATTCAGATATTCCTTGAAGCCAAAACCTGTCACTGTCTTGAATCTTCTGGAGAAATAGGAATCACTCATACAACTAAGCCTCGCCATTTTATTTAAAGTAATGTTTTCCCTGTAATGATGGCTGATATAAACTGCTGCCGCTTCAATATCTTTGTCTTCCAGCTCTTCCGGGATTTCAGGCTGGGCATAATTCTGACAGCGTATAATAAACAGGATAATCTCTTCACAATATCTGGTACAGAGCGCCTGCGATAATTCATCTTCATTTTCCTGTTCATGAAGCAGCCTGTCAAACAGTGATTCCAGATATCCCCGTCTGTTTGGAGGTATTGTCAGATGCTTGTGTTCAAAGCATTTTATAAAGGTATCACTTCCGATGTCTTCTAATAAATGGTGAATAGATTCATGAGCAAAACAAAGTGCTATTCGCTCATGACCATCTTTTGAATCAAAAGTGGTTCTGTGGATTTCTCCTTTGGGAATCAGAACCATATCGCCCTCTTTCACATGATACACACGATTATTTACGAATACTTTCCGTTTTCCATTTAACAGATAATAGAATTCATAGAAAGAATGAAAATGCTCTGTTTTCATTTCAAAATATGCTTCCCTGCGTACTCTGGACAGATTGATCTGACGCTGTTTTTCTACTTGTAATGCCATTTATGCCACCATACCTTTCATCGTCAGTCTCATTTTACCACATCTTATAAAAGTAGTCAAAAAATCTGTAGTTTTTACATATCATCATGATTTTTAAGTAGTTATTACTGGATTTTCGCAGTATGATGTAACTGTTCTGAAATTACAGATATTCATACGAAATGGGGAGAATTATGAATTTATTAAAGAAAACAGTCAACAGAGATCTGATTTTGAGCGGCAATATGGTACAGGCTATCATGTCTATCGCCATTCCTGTCGTGATCAATTCCTTTTTACAGACCATGTATAATCTGACGGACACCTTCTGGTTAGGGAAGATCGGTACAGAACAGTTAGCGGCAATCAATCTGGTAACACCTGTCCAAAGTATCATTATGAACTTTGGCTCCGGTATTACAGTAGCCGGTTCTGTACTGATTGCACAATATATAGGAGCTAAAGATGATGAAAATGCGAAGTCCATGGCAAATCAGATTTTTGCCTGTGCAATGATCTTCGCCTTTGTATGTGCAGGACTGTGCTTTCTCTCCACTCCTGCTATCGTCAAATGGCTCGGAGCAGATGGAAATACATTAAAATACGGACGGATTTATCTACAGATTGTAGTTCTGGATATGCCGCTTCTGTATACAATTAATATTTTCAGCGCCATTAATCAGGCACAGGGAGATACGGTGCGCCCTATGTTGCTGAATCTGCTCGGTATTCTGATCAATATGGTTCTTGATCCGTTGCTCATGGTCGTGTTGGATCTGAATATTGCAGGAGCTGCCCTGGCTACCTTGTCTGCGAAGCTGCCCTCCGCCCTGATTGCCTTTTATTCGCTGAATCAGAAGGATAAGCTGGTGCATCTGGACTTGAAACATATTCACTTTGAAAAAGACAAAATGAAATCCATTCTTCGTGTCGGACTTCCTACTGCTATTGGAGGCAGTACCATGCAGTTTGGTTTCCTGCTTATGAGTAAGAATGTATATAAATACGGTACACAGGCAATGGCAGCCTATGGTATCGGGAATAAGGTAAATGGTCTGATCACACTGCCCTCTAACGGCATCGGTTCTGCGGTTGCTACCATTGTTGGACAGAATGTTGGTGCAAATCAATATGACCGTGCCAGACAAGGCTACCGTCTTTCCCAACGGATTAGTGTTGTTTTCTTATTTGTGGGTGGTTTGATCTTGTCCAGAGCACCCATTTCCGGTGCGATTGTCGGCATATTTTCTGATGATGTACAAGTCGTTGCCATGGCTGCGGATTTCCTGAGTATTATGGCATTCTGGTGCTGGACGAATGGTATCTATAATTCTACGATGGGACTTTTTCAAGGTACCGGACATACTGAAGTTACGATGCTGGTGGATGCTTCAAGGCTGTGGGTATTTCGTTTCCTGACACTGTTTATCTGTGAGAGCATCCTGCACATGGGAGTCAGAAGTATCTGGTATTGTGTTGTTGTAAGTAACGGTATCTCCGCAGCAATACTCTATCTTCTTTACCGTACAAATATCTGGCGCAGACCAACCATGAAAAAGACACAGAAAGCCAAAGGAGCAGCCTGATTAAAGCTGCTCCCATTCATATACGGCCCGCAGGAGTTCACCTACACTCCAGGCCTGTGCAAAACACCCTCTTGAAACAGTAGGTTTAGCGCCATCATAGATTTCTGCCAGTTGTCCAAGACACCCTTCCTCCAGCCAGTATCGA
>ERZ827126.2624-NODE-2624-length-12284-cov-5.255867_pt1 | contig 12284 bp, 13 predicted proteins | sample MGYA00519780_ERZ827126 | MGnify/ENA primary metagenome ERZ827126 (study PRJEB31778, sample SAMEA3449262) | human gut metagenome | biome: human gut; feature: human-associated habitat; material: faeces | place: United Kingdom | collected 2010/2012 ...
CCGCAGTCTCGGCCTCGATATTTGTGCTGACCTGCCGGGTGCTTTCGATGGAGCGCAGCAGGCTTTTGGATTCGGACGCTTCATTATAATGGGTATAGGTGGCGCACTGGATCTTGACATAATTTACGATGCCCAAAAGATCGGCCTGTTCGCGGGCCTTATCACTTTGAAAGAGCGACAGCGCGACAAGGCAGAGCAGACATATTCCCAGCAGCGCCCCGCAGATCCAGAATTTTTTGCCCGGGGCAGCAGATTTAGTTGTCTTTTTCAAGAGTATCCACCTCAAGGTATTTTTCCGGCTCGTCAAGATACTTTCCGATGATTTTTAAGGAAGTGCCGTCCTGCCGCATTTCCTCCAGAGTGCGGTCAAGCTCTTGGCAAAGACCGCGGTCATCGTTGTTTGCAAAGGCAACGCCGATGCCGACCGTCATAAGAGGATCTTCCAAAATGCGGAATTTGGCATCGTAATCCTTCATATACTGCACGACGGATTCCTCGTGCGCGCCCACCGCATCGGCATAGCCTTTTTCCAGAAAGGTGAAGATCAGCTCTCTGTGGCCAAGGCTGATGAGGTTGCCAAGCTTGGGGATCCGCTCGTCAGTGCGCTTCAGAAAGATGCTCTCCGGCTTTGTTGTGGACTGAACAGCAAGGTTTTTGCCGGCGAGATCCTGCAGGGTATAGATATCGCTGCTCTCGTTCACGGCAACGACCTGACGGCATGCTATATACGGGCCGGCCCACTGGTAATCATCCAGCCGTCCCTCCATAGAAAAGCAGCCCATGATGCAGTCGATAGCGCCGCTCTCAACGAGTTCCTTCTTTTTCTCCCAGTCGATCTGTACGATCTCGACCCGGTAGCCCATCCTTGCGAAGGCCTCGGTGGCCAGCTCAACATCAATGCCGGTCGGGTTGCCGTCCTCATCGAGATAGTTGTACGGCGGATAGCTGTCACTGCCCAGCTTTATGACAGGCAGGTCAGACGCTCCGCTGGTGCTGCTTGCCGTGCCGCAGCCGGTAAGGAGCGCGGCTGCCATAAAAAGCGAAATCACAGCAACAAGAATTTTCCTGATTTTCATCACTTGTATCCATTCTGCCCGGTCTATTCAGGGCCTTGCGCATACCGAAAATGTGTAACCCGGTATGCGGCAGATAAATATTGAGACAGAGTAACAGAGTTATTATAGCACACAACCGTGATTTTTCAAGAGCAGAATGTAGGTGCCGTATCTGTATACAGTAAAGAAAAAGTAAAATATACCTGTGCGGTGCTGTGCATAGCAATTTGATTAGACACAATGCGGCAAATCGCACAAATGTATTTACTATTATGCGGTAATTCTGGCTGTAAGAGCAAAAGCAAAATAAATTCCTATAAACATATTGACATAGTAGGTAAATAGGTGTATCATACACCCATCGAATCCAAACAGCTACCGCGAAGGGAGAAGTCACTATGTACCGTATCAGCAAAATTGCATCCATCATGTGTTGTCGAATGCCGTGTTGCCGGGCAAACTGTATGGCCGCGGTGCATTCGCTCTGTTCGCGCTGCACCGATGTAGGGCACCCGCATTGCGGGTGAAGCCATATACCGTACCTGCCCGGCCGCTTCTGCTAAGCGCCGGGCATTTTTGTATCCTGATGTAAAAACAAGCGATAAACGACCGATATAAAGGAGAAATTGAGTATGAAACGCATTGTTAAAAAGACCGCCGCCGCTCTGCTGGCCTTCACCCTGACCGCCGCTGTTTTTTCCGGATGCGGCAGTACCGCCTCCTCCGCTGCATCGGCAGACGCAACGGCTGAAAGCACCTCCGCTGCGAGCGCAAAGGGCGGGGAACTGGAAAAGGTTAAGGCCGCCGGCAAGCTGGTCATCGGCGTCGAGGGTACCTACCCGCCGTTCACCTACCACGATGACAGCGGCGAGCTGACGGGGCTTGACATCGAGCTGGGCAAGGCATTGGCCGAAAAGCTTGGTGTCGAGGCAGAGTTTCAGGAGGCTGCGTGGGATTCGCTGCTCATCGGCATCGACTCCGGCCGATTTGATACGGTTATCAACAGCGTCAGCATCACCGATGAGCGCGCCGAAAAATACGATTTTTCTGACCCCTATTATTATGAAGCGCGCCGCGTTGTCGTGCGGGCCGATGATGACAGCATTCAGACGCCGGAGGACTTAAAGGGCAAGAAGATCGCCACAAACGCTACGAACGCCTTCATCCCGTGGTATGAGGCGCAGGGCGCAGAGGTCGTCGGCATCGACACCAGCTCTGAGGCTATCGACCTTGTGCTTTCCGGCCGCGCAGACTTCCTCGGCACCAGCGTACCGGTGCTGAACGCCTATCTGGACGAGCATCCCGATGCAAAGGATAAGCTGAAGGAGGCCTTCGTCATCCCGGATTCCGAGGATGTCATTGCCATTCCCGTCCGCAAGGGGGAGACCGAATATCTGGATGCCATCAACGCCGCACTTGCAGAGCTGCGCGAGGAGGGCAAGCTGAAGGAGATCTCTGAAAAGTATCTGGGCGGCGACTATACCGAGTCCGCGTATCACTGTATTACAGGCAAGGTGAAACACAATGACGGAAAGATTGGTGGAGATCCTGATCTCCTCGTTCCCGCGGCTGGTGCTCTACTGCTTTAAGGCAACCATCCCGCTGACGGTATGCATCTACGCGCTGAGCCTTGTGCTGGCGTTTGCACTGGCACTGATCCAGGTGCAGAATGTCCGCATCCTCAAGCAACTGGCCCGCGTCTATGTTTGGGTGTTCCGCGGCACACCGCTTATCGTCCAGATGTATATCATCTTCTTTGGTCTGCCGTCACTGGGTATCACGCTGGATGCGTTTCCCTCAGCGGTCATCGCATTCTCGCTGAATTACGCCGCCTATATGTCCGAAACGATACGCGCGGCGATCCAGTCCGTGCCGGAGGGACAGTGGGAGGCCGGGTATATGATCGGCCTGAGTTCCGGTCAGATCATGATGCGGGTCATTCTGCCGCAGGCGGCGCGGGTCGCGTTCCCTACGCTGTTCAGCTCGCTGATCGGCCTGACGAAGGACAGCTCGCTGGCGGCGAGCATCACGGTGGTTGAGATGTTCAAGACCGCCCAGCAGATCGCAGCCCGCACATTTGAGCCGTTTGCGCTTTACTGCGAGGTAGCCCTTGTCTACCTGCTCTTAAACACCGTACTTACCTTACTGCAGGGCGTGCTGGAAAAGCGCCTTGCGTGGAATACACCAAAACAAATTGCACAGCTTGGAAAGGAGCCTGCTTAATTATGGCTATTATCAGTGAGATCAACCCCGAGACTGCCCCCGCAAGCATTCAGAAAATTGTTGCCGACCATCTGGCCGAGGGCCACGCGCTGACCGCAGAAAAGCGCACGCTGCTGCACAATGCAGCTGCGTTCAACGCCGTGGAGGCCGGTTCCTATGCGCTGGATGATGAGCTGCAGCGGCTGATCGGCAAGCGTGCAGCAGACTTTTTTGAATATGCCATCTCCCAGACGAACGGCTGCCTAGTGTGCAGCATCTATTTCCGCAACCTGCTCAAGAAAAACGGCATCGACTTTGATACTTTTGAGTTTACCGAGAAGGAGCAAATTCTGATCGATTACGGGCAGGCCATTGCGGAGGATCCCAAGCATGTGCCGCAGGAGCTGTTTGATAAGCTGAAAGCAAACTTTACCGAGGAGGAGATCGTAGTGATCACCGCCATGGGTGTGATGATGATCGCCAACAACTATTTTAACGATATTCTCGGCGTGACGCCGGATAAACTGGTCTGACAATAAAAGGAGCCTGCTCATGTTGGAAGTAAAGGATCTGCATTGCAGCTACGGCACGACCCAGGTGCTGAAGGGCGTTGACATTCGTGTCAACAACGGGGAGGTCATCTCGATACTGGGCAGCAGCGGGTCCGGCAAGACCACCCTGCTGCGGTGCATCAGCTTTTTGCAAAAGGCCGACAGCGGCACCATCCGGTTTGATGACTTTGAAAAGGATATTACAAAGCTTCGCCATAATGAGATCCGTGCCCTGCGGATGAAGATGGGCTATGTGTTCCAGAACTTTAACCTTTTCCGCAACATGACGGTCAGGCAGAATGTGCTGGAGGGGCTGATTACCGCCCGCGGCGTAGACCGGGCCGAAGCGGAGCAGACCGCAGACGAGATGCTGGAAAAGGTCGGGATGCTCCACCGGAAGGATTTTTACCCGGATCAGCTTTCCGGCGGGCAGCAGCAGCGCGTGGCCATCGCCCGGGCCATCGCATTCCGGCCGGAGGTACTGCTTTTCGATGAGCCTACCTCGGCGCTGGACCCCGAGCTGACCCGCGAGGTGCTGAATACCATCACCCAACTGGCTGCCGATGGACTTACGCTGGTGGTCGTCACCCATGAGATGGGCTTTGCCCGCAATGTGTCCGACCGCATCATCTTTATGGAAAACGGCATTGTGGCGGAGGAAGCCCCCGCCAAGGAGTTCTTCCTGCATCCGAAGCAGGAGGCAAGCAAGCGCTTTCTGCGCACGGTCACGGATGATTTCGATTACAGCATCTGACAGAGGAGGAAAGGCAGTATGGCAGGGGTGGTACATTCCATTGATGAGTTGGTAGGTCATACGCCGCTGATGGAGCTTGACCGTTTTGAACGGCAGCAGCACTGCGGGGCGCATATCCTCGCAAAGCTGGAATTTTTTAACCCGACCGGCAGCGTTAAGGATCGCGCGGCGCTGGCGATGATTCAAGCAGCCGAACAGAGCGGTGCGCTGAAGCCGGGCGGGACCATCGTGGAGCAGACCAGCGGAAACACCGGCATCGGGCTGGCGGCATTTGCCGCTGCACGCGGCTACAGGATGGAGATCTTTCTTGAGCGCGGTGCCTCGCTGGAGCGCCGATTGATCCTGCAGGCCTACGGTGCACGGCTGCTGGACTATAAGGATGCAATCGGCCTGCGCCCCGTAGCAGAGCGCAGCCACCCCTGGCAGGAGCCGGAGCGCGAGGCAACTCTGGCGGAAATTGCCGCCTACTGCAGACGCACGGGGGCGTATTTCAACAATCAGGCAGCCAACCCGGCCAACCCGGAGGCGCATTTCCGCACAACAGGGCCGGAGATCTGGCAGGATGCCGGCGGCAATGTGGATGTACTGGTCTGCATGGCAGGCACAGGCGGTACAGGCAGCGGCACGGCGCGGTATCTGCGCAGCCGCAACCCCGGGCTGCGGGTCGTGCTGGTGCAGCCCCACCCCGACTCCCGCCTGACGCCGGAGCATCCGGATGTGCAGATCATCGGCGGTGTTCTGCCGGCCTACGGTGTGCCGGAAGAAGAACTGTCGGAGTATCTGACACCGGATTGGAGTGATGAATACATCAATGTCCGCACGGCCGAGGCCTACGCCACGGCCCATGATGTCCTGCATACGGAGGGACTGTTTCTCGGCACATCGGCGGCGGCTGCGCTGCATGCCGCCGTGCAGGTCGGACAGCGTGCGGAATATGCAGGCAAAAGCATCGCAGTCATTCTGCCGGACAACGGTATGAAATATCTGTCCACACCCATGTATCAACAGACTTTATAAGGGGGATATAACCATGAGAATCGGCAATGTAGGCATTTTTGTAAAGGATTTGGCGGGTGCAAGAAAATTCTTTGAAGATTACTTCGGCGCAACGCTGCTGAAAACCTATAACGAGGAGGAAAACAACTACTACTCCGACATCCTGCAGCTGGATGAGGGTGCATGGATCGAGCTGATGACAAAGCCTAAGATCGTAGACGCCCCCAAGGATCCCAACCGCACGGGGCTTGCCCATATCTGCATCAAGGTGAACAGTCGGCCGGAGTTGGACCACATCATCCAAAAATTCAAGCAGGGCGGCTATAAGATCCAGTATGAGCCGTCCAACCCGACCGGCGGCGGTGAGGTGCGTGCCGTGACCTTTGAGGACATTGTGCTGGAAGTCAACTACACGCCGGAGGCGTAAAGCAAACAGGGCGGGGGGAGTGACCGCCCGGGATACCGAGCAGGGAGAGTGGTACCATGAGTTTATCTATCGAGAGCCGATGCATCCATCTGGAGGGGGACGACCCCGACCCAGAACGCTGCCTTTCTGGCGGCGCTTTCGACCAAGAGTGCCAAGGCCGAGACCACGGATGAGATCGGCGCCTATGTAAAAAGCATGAAGGATGCGCTTTAATGCCGGGACGATTGCAATCCGCAGCCTAAAGCGGTATAATGTGGCACAAGCTTTGATGAAAATACAGGCACAAAGACCGTGTGTCGAAAGCTTGGCAAAAGGAGACTTGAGATGGACCGCCGCATTGTGACTGCCGCACAGATGAAAGAAATTGAACGGGCTGCAAATGAACGGGGAATCCCATACCTGCAGATGATGGAGAATGCGGGCCTTGCTGCCTACGCGCAGCTGCGGGCACGATTCCCGCAAGCGGCATCACTGCTTGTTGTTTGCGGTAAGGGAAACAACGGCGGTGACGGCTTTGTGCTTGCCCGCGCGGCTGCCTTAGAAGGTTGGCAGGTGACGGTCCTGCTGGCGGAGGGCGAGCCGAAAACACCTGATGCCATAACAAATTATGCACGCCTGGAGGGCCTTCAGATCGCCGTCTGCCGTGATGCTGCAGCTCTGGAGCCGCAGCACTTCAGGGTGGTGGCGGATGCCTTGTACGGCACCGGATTCCATGGCAGTCTGCGCCCGGCCGGACGCGCCGCCTGCGCGCTGATACATTGCGCGCATGAAGCGGGAGCATTTGTGTTGGCCCTCGATCTGCCAAGCGGTATTGCCACCGATACCGGCGAGGTTGCCGAGGGGGCTGTCAGTGCTGATCTGACCGTGACATTCGACAGCTATAAACCGCTGCATGTTGCCAAAAATTCTGCCGTGTACTGCGGTGAGATCGTATGTGCAGATATTGGCATTAGATGTTTGGACGATGCAGGGGCATAAGTAAATTACGAAGATAATGGACTTGCATCTGGTACAGTGTATTTTTCTTTCATTATTTTCGTGTGCGCGTGAAGCAGCTCCAGTGCCGTTGTCTGTACGCAGGAAAGGTCTGCTTGGTCTGTATGTGCGAATGCAAGTTTGATTTGCGCACAGGCCAGTGCATGACTATCCTTGCTCTTTCGTTCATCTGCTGCCAATAGAAATTTTTGCAGCAATCCTAAATCGCAGCAGTAATGCAGCTCCACCAGCTTTGCCCGGTATTCTAACTCTGCGGGAGTGATTCCCGGGAATCGCTTCATGTCAACGGTGTGCTGTGCCTCGTGCTTTAAAAGAGATACAAGAAACCGTTCGCTTTCAAAATCATACGCCTGCTCGATGCAGTTGATCGTTCCATCGGGCGAAGCCCAGCCGCCCGTACCCTGCTTGCCGAAGGTCAGATAATCCAGCCAACTCCGGAACACGAAGCCTTTCAGAATGTTGACGGTGTATTCGGCTGCACCATCCGGCAATTCGACACGGTAGACGGTCGGAACCGTGGCACGCCAGATATACGGGCCGTAATAGCCTTGTGTTTTCCCGAAAAGCGCATGATGGCCGTTTTCTTCAAACACGGACTGAAGCTGTTCGACTAAAGTATCTTCATCGGCATCCGGCATATTCAGAAGATGCTTCAGCCCGGTCAACAGCTTGTCTGCGGCCTCCGCCTCCGGTAAGCCGCAATAAAAGGTGTCCCGGAAATATACCTGATACAAGCGCAAAACAGAGTTGAGCATGTCCGGTATTTCGTAGGTGCGGTATTTACAATCTTCAAAGATGGCGGTATAGGCGGGAAGAATCTCCTTGTACTCCTCATGGATGCGCATATAGGCAAGAGCGCCTTTCATGTCTCCGTTGAGAAAAAACTGGCTGATCTGCATAGCTGCTCCCTTTAAAGGCGATCGGCGGTCTTTTATGGCTGACTGCCGTCATATAAGTTGATTTTCTTTTTATAATACACAAATCCCACAAAATCTGCAAGCGCCCAGCCGATGGGAACGGACCACCAGATGCCGGTCACGCCGATGGAGGGCAGGGAGGACAACAGGTAGGCGAGGGCAACGCGGGTGCCCAGCGAGATGACGGTAAGCACAACGCTCATGCCCGGCTTACCCAATGCGCGGTAGAGGCCATACAGCAAAAACAGGCAGCCGATACCACAGTAAAACGAACCCTCAATATGCAGATACCGCACACCCTCACGCAGAATTTCGGTTTCCCCGGCATCGACAAAAAGCAGCATCAGTGGCTTGGCAAATGCGCAAACAAGGGCGGACAGCACCACGCAGAAGGCAGCCGAAATCAAGACAGCGCTTTTTAGACCCGAGCGTATGCGGTCGTTTTGCTTTGCACCGTAGTTCTGCGCAATAAAGGTGGAGAAGGCGTTGCCGAAATCCTGCACCGGCATATAGGCAAAGGCATCGATTTTCACGGCAGCGGCAAAGGCTGCCATCACAACGGGGCCAAAGCTGTTCACAAGCCCCTGCACCATAAGAATACCGAGGTTCATCACCGACTGCTGGACACAGGTCAGCGAGGAATAGGAGAATATTTCCCGGACCCTCTGCGTGCGTAAGGTGCGCGGCCTTGCAACCGAGCGCACCTGCGGAAAGCGCACCCAGGTGTAGACGGCAATACCCACACCGGAAATATACTGCGCAATCACGGTGGCCTGTGCAGCCCCGGCGACCGCCTTGTTTAACCCTACGACAAACCAGAGATCCAGCATGATGTTCAGCACCGAGGAAACCGCCAAAAAGACCAGCGGGATCACTGAATTGCCGATGGCCCTTAAATACGAAGCAAAAAAGTTGTACAGGAAAATGGCGGGTATCCCTAAAAAGACTAAGAACAGGTAGACGCGCATATCGCCCCAAACTTCGGCAGGGACCCGCAGAAAAATGCGAAGCCCGTCAAGGCATGCAAAGGCGATAAGGTTCAAAAGCACGGTGATAAGCGCGATGCAATAAAACGATGCGCAGAGGCTTTCCTGCAGGGCAGTTTCGTCCCGCTGCCCGAAACGCATGGAAAACAGCGCGCCGCTGCCCATGCAAAGCCCCAGAATGACCGAGGTCAAAAAGGTCATCAGCGTAAAGGCAGACCCGACTGCCGCCAAGGCGTTTCGTCCTAAAAATTGCCCGACGATCAGCGTGTCAGCGATGTTATAGCACTGCTGCAGCAGGTCACCCAAAATCATGGGGATGGCGAACAGAAGCATTGACCGCACGACAGGACCCTTTGTTAAATCTCGGTTCATAGCGATTCCTCACAAAACGAAAGTTTATAATTACAAATCGAAACTATTATAGCGCGGCAAAGACGGCGCGTCAACGGCATATTTACTTTTGGAAAGAATGGTGCTATGATACGCATAGAAAGTTTACAGACGGAGGGAACGCTATGTATCTGGACGGGCTGGACACACTGGATCAGAAAATCGTACAGCTGCTCATAGAAAATGCGCGCATTTCCTACTCGGACATCGGGGAGAAAATCGGCATATCCAGAGTCGCGGTGAAGGCAAGGATCCAGACACTGGAGCAAAAGGGCATCATTGAGGAGTATACGACCGTCATAAACCCGCAGAAAATCAGCGGTGCGGTGTCCTGCTACTTCGAGATCGAGACAGCGCCCGACTGTCTGGCACAGGTCACGCAGATTTTGGACCGACACGATACGGTCACGCAGATCTACCGCGTGACCGGCAGGGATAAGCTGCATGTTCACGCCGTGGCGGCTTCTGCAGAGGAAATGGAAACATTTTTGCACACAGTCATCGACACCCTGCCCGGTGTGCAGAGCTGCAGCTGTAATATGATTTTGTCGCGCATCAAGGATATAAAAGGGCTGCGCTTATAAAGGGTGCCTTGCACCATGCGGCGCAAAAGGCCGCATACCGAGCTGATATGCTTGATCCGCAGAATATTCTAAATGTATCTCATTTTTAGGGAGGCAACTGCCTATGCAGCCGTTATCTGACCGTACTGCCGGTTTTACTGATTCTGTCATCCGCCGAATGACCCGTATCTCCAATAAATATGGAGCGGTAAATCTTTCACAGGGGTTTCCGGATTTTGACCCGCCGAAGGAGATTTTGGACCGTCTGGCCGAGGTCGCCCATGAGGATTACCACCAGTATTCCATCACTTGGGGCGCACAGAACTTCCGCGAGGCGCTGGCTGCAAAGCAGACGCACTACATGGGCCGCGCTATCGACCCGGACAGTGAGATCGTCGTAACATGCGGCAGTACCGAGGCGATGATGACCGCTATGATGACGGTAACGAACCCGGGGGATAAGGTTGTCATATTCTCACCGTTTTATGAAAACTACGGTGCGGACACGGTTTTGAGTGGTGCGGAGCCGATTTATGTACCACTGACACCGCCTGATTTCAACTTCGATCCGGAGGTGTTGGAGGATGCTTTCCGCCAGCATCCCAAGGCGCTTATTTTATGCAATCCATCAAACCCTTGCGGAAAGGTGTTCACGCGTGCGGAATTGGAAACCATCGCTGCACTGGCAAAAAAATATGATGTCTATGTCATCACCGATGAAGTCTATGAGCATATCATCTACGCGCCGCACACCCACACTTACTTTGCAACCCTGCCCGGCATGTGGGAGCGGACGATTTCCTGCTCATCGCTGTCCAAGACATATTCTGTAACAGGCTGGCGGCTGGGCTATGTCATCGCACCCGCGCCCATCATCGAACGCACAAAAAGGTACACGACTTTTTGACGGTCGGCGCTGCAGCCCCATTACAGGAGGCCGTTATACCCGGCTTGAAATTCGGGCAGGACTATTACGATGATTTGCTGCAAAAATATACGCATAAGCGTGATCTGTTCTGCAAAGGCTTGGACGATTTGGGCCTTGTTCACAACATCCCGCAGGGGGCGTATTATGTGATGCTGGACATCTCTGCGTTCGGTTATGACAGTGACCTGCAATTCTGTGCGGATCTGGCTGCCAAGGTCGGCGTAGGTGCGGTACCGGGCTCCAGCTTTTTCCGGGAGCCGGTCAATCATTTGATCCGTTTCCACTTTGCCAAGAAAGATGATACTCTGAACGAGGCACTCAACCGTTTGGAAACACTGCGAGAAAGGATCCCTGAAAAAGGAACAAAGTAAAAACAAGAGGAAATGAAAGCGCCTCTGCCGATACCTAACCGGCAGAGGCTTTTTGCGTGCAAGGATAACCGCGCGTTTTGCAAGTATCTTTGCCCCATCACGGTGTTTCTCAAGCCGATGAGTTACTTTTCGCTTCTTCGTGTCCAAAGGTATGGCCCACAAAACCCTATTCTAGGATGGCGCTTACGACCAGCCTGAAAAAAACCAATGTCCGTCTTTTGGCAGCAGAAATGATTATAGTATGACGCAATGAGCAGAGCAGTGTTTTGTCGTGGCAGGCTGGTTTGGACTAAGGCAACACCGCATAATTCCCGCCTTACGGCTTAAGCACCGCTCCGGCGGATCTCCGCGCCAAGAGCCGCCGCAAGCGGCGGTTGCGCTCCGAAGCGCCTCGCTGCGGCTCGGTGTGCGGCACGGCATCTGCGTTGCCAAAATGCTCGATAATACACAAAGTATTATCTGCGCTTTTGGCTTAGCAGTTGCCGCACCTCGCTCGCCGTATCGGCACTTAGAATTATGCGGTATTGCCCTAAAAATCTTCTATCGATGCCGCAATAAACCTAACAATCGAAAGCAAAACTTCAAAAATCCTGTGCTTCCGCATGAATCGTAGAAAAACACTTGCGTTTCTTGTGCAGTCTGCTATAATAACAACATCATCCAGAAGATGAACGGGACAAAGGGGTCGCGTACTTACCAAAGTATGCGGCCCCTTTTCCTGTTAAGCACAAAGGCGTGCAGCACTTTACCGGTGCCGCGCGCCTTTTGTTTTGGATGAAAGAGGGTATATTAGAAAACGGAAAGAGAGGGTCACACAATGAAAAAGCGTACTCGAGTTTTAGCACTTACCGTGGCAGCCGCCATGTCCGCAAGTCTGTTGGCAGGCTGCAGCTCCAGCGCACAGCAGGGCGAAGCGGCCGCTTCCAGTGAGGCCCCGGCCAGCACCACTGCCGCAGCGGATGGCGAGGCAGACAACATCATTCGTGTGGGTGCTGTCTGCGCCATGACCGGCGGCTCCGCCATTTACGGCGAGGGCGCACAGAACGCCATTGATATGGCCGTCGAGGAGATCAACGCCGGGGACTCCGGCTATAAGATCGAGATCGTCAACGGCGGCAAGGTCGCAGACGATGCCAAGGACGCCAAGC
>ERZ827126.2641-NODE-2641-length-12217-cov-7.433975_pt1 | contig 12217 bp, 9 predicted proteins | sample MGYA00519780_ERZ827126 | MGnify/ENA primary metagenome ERZ827126 (study PRJEB31778, sample SAMEA3449262) | human gut metagenome | biome: human gut; feature: human-associated habitat; material: faeces | place: United Kingdom | collected 2010/2012 ...
AGCTTGCAAAAGCCCTCCACGTGAGCGCGCAGGCCGTGAGCAAGTGGGAAAACGGCAGCTCGCTTCCCGATATTCAGCTTTTGCCCGCGCTGTCCGTCACGCTGGGAACGAGCATCGACTCGCTCTTCTCCCTCACGGACGAGAGCCGCTTTTTCCGCATCGACAATATGCTCTGGGACAAGCGCTTTCTCACACAGCAGGAATTTGACGAAGAGGAGCACTTTTTGCAGGAAAAGTGCCGCGAGGAGGAAACGCGCCCGCGCGCGACGCTGCTGCTCGCAGAGCTTTACTGCAAACGCGCACGGGAATACAATGACCTCGCCTCTCCCCTCGCGCGTCAGGCGCTCGCACTGAATCCCGACTGCAAGGAGGCGCACAACGCCATCTTCGACGCCGAGCACGGCGCGTACCTCGACTGGAACGCGACGAACCACTACCGCACGATCGCCTTCTATCAGGAGTTTCTCGCCGCGCATCCGGAGAACCACAGCGCGCACCTGTGGCTTCTGGACCTTCTCATCGCCGACCGCCGCTGCGCGGAGGCACGCGAGGTCTTGGACAAAATGCACCGCCTGAAGCCGACCTACAACGACGATTTTTACCTCGGCTGCATTCTTTTGCAGGAGGGCCACACCGACGACGCGCTCGCGCAGTGGGAGGCCATGTGCGCAAAGTATCCCGACACATGGGAGGTCTACGTTATGCGCGCAAGCGAGCTTGCCAAGCTTGGACATTACGACGAAGCCATTGCGGATTACGAGAAGACGATGACCCTCATGCCGCCGCCCCGCTTTGTCGACCCTGCCGAGGCCATCGCGCAGATCTGTGAGATCCGCGGCGACTACGAAGCGGCCATCGCCTGCTATGAAAAGGTCATCGCCATCGAAAAAGCCGACTGGCACGAAACGCAGGGCGAAGCCATCGACGCCCCGCAGCGAAGCATCGCAAGGCTGCGCGAAAAGCTGGCAAGCCGCTGATATCGGGGCGAAAAGGCGCTTGTCAAAATCTTTTGACAAGCGATTTTCCCTCATGTAAAGCAGCTTTGCTCGACAAACTTTCCCGTTTTGGCTACCCTTGGGGCAGATCGAACGAAACGCACAGGAGGCAGTTTATGGAACTCGGCAATCAGATCAAAGCGCACCGCGCCGTACTCTCGCTTTCACAGGAGGAACTGGCAGAAAAGGTCTACGTCACGCGCCAGACCGTTTCCAACTGGGAAACCGGCAAGAGCTACCCCGATATCCACAGCCTGCTCCTGCTCAGCGCCCTCTTCGATGTTTCGCTCGACCAACTCATCAAAGGAGATTTGGAAACCATGAAACAGGAAGTCAATGCCGCCGACGTTAAAGCCATGAACCGCGACGCCATCATTTTCTCCATCCTGCTCGCCGCCACGATCATCCTGCCCGTGCCGCTGCTCAAGTGGTTCGACCTCTACGGTCTCATTCCCGAGCTTTTGATCTGGGGCGCCGCGATGTACTTTGCCCACCGCCTTGAGCGCATCAAGAAGGCAAACAACGTCCAATCCTACAGGGAGATCTTAGCCTTCAGCGAAGGCAAGAGGCTCGACGAGATCGAGCAGAAGGTCGAAGCGGGCAAGCGGCCCTATCAGAAAGTTCTGCTCGCCCTGCTCACCGCCGGGATCACACTGCTTGTCGGCATGGTGCTCAGCTGGCTGCTGCTGTAAGCAAACATCACAAAACCCGCCCCGACGCAAAAGCGTCAGGGCGGGTTTTCCATTTTCAGAAGCAGGTTTCACATATTGAAGCGTCTGCGCGCTTCCTCGCGGAGCGACGGGACGCGGCGCACGATGCGCAGCGGGATGATGAGCCCGATGCAGATGACAAGCACGACGAGCGACCAGCTCGGCTGCCACGCCTCAAGAAAATACCGGTCAAGGCAGTATTCGACACCCATCGCCATCAGGCCCACCGCGCCGATGCACATGGCGAGGGAGGAAAGACGCGACCTTCTGCCGTCGCGCAGCAGAAAACTCAGCAGGAATACGACGACGCACGCCCAGCCGAGCATCGGCAGCACGAGCCCGCGGAACCAGTGCCCCCCGTGCAGCGCAACGGAGATGATCCACACGTAAATGCCGATGGCGGCGACGTCCGCCGTCAGTCGGAAGAAGATCGGGATGCCGCGCACGAGCATCGGCAGTGCGAACCAGATCCACAGCATCACTGCCGCGCCCGCGACGTAGAGCGCCCAAGGGTGCTCCGTCGGCAAAATGAGATTCAGCAGTCCGCAGCAGAGCGACACGGACGCGAGCATCGCCGTTAGCAGTGCGGCGGCGGCTCTGCGCGATGCTCTCGGCACCTCGGCCGGCTTGGTCGGGAAATAGCGCGGCGCGGTCTCATCCGGCTTCCACGCCGGCGTGCCGCAGAGCGGGCAGCGCTCCGCGCCCTCGTCCAGCTCCACGCCGCATTTGACACAATATGACATCAAATTCCTTCTTTCGATCTGCTATTCATCGGTTGCTCTCTACGCGCACGGGGATGCCCGCGCGCACGAGGAAGCGGAAAAAGTCGCGCTCGGTGTCCGTCTCCGCCTGCGTGCCGGCAAAGGTGATCTCCATCGTGTCGCCATAGCTGATGGACGCGCAGTGGCAGCGCGGCACCGTCGCCTGTCCCAGAATGACCTCCGCCCCGCGGATATGCTCAGCCATTTCGGGCGGCACGGTGAACGCGCCTGGGTTCGTATATGTGCAGGAATAGGGCCTCACGCCGTGCAGGCGGTAATTGAGCGCCATGACGGGATTTTTGAAAACGACCGGAATGAGCCGCAGGAAAAAGTTTTCCGTAAAGCGAACGTTGCCCGTGAACGCCGCCTGCAATTCCTGCCGGTTGATGTGCAGCTTCATAAAATGCCGCACCTGCGAGACGATCTCGGGGAACGTGTAGTCGCCGAGCGCGGGGTCGATATACGGGCGGACGGTGGTAATGAAGTTTCGCAGCGTCTCGCTCGGGAACCAGCCGCGCAGATTGATGGGGATGGCCAGCGCCACGGGGCGCAGGCGGTAGGGCTTTTCGCGCTTCTGCTTTTCCAAAATGACGTAAATGAGCACAGCGGAGAGGTATTCGGTGATCGACGCGCCGTACTTTTTCGACTCCTCGCGCAGCTTCGAGAGCGGCACGAAGCCCATCGTCACATGGAACGTATAAAACGGCTCGCTTGTGCCGGTATTCTGATACGCCGTCGACTGGCGATGAAGGCCCAGTGCGTGGTGTCCTGCGTAGCGGGCATAGGCGTCCTCCATCTCCTCCTCGCGCGGCGGCTCGTTCAAATCAAGCACACCGTTCCCCGCAGGGATATCAACGCCGGTCTGGCGCAGGTATTCGGCCAGCAGCGTGCGGAAGAAGACGATGGCTCCGCCGCCATCGGAAAGCGCGTGGAAGACCTCAATCGAAATGCGGTTGCGGTAATAGTAAAAGCGCACGAGCCAGCCGTTGTCTTCCTTGAAGCGCACGGGCTGGCAGGGGTCGGACACGTCCTCTTTCAAAAAAGGCCCCGGCGCGCTGTTGTGCTCTAAATAATACCAGAACGCGCCCTTGCGGATGCGCACGGCAAAGGTCGGGAAGCGCGGCATGCAGCGGTCGATGGCGCGCTGGAGCGCCGCGGGGTCGACGTCCTTTTCCATCAGGGCAGAAAAACGGTAGATGGCTGAATACTCCTCCTTTTGCAGCGCGGAGTAGAGCGTGCCCGCGGAGTCGAGCTTATACCATTTGCTGTTGGGCTTGGCCATCCGATGTTCCCTCTTTCCTTCTGCGCGGTCTTGAGAGGTTTATTATAGCACAAAGCGGGGCGCGCTACAAGAAAGATGCGCTTTTCCTTGGCATTTTCACGAAATTATGATATCATGCTTCCAAAGAATTTTGTTTTTCAGGAGGAGCTATGGAACCCAAACTCCGCATCATCCGCAAAAAGAAGAGCGAGGCCGAGAACGCGCATCTCGACCCGCTGATGCGTGCGCTCAAGGCGCTGCACAGCGCCGGTGCGCCAGAAAGCATGACCGCCGAAGAGCTTGAGCGTCAGCGCCGCAGTCAGGAGGTCCTCGGCAAGCTGACTGCGCCGATGACGGGCATGGATTACGAGGAATTTGCCCTCTCGGGCATGAGCGCGGCGTGGACGCGGCTTAAGGCCCCCCACGGCAGCCGCCATGCGATTTTATACTGCCACGGCGGCGGCTACACGAGCGGCAACCTCGGCTATTCGCGCGTACTGTCGTCCAAGCTCGCGCATGCGACGGGCTACGATGTGCTGAGCTTTGAATACCGCCTCGCGCCCGAGTTCCCCTATCCCGCCGCCGTCGAGGACGCGCTGCGCGCGTGGGACTATCTGATGCTCCAGGGCTACGGCGCGCGCGATATCGTCCTCGCGGGCGACAGCGCGGGCGGCAACCTCGCCCTTGTGCTCTGCAACCGCCTCAAGACGGCGGGCCGCAAGCTCCCCGGCGCGCTCATCCTGATGTCGCCGTGGACGGACATGACGATGTCCGGCAAATCCTACACCGAGCGTGCGGAGATCGACCCGATGCTCACGCCCGAGTACATCGAAGCCGTGCGCCTCGCCTACGCCGCAGGAAGAGACTACCGTTCGAGCGACCTGTCCCCACTTTTTGCCGACTTCACCGGCTTCCCGCCGACGCTCATCCAGGTCGGCGACCACGAGATCCTGTATTCGGATTCAGAACAACTCTATCAGGCGATGAAGCGCGCAAACGTTCCCTGCCGCCTGCAGGTCAGCGAGGGGATGTGGCATGTGTTTCAGATGTTTCCCATTAGAAAGGCTTCTGTTGCAATAGAAAATATCGCCCGGTTCCTTTTGGAACAATAAGTTCCGGTTTTTTCCCACCTGGTGTGGGGGACGCAGATAAGGGAGGGATATCTCTTTTTTGAAAAGAGACACCCCTCCCTTGCACCCTCCCAGAGAAAATTCACATTGCAGGCGAGCAGCTCGAAGAGCTGTAATGCTTGCCGATTGCACTTCCCTGCGCGCGGCGAAGCCGCGTTGAGCGCTGCTATACGACTTGCCTCTGCTCCTATCATCCGCTGCCGCTCTGCCCATCTTGTAGAAGTGCGCAGTAATCATCGTCTACCAGAGCACTCCTCAATGCGGCGAGCGCAGCAATGCCGCATTCGGTACGCAGTCTGCCGCCGAGAAAACGTCACTCGCGCCTCACGATAGTAAGGCGCGGTTGATATCTGTAACGACTTGCAGAAGATTCATGGCGAAGCCATGTACACCGCACTTACATTGCGCAGCGCGTGCAGTCATTCAAGCTGCAAACCCGCAATGTGCGGGGTCAAGGGGCAGAGCCCCTTGCGTTCTCTTGGGGGTCCAAGGGGGCCATTCTCTCACGTGAGAGAATGGCCCCCTTATCCGTGCAGCGCCATCGGCGCTGCCTCTCCCTCCCGCGCCGTGCGCGGGAAACTCCCTCACCCGTTGGGCAAATCAAAAAAGTGCAACTTTTTTTGAAAAACCCACTTGACAAGTGGGCCCCGCGTGCTATAATGCAACCAACAAGTGAAGAGCTTCAAACCTATGACGGAGAGAAGTAGCCGATGCAGATAAGCACAAAGAGAGTCCCGGGTGGTGTGATCGGGGCGGCGGACGGTCGGTGAATGGACTTCAGAGGGCGGACCGAACGGCGGAAGTCAAGTAGGGACCGACGGGTATCCCACCCGTTATCCATCGGGGCGCGTATGATGGTGCGCGTAAGCGAGCGGGCGTTTTACAAAACGTCAATTTGGGTGGTATCGCAGAAGTTTGATGACTTTTGTCCCATGTGTATGGGATGAAGGTCTTTTTTCTTTATATTCCTCCTGTTCCGGCAAACCAGGACCTCATCTGCCACCCGAAATCAAATAAATTTGGAGGAAAACAAAAATGAAAAACAACATGGTGAAAAAGCTTCTGACCCTGGCCCTCGCCGGTGCGATGACCCTGTCTCTGGCCGCGTGCGGCAGCAAGAGCGACGACAGCAGCAACGACGCCCAGCAGGGCGGCGACGAAAGCGGCAAGACCTACAAGGTCGCCATCATCAAGCAGCTCGACCACGCCTCTCTCGACGAGATCGCGAACGCTGTGGCCGCCGAGCTCGACAAGATCGCAGCCGACAATAATGTGACCATCGAGTACGACATCACCTCCGGCCAGAACGATCAGACCATCTTAAAACAGCTGTCCGATCAGGCGATCGCCGATCAGGTCGACGCCATCATCCCCATCGCGACGACCGCCGCGCAGATCTCTGCCCTCTCCGCTGAGGACACCAAGACCCCCGTTGTTTATGCCGCCGTCTCCGATCCCGAGGCCGCGAGCCTGACGGGCATCGACTATGTGACCGGCACGAGCGACGCGCTGAACACCAGCTTCATCATGGACATGATGTTCGCCCAGAACCCGGACGTCGCCAAGGTCGGCCTGCTCTACTCCCTCTCTGAGCCCAACTCCACCAAGCCCATCGCCGACGCGAAGGCCTACCTCGACGCCAAGGGCATCGAGTACGTTGAGCAGACCGCGAACACGAACGACGAAGTCGTCGCTGCCGCTTCCGCGCTGATCGCCGACGGTGTGGACGCCGTTTTCACCCCGACTGACAACGTCATCATGGCCGCCGAGCTCGCCATCTATGAGGACCTCGCCAAGGCCGGCATCCCCCACTACACCGGCGCTGACTCCTTCGTCCGCAACGGCGCTTACTCCACCTGCGGCGTGAACTACACCGACCTCGGCGCCAAGACCGCCGACCTCGCCTACTCCGCCATCACCGACGGCATGGACGCCATGGAGGACTACTACCTGATGGACGGCGGCATCATCACCGTCAACACCGACACCGCCTCCGCGATGAGCCTTGACTACTCCTGCTTCGACAGCATGGGCACCGTTGTCGAGGTCACGACCACCAAGGACTAAGAAACATCACTTCCCCGCAAATGAACTGCCTTTCCCCCGACCTTCCCGTCGGGGGAAATTGGCCTGAAAGGAGAATTTCCCCATGCTCATCATCACGCAGACCGCCCTTGAGCTGGGCTTCCTCTACGCCCTGGTCGCGATGGCGCTGTTTTTAAGCTACCGCATCCTCGACATCGCCGATCTGACGACCGACGGCTGCTTCGTCCTCGGCGCGGCCGTGTCCGTCACCGTGACGGCCGCGGGACACCCTGTCCTCGCCATCTTCGCCGCGATGCTCGCGGGCGCGTGCGCGGGCTTTGTCACCGCATTTTTGCAGACGAAGCTCGGCGTGCCGTCGATCCTCGCCGGTATCGTCACGAACACCGGCCTTTACACCGTGAACCTGATGGCCATGGGCTGGAAATCCAACCAGAGCCTGCTCGGCGGCAAGACCGTCTTCACGATGCTGCGCGAGACCGGCATCGGCGGCGAGTGGTACGAGCTGCTGCTCGCAGCGTTCGTCACGCTTCTGGCCGGTCTTCTGCTGGTGCTGTTTCTCGGCACGCGCATGGGTCTTTCCATCCGCGCCACGGGCGATAACCCCGACATGGTGCGCGCCTCGTCCCTGAATCCGTCGTTCACGATCACGGTCGGCCTGTGCCTTGCCAACATGCTCACGGCGCTCTCCGGCGCGATCGTCGGCCAGTATCAGAAGACTGTGGACATCAACTCCGGCACGGGCATCGTCGTCATCGGCCTCGCCTGCCTCATCATCGGCGAGACGCTGCTCGGGCGCAGAAGCGTCAAAAAGGGCGTCATCGCCGCGATTCTCGGCTCGATCGTTTATCGCTTCATCTACGCCATCGTATTCTACACGAAGATCGTGCCCGTCGAGTGCCTGAAGCTCCTGACGGCCATCATTGTGGCGCTGGCCATCGCCGCGCCGAGCATCCAGAAGTGGGCGACATTCCAGAAGCGCAAAATGGCCGCCAGAAATAAGGAGGGCGTGTAAGATGCTGGACATTCAAAATCTCTCCAAGACCTTCAACCCCGGCACGGTGAATGAAAAAAAGGCGCTTTCTTCCCTTTCCCTGCATTTGGACGAGGGCGATTTCGTCACCATCGTCGGCTCGAACGGAGCGGGCAAGTCGACGCTCTTCAACGCCATCGCGGGCAGCTTTTATGCCGACGAGGGCAGCATTTCGCTCGCGGGCAAGGACATCACCTTCATGCCCGAGCACGAGCGCTCCCGCCGCATCGGGCGTCTCTTTCAGGACCCCCTGCGCGGCACTGCGCCGAGCATGACGATCGAAGAAAACCTTGCGCTCGCGTATCTGCGCGCGGCGCACGGCAATCCGTTCAGCCGCATCAGCAAGAAGGACAAGGAGTTCTTCGCCGAGCAGCTCAAGCAGCTCGACATGGGCCTTGAGGACCGCATGAAAAACCCCGTGGGCCTGCTCTCCGGCGGCCAGCGTCAGGCGCTCACGCTGCTGATGGCGACGATGGTGCCGCCGCAGCTCTTACTTCTTGATGAGCACACCGCGGCGCTCGACCCCGCAACGGCGGAAAAGGTGCTCGACCTCACCCGCCGCGTCGTGGCGGAAAGTCACATCACCTGCCTGATGGTCACGCACAACATGCATCAGGCACTTGAGCTCGGCAACCGCACACTGATGATGGCGGACGGGCACATCGTGCTCGACGTCGCGGGCAGTGAACGCGCGGGGATGGGAGTCGACGATCTCATCGCACGGTTCAAAGCAGGTGCCGGACATGAGCTTGATAATGATAGAATTCTTTTATCGGAATAAAATTGCAGCACGAAGTGCTGCCACCCTATTCCCCACACCGTGTGGGGGCGCGGGTAAAGGGGATACTCTCTTTCACGAAAGAGAGTATCCCCCTTTTGATCCCCCGAGAGAAAGGTTTTCCATTGCAGGCGAGCAGCTTGAAGAGTTGCGGCGCTTGCCGATTGCACTACCTGCGCGCGGCGCTGCCGCGTTTAGTTCTGCTATACGATTTGGTGTGCTTCCATTATCCGCTGCCGCTCTGCTGATCTTGTTTTGGTGCAGCCTAATCACCTGCCACCGACAACGCATGCTATTTCGATAGTGCGTACTGCGGCGAGCGCCAGCAATGCTAAACAATCCAAAGTAGGCGGAAATTGCTGAAGACTGCCGAATCGCAGGCAAAGCGGCAGCGGAGATAGAAGTAAGACAAATCGTTTAGATTCATCACTTGGCAGGCACTCCCATTCCAGAGGCATAAAAGTCATTCAAGCCAGAGACTGCCAATCAAAAGCCTTTCTCCTGGGGTTCCAAAGGGGATATTCTCTTTCGCGAAAGAGAATATCCCCTTTGATTCGTGCAGCGCCGACGGCACCGCCTTCCCCTCCGCACCTGTGCGGAAACAACGCTCCACAATGTGGAGCTTTTTTAACGCATGGGTCATTTTGCCCGCTTGAGGCAATACCAATTCCATGCTATACTTATCGTTAAGAAAACGACAAATTCAAAGGAGAACTGCATGGAGAGCATTTTTGAAAAACGTCTTACCGTCACGCCCGACTACTGTGACGCGTCGGGCGCGCTGTCGCCGTTGGCAGCGTTTACGATTTTTCAGGGCATCGCAGCGCAGCACGCAGAGGTGCTGGGCGTCGGCAGCAGCGCGATGGCGAAAAAGGGTGAATTCTGGCTCACGGTCCACACGCGCGTCGATCTCTTTGAGCGCGCGTACCTGATGGACGAACTCACGGTGCGCACGTGGGCGGAGGCGTGCAGCGAGCGCGACGTACGCACGTACCGCAGTTACACACTCTCGCGCGGTGAGGCGGTCATTGCCCGCGGCAAGACCGAGTGGGCCATCTTAGGACCGGAGCAGAAGATCATCCGCTTTGGCGACTCGGGCTTCCCGAAGGACTACCCCTTCCCCGCCGAGACGGCCATCCCCGAAAAATTGCAGCGCTTCCATGAAAAGTTTGAGGACGCCGACCTTTTCTCGCACTACGCCGTGCGGTCGACGGACATCGACCTCGGCCACCACATGAACAACGTGGCCTATGTGCGCCTGCTGCTCGACTGCTTTTCGGCAAAGGAGCTCGCGAGCGGTAATATTCAATCGGTCGAGCTACACTACTCAACGCCGTGCTTCGAGGGTGAGGCACTGACGGTCTACAAGAAGTCACTCGATGACGGCACGTGCCGCATCGGCATCGTCAAGCCGGACGGCAAAACCGCCTCGCAGGCGTGCGTGACGTTCAAAAAGTAAGGACGCGGCGGCAGCGAAATACTTTTTACAGGGCCTTACGATGGGGCTTGCATACGTCGCGCCCATCGGGCTGCAAAATTTATTCGTCATCAACTCGGCGCTGACGCACACGCGAAAGTGCGCACTTTTGACGGCGCTCATCGTCATCTTTTTCGACGTGACGCTTGCGCTCGCGTGCTTTTTCGGCGTGGGCGCGGTCATGCAGCGCTATGAATGGCTGCAAATGGTCATCCTGCTGCTCGGAAGCCTGATCGTGCTGTATATCGGCGTCGGCCTCCTGCGTGCCAAGGCGGAGGAGATCGACCGCAGCCGGACCGCGGACTCGATCCCCAAGACCATCTCGTCCGCCTGTGTGGTCACATGGTTCAACCCGCAGGCACTCATCGACGGAACGATGATGCTCGGCGCGTTCTACGTGACGCTGCCCGCGGCGCAGAGCACGTCGTTTATCAGCGGCGTGGCGCTCGCGTCCTGCCTGTGGTTCACGGGGCTGACGCTGCTCATCTCGCTTTTCAGCGACAATTTCACACCCAAAACGCTCGTTGTCATCAACAAGGTCTGCGGCGTGATCATCGTTTTCTACGGCTGCAAGCTGCTCTACAGCTTCCTGACGATGATATTTTGATCTCAGTGCTCAAAAAAGCGGTTCCCGTTTGGGAACCGCTTTTTGTTGTTCTTTGCGCTGTTTAGTTGTTGCTGGCGTTCGTGGCGCGGAGGGTGACGTCGTGATAGCCGCCCTCGACGATGCTGGTGGCGGAGACGAGCGTGAGCTTCGCGTTCTTCTGCAGGTCAGGGATCGTCGTCACGCCGCAGTTGCACATGGTCGACTTGACCTTGTAAAGGCTTCTTGCGACGTTATCCTGCAGGGAGCCTGCGTAGGTGACGTAGGAATCCACGCCCTCTTCAAACGCAAGGCCCGTCTTGCCGCCGAGGTCGTAACGCTGCCAGTTGCGCGCGCGGTTCGAGCCTTCGCCCCAGTATTCCTTGACGTACACGCCGTTGACAAGCAGCTTGTTCGTCGGCGATTCGTCGAAGCGAGCGAAGTAGCGGCCCAGCATCAGGAAGTCCGCGCCCATGGCGAGCGCGAGCGTCATGTGATAGTCGTGCACGATGCCGCCGTCGGAGCAGATGGGAACATACACGCCGGTCTCGCGGAAGTATTCGTCGCGCGCGGCGCTCACCTCAATGAGCGCGGTGGCCTGGCCGCGGCCGATACCCTTCGTTTCGCGCGTGATGCAGATGGAGCCGCCGCCGATGCCGACTTTGACAAAGTCCGCGCCGCTCTCGGCGAGGAAGCGGAAGCCGTCGCGGTCGACGACATTGCCCGCGCCGATTTTGATGGTATTGCCATAGTTCGCGCGCACGTAGTCGATGACCTTCTTCTGCCAGACGGAGTATCCCTCGGACGAGTCGATGCACAGCACATCCGCGCCAGCCTCCACAAGCGCGGGGATGCGCTCGGCGTAGTCGCGGGAGTTGATGCCCGCGCCGACGAGGTATCGCTTCTTGTCATCCTGAAGCGCAAGGGGGTGCTCCTTGTGCTCGGCGTAGTCCTTGCGGAAGACGAAGTAGAGCAGGTGGTCGTTTTCATCCACGATGGGCAGCGCGTTGAGCTTGTGCTCCCAGATGATGTCGTTAGCCTCCTTGAGCGTGGTCGACGCAGGAGCGGTGACGAGCTTTTCGCGCGGAGTCATGAACTCGCGCACCTTCAAATCAGTGCTCATGCGGCTCACGCGGTAGTCGCGGCTCGTCACGATGCCGAGGAGCTTGCCGTTGGGCGTTGCGTCCTCGGTGATGGCGACGGTCGAGAAGCCGTTTTTCTCCTTGAGGGCCAAAACATCGGCCAGCGTGTGCTCGCTTGTCAGGTTCGAGGCTGACGGCACAAAGCCCGCCTTATTGCTCTTCACGCGGCGCACCATCTCGGCCTCGCTCTCGATGGACTGGGAGCCGAAGATGAACGAAAGGCCGCCCTCTTTGGCCAGCGCGATGGCCAGCGTGTCGTTCGACACCGACTGCATGATGGCCGAGACCATCGGGATATTCAGGC
>ERZ827126.2643-NODE-2643-length-12208-cov-2.744343_pt1 | contig 12208 bp, 19 predicted proteins | sample MGYA00519780_ERZ827126 | MGnify/ENA primary metagenome ERZ827126 (study PRJEB31778, sample SAMEA3449262) | human gut metagenome | biome: human gut; feature: human-associated habitat; material: faeces | place: United Kingdom | collected 2010/2012 ...
AGTATATAAGATTTATTCGAATACAAAATATGATGATTATACATATTATGATGAATCAAAAAATTTAGTATTTGAATTAGCATCAAAAGATGTCGATAAGATAATTCAAATTATGAGAGATTTTATGGATGTATTGCATGACAGTAAATTAACAGAGTATAGAAATAGCAGTTTCTTATGGCGATTATTTAATACTCCTGATATACCATATTTTAAAAGAACATATTCGATGCATGATTTAAAAAAATATACAAACATATTTAGGTCTGAAATTTGTAGTAAATTAGAAGAAAGTATTCCTAATTTTAAATATACTGGAGTTCCAGTAGTTTACCATATTGAAAGATATTTTGAATTAAATTATACAGATGAAGTAGATCAATTTATCAAAGAACAGGAGGTAAAGAAATGTGAAGAAACTAAATGATGAACAGCGAAAGCTGATTGAAGATAATTATTCTTTGATTTGGCATTTGCATGAGAAGTATTTTACAAAATTTAAAGATTTTGATACATATATGGATCTTGGTCGTATGGCAATTTGCAAAGCAGCATTAAAATGGGACGAGTCAAAAGGTAATTTTGGGACGTATTTTAGATGGGTATTACAGTCAGAAATTAATAAATATTATATAAAATGGCATAGCCCAACAGAGAAAATGAACAGAAATGCGGAATCATTGGATACACTTGTTGACGAAAGAGTTGACGCAGAAGAATTAACAATTGGCAGTTTGCTTGTGAGTAAGGATGACGTAGAGAGTCAAGCATTAACAACAGTATATTATCAAGGAGAATTTAACAAATTGTCAGACAAGCAGAAGAAAATTATATATATGTTACTTGATGATATTGAACATAAATACATAGCCAAAGAATTTGGAAAGAGTATTCAATGGGTAAGTTGGCAACTTGGTAATATTAAAAAATTAATGCATAGGCGGTGAGACCATGACGATTGAAGAAGTAAAGGATTACATAAACTCGTCTACAGAGTATGATTTTTTGCGAGATTATCCGCATAAAATCGCTTTTCTAACATTAGGTGGAAGTTATGCCTATGGAACAAATACAGAGGATTCTGACATTGATTTACGTGGTGTTTTCCTTAGTGATAAAAGAGAGATTTTGTTGAATAATAATCAGAACAATCTTGAGAAGACCGATGATCATAAAGACATTGATACCGTGTTACATTCTCATATTAAGATGATTAATATGCTTGCCAAGGGCAATCCTACATTTTTAGAGTTGCTATATTTTGCACCAGACCGCTATTTGTATGTATCCGATATTGGTATGGAGTTGATCAAAAATAGAGATATGTTCTTATCTAAGAGAGTTTATCATGCATATAAAGGATATATTTGTGATTGCCTGACTCGAACGAGTTTTAAGTATTATAAAAATAAAGATTCAGAGAAAGAAAGGCAAAAGGCAGAACGATACGCTAATAAATCAATGATGCATGCAGTTCGATTATTGTTACAGGGCATTGAATTATTACATAACGGAACAATGTTAGGATCTATGGACGACATAGGAAAAGATCTTGTAAAGATCAAAGAAGGATACAATAGTACGCATAAAACATATAGATTTGGCAAACACAATGAGCATACAGAATATTTACCAAATCAGTCATACGATGTTTTTATTGAAGGATTACTTTATCAATTTGATTATGATTATATGAATACTGATTTGCCAGACGAACCAGACTGGGATCGTATCAATAACTTCTTGATGACAACAAATGAACGAATTGTGAGAGGAATGGTGTAAAAATGTATGTAAAGATTGGAGACGAAATTGCTTTTCATCCTGGCGAATGCTTAGAAGAATTTGTTGAATCTTGCAGGATAACTCCTTATCAGCTTGCGAGTAAAATCGGCATGGATGTTGATTATGTGCAAGGGCTGATTAACGGATCACAAAGTGTTACAAAAGAATTTGCAAAAGCAATGGCAGATCATTATGGGTTCGCTGACGATGGGCGGTTCTGGTTAAATTTGCAAGAAACATTTGATAAGAAAGTAGGTGGCAGAGATGTTTAAATTAATAAAACGCCCACGTTCTGATAACGATAAATGTACTAAATATGATGTTGTGCTTGATAAAGAGTATACTGTAGAAGAATTTATTGATGCGATTGCAGATGGAAGAAATGGAACGCATGGTCAGATTACAATAAAAAATGATAAACAAGCCATTGAATCACTTGTCTATAATATCGAGAGTATTGATTATAGACATTGTAAACTTCAAAATGCTGAAGAAAAAATTAAACAAGTATGGGCATATGGTAGCTGGTTAAAAATCAATTATACTATCTTACTTGAAAACAAACAGGAAACACAAAAGGGTGCGCTCAGATTTATTGTTAAGAAGCCACATGGAGAAGAATCAGTGGTTGTTATTTTTAAGAATAAATCCGATGGCACATATTCGTTTGTTAATTTGACAAAAGAGCATATTTGTTCGTGTAAATTTAAGACAATTGAGGAAGCGATTCAGGATATGAATGATCGACTAAGAAAAGGATTGATTGAGTCCTATGTTGTGAAAGGAGAAATGAAACAGTGAGTAATGTATTTCAGATTTATTTAGCAGGCGGTATGCAGGATTTGTCGTTTGAAGAACAGAATGAGTGGAGAAAAGAAATTTGTAGGTGTATCAATAGTCGCTGTGAGAAATCATTAGTTGATGTAAAACCAGTTAGCATTATCAATCCAGTAGATTATTACAATTTCGAAAATGACAAACACGAGACAGAAAAAGAAGTTATGAGATTTGATACTCGTCTTGTTAAGAATAGCGATTTGATTATTGTGTATGCAAATGATCCAAAGAGTATTGGTACATCTATGGAAATTGCTATTGCTCATGAAAATAATATTCCAGTATTGATTTTAAATGATGGGAACGAAAAACTTCATTCTTGGTGGATTGAGATGTCTGATAGGGTATTTAGTGAATATATTGGTCTGTGTCAATATGTTGTAGATTTTTATTTAGAGATGAAACATTATCGTTGTGTACATAATGTGACAATAAAATAGGAATTTGATGTTAAAAATAACCACAATATATAGTATGCCTATAAATATTATATACTACATATTGTGGTAGAAAAGGAGTTGAAACACTATTACAGCAGAAAAACAAGGCAAGTTTATTATTTTTCATCTGGATGATGGTAAAACTTGCAAATATGATTTATCAAATGGTGATTGTTATGGCAAAAGTGGTAAGAAAGTGAAAGCTTTAAATAATATTCTGTCTGGACATTCAGCCGATGAATTGGATAAATTATTTGTGTCCGATCCACATTATGCAGAGTTTCTAAAATATGTAAATTGGCGAAGAAATTGTGAAATGGGAAGAACTACATGGGGCTTCATTGATTATAATTTGGGAACTTTGTTTGAATATGCAAGTAAATATTCAGTATGTGAGCAGTTCTTTGCCATAGGATTTACACACAAACAAGTCACAGGAGATTTTAAATATTCAATTAATGAAGTTCCAAAATGGTTGAGAAATTATTGTCTCAGCGTAAAGGATAAACGATTGTTAAGTAATGATTTTGTTGATTTTTATAAGATGTATCCAGATTATGTACAAACGATTTTACAGACAGAGTATATGACATTAACTAAAGAATATTTAATAAATTTCTTTGAGGATAATCATAGATATCGTTTTACGAAAATTTTGGAGGCTTTAAATCAGGATTATGGCTATAATCTTGCAGATGTGTTTGTTTATATAGATAGAATAATTACATTTGAAGCTGCTACCAATAGTATAAATTGGTTACTCACAGAATTATATGATTATGCTCGTATGATGGACGCAATCAGTCATAAATTTGATAGATATCCAAGGCATTTCAAAACAACAATGGATATTGTTACAAGAAATTACAAAAGATTACAAAAAGAATTTTCGGAAGAAGTCTTTAAGAGCCGTATTAATAAAGAATACGAATTTACATATAAAGGACTGAGATTCTTTTATCCAGACTCCACTCAAGACATTAAAGACGAAGCGGTACAGCAGAATAATTGTGTGGCAAGTTACATAGATCGAGTCATTGATGGCGAATGCCACATTATGTTCTTAAGAAGAGTAAAAGAACCAGATAAATCGTTAGTGACGATTGAAATACAAAATGGACGAATCGTACAAGCGCTGCAAAGATTCAACGATCCTCTAACTGCCGATCAGCAAGAAGCGGTTGATGCATGGAATAAACATTTTAGTAAGAAAGGTAGGGTGGCAGCATGATTAATATTAATGAATTGACAACAGATCATAAGATTAAATTAAAGAAACCAATGGGATGCTTCGATAATCTTGGCGAGGTATGCGAGATTGTTAAGATTGATACAGATGAAAATGTTATCAATTTTAGATTTGGTGTAGATGGAGTACATCTTGGCGTGATGTCAGGAGATGAATTGGAAAAATATTTTGATGTTATTGAACCTGCTGTTGTACCATGAGTGGCATACATATGGTTTTATTGAAGATAATCAGGTTATGTATCATGCTCTTAAGAATGGTAGTATTTCGATGGAGACTACATATGATGGAGATGGAACAATTTCTGTTGTGTATGAGCACCCTGAAAATCCTTATCGGCAAATTAAAAATGGGCAAAGAGGTAGGTTTTATGAAGATGATTTAAAGGTTGCTTTTTTCAAATTACAGAAATCATATTATGATCAATTATATAAAGATGTTCACTATGAAGTTGAATCTGAGTATTTTGCCAAGAGAGATGAATGTGGTCTTGAGCTTAATGAATGGTAGAGGTAATTATGAATGATTTAAAATTGATAATCCGATTAGTAAGTATTTTCATAGCATGTGTCGTTTATGTTGGAATATGGTACTGGATTTATGACAATAGAGATGAATATTTATATATATCATATCCAAAAGGGTTTGATGAAAGATTCTTGAGTATGTTCTCTCAGATATGGTGTGTTATACATATTGTTGGTGCTATAGGTGCAATTATATGGGCTTGGTGCTAGAAAGAGGTGGTATGATGTGTGATTTTAAGGTTGGAGATAAGGTGTATTTTGCTTGGTACGATGAACCATATACTGTTAAGTCTGGAATCATTACGGAGATTAAATGTCTTGGCGATCTAATATATATAATGATACAAGACAGTATAACGCATGGTTTATATATGGTTCTTTTAGAAGAGATATATCGCACTGAATCAGAAATAAAAGCGGTTCTAAAACGAGAGTTTTATGGCAAGGTGAATGAAGTTAAGAAAGATATTCATAGCTTAGAAGATTTGCTGAAATTTATGTATAACAATGATCTTACAGATTGGTCATCAAAATCTATAAATGGCTGGCAGACAGATTGGGTAGGTCATGTTGCAGTAAGAGAACTAGCGAAAGAAATTTGTGGCATTGAGTTAGGAGAGTGATTGAAATATGAATGAAAGTAAAGATTATAAAAGTGAAAAATACTTGGTAGTAACTGTTGGCGATAACGATTTTTATGACGATATATATGGAGTTTGTAATTTGTTATATTATCATTTTCAAAGTAGAGAAGAGTATCCAGAATCGAAAGAGGACTTAGAACTACTGAAGCCAATTATTCAGCATCTAATATATCAGAGCACAGAATTACGCAGATATAATAATAAAGATTATCCGTCTAGCAAATTAGAATATTTTGTGCCCGACTTATGGTTTTCTGATAAATCTGGATTAAAATGGCTTGATGATACTGAGTTTGGTGTTATTCCAATGTTCAGTGGGTCAAAAGTTTTTATGAAATAAAAGGAGAAACATAATGAAGAAAGAAATCTGCGTGATTGAATTAGGGAAGTGATTGAAAATGAACAAGCTTTATCAAGACAATGGAATGTATTGTCGAGCACAAAACCACTGTGATAATAAATGGTTTGTCGGAACATATATCGGTAATGACTGGTTGTTATTCCAAGGATATGGATCAGAAGAAAAAGATAATGCTAATATGTACGGATGTCAAATTAAGCCAGAGTCTATCTGTAGATCAACAGGTAGAGAAAATGAGTTTGAATATGATGTAGTGCAATTGATTGATGACGACGAAGACGCTTACTTGATTATTTATAGTGATGAAGATTTGGCGTGGCAGATGTTATCTATTTATAGTTCTGATATGATCGACTTGGGAGAAATTAAGCCTAGTCAATATGTTAAACTTGGCAATATCAAAGAAGATGATTATTGGAGAAAGGAATGGGAAAGACAGAGTGAAAAAAGAAAATAATAAAGTATTTACATACGGGCAGTTAGAAGAATTAAGAAATAGTTTAGCACTTTCAATAGGCGAGGTTGAATCATCAAATAAGCAAGATCATATACTTCGAAAATATTATAATATATGTAGTTTACTTGATACGTTTCAACTGACGAAACCGCTAGTTGATGAACTAAAACGTCATCCGATTGCAGCGAGATATTTTGTTTTGTCGTTATGGAACGAATTGGTGGATTCGTGTCTTAATGCGTGCGATACATTGACTGTGAATGATATAGAGAATCGAGATTCCGAAAAGCTACTATCTACTAAAACCAATGCGGCACAGTACATCCATGTATTAAATGATATGATTTCCATAAATGATTATACAACAATTCAAGATGAGGCGTTGCAGTTTGCAATTGATACAATTAAGGAGAAATATAATGGAGAAAGAAAAGAAAAGTAAATTACATACGCCAAAAGAAATTTTAAATGCACTGCATGTGATTCAGGATATGTGCGAATATTATCTTGTAAACGGATATGAAGATTGCAGAAAATGTCCTCTATGTACAATAGAAGAAGATTCTCCGACGTGTACGGTCATATGCTTTGAGCCTAATAATTGGAGTATTATAGATGACCCAGATATTCCGTGGCGAGCATTTGGAAAGTAGGAGGTGTTTATATGGATGAGAAAAATTATGGAGAGTATACAGAAGAAGCAGTGGCTGTTGCGCTAAAAACAATTCAAGATATTTGTGCTCTTAACAAAGATTGTTATGGCTGTAGCATTACATGTCCATTTTTAGAATTACAGGATGGAGGAGCTAGACAAATATGTCATATCTCCTATGATTATCCTGTTGATTGGAGATTAAATGAATTTCCACCTAAGCAATGGGAGCCTTTTTACAAGGGATAAACTACATAAACACAAGTAAATAAAGGAGAAAATGTCGTTGAAATTAAATGACGAACAGAGAAAATTAGTGGAACAAAATCATAATTTGATTTACTCTGCTATGACAAAATGCGGTATCCGCAGACAAGATTTTGATGACTATTATGGATTCGCTGCTATTGGGTTGTGTAAGGCAGCAATTGATTATGATGAAACACGATCTAAATCATTTTCGACATATGCGTATTTATGTATACAAAATGAAATAACGGTATATAACAAATACAGATTTCGGCAGAGAAGAAAGGGTGATATGAATACTATTTCATATAATCATATGTTAGATGATTGGGATGAAGACAAAAATGAAAATTCATTTCTTTTAAAGGATGAAGAAAATTTTGAAAAAAATATTATTTTCAAGTTGAATTTTCAAGATAAATGTTACACACTAAATAATAAGGACAGAATGATTGTTGATTTAAAATCAAAAGGTTATACATATCAAGAAATCGCAAAAATGTTTGGCACATCATTTCAAGCGATACAACAAAAGATTAAAAGAATGCGATCAACAACATTTTCCAGATTATAAAAGTTGAATAACGCAAACAACTTTTATTATTTTTTTTGACGCATTTGTTATAAACGTGCTAGAACGATTATAACAATATAAGACGATCAGATAAAATTATTTTTTGTTCCTGTTGACTTTGGCAGAGTTGACAGTGGATATAAATTGATGACTTATTTACAAACTAAAAACTAACTAAACAAATTTAATAACAAGAGGAGGAATTCTATTTAATGAATTTTGAAATGACAGGAAAGCTCAGCATTAGCAAGGACACAGAAAAATTTCACCCTTACAGTGAGACAAAATATGAAAAGTCAGGCTGGGTACGAAGAAGACTGTTATTTAATGTGACATGCGGTGACAGTAGACATATGTTAACTGTTGACGCAGGAAGTTTCGAAGATGGACACGGTGATGTCTATACATATTCCAAACCAGAATACGACTCAAGTGGTAAGAAAATCAAAGATGGAGAAAAAATTCAGATTCCTTTTAAAGACAGATTAACATCTCCAAAACTGGAAGAAGTATCAGATTTCAGAAAATTTGTTTTTGACCTAGAAAAACCAGGAAGAAGATACAAATTAAAAAATGCCTTAGAAAAAATTAAAGAAGGTAAAGATGTTACGGATAAAGATCTTGCCGAAGTTGGATTAACGTCCGTAGATGAGCTTGAAAAAGAGTACGAAAAGAGCAAAAAGAGACATCATGAGTTTATCTCTGAATGGGATTACGCAGAATTTATCAAAAAAGTCATTGATAGTGGCAAATATGATGATTGCAATTTTCATATCAGGGGGCGTGGAGATTATTCATATTCTGATGACAAAGAAAGATTTTATGAGAATCTAATTCCTAACAGAATTTATCTCGCAGCAGATGATGATGAACCATATTCTACAGCAACAATGAGTTTTGTATTTGGAGCTGAGAGCTTAGACGAAACAAGTGTTGAGGAAGACGGTAAATATTACGTTAATGGATTTGTCTTTGAATACATCCAGAGCAGAAAGAAAAAATTAGCCGTTCCAACAACAGTTGTTATTCCAGTTCCTGATAAAGAAAAAGACGAAAGCGGATACAAGAAGGCTAATGGCTTAAAGAGAAAATTCATTGTCGACGATGAAGACAAATACATGGAATACGGCATTGTCGTAGATATGATCAATGGTTCTCAGCGTGTAGAACTTACAGAGGACATGCTCTCAGAAGAACAGAGAGATGATCTTGAATGTGGAATCATTACTATGGAAGAGATTCAAAAGGCGATTGGCGGAAGTGCTTATGGAGATAAAGTCAAAGAGTATCAGTTAATTAAGCCATCACGCAACGGTATTAAAGAGGGCGTTCAGGACACGGTTTATACAGCAGAAGATATGGAAGTACCTGCATTAGAGATTGACGAGAACGAAGATTTATTCTCAGAAGAATCAATCGATAATGATAATGATGACGATGATGACTTATTCGATTAGAGTTTAGAGCTTTTAGCTCTTTACTCGCTTGATGATTTATAAAACAAAATACTGTCTTTAAAAGGAGAAATTATACATATGGAATTACCAGTAATTAACGAAATTAAACCAGATATTAAAAACCTGTCAATCTATCTTAGATCAATTAAAAAGTTCGGAAAAACTACATTGTTCAGAGATGTAATTGTTGCAAAATATGGAGATCCGTCATATGGACTTCTCGTACAGTGCGGATTCGAAAAAGGAACAAGGATGTTAGATAATATTAACACTCTGCGTATTACTTCATATGAAGATGCGGTAGAGTTAAAAGAATACTTAATTAACAAAAGAGTATTCAAAAGAGATAAGTCTGGCAAAATTGTTCGCAATGAAAAGAGAAAACCAGAATATGTTCCAGTAAAACACAATATTCAGATGGTTTGTTTTGATACCGTTGATGAAATTTGTCCATTATTTGAAGAAGAGACAATCAGGATCAGCAATAAAGAAGGACAGAAAAAGTGCAAAACTATCAACGCTGCTATGGGTGGCTATCAGGCAGGACAGAGATATACAGCAGACATGATCAAAGCTTACATGAGTGATATCGAAGATGCTGGCATTGGTGTTTGGGGAATTGCTCATACAAAATTCAAAACTATCAGAGAAAAAGGTGGCTTAGAAGAAGACGGATACCAGCAGTTAACATCCAATCTTGTAAGTGCTTATGAATCTGCTTTTGGTGATATCTTTGATGTAACTTTCACTGGTGTAATTGACAGAAATGTTGATAAAGCTAAGAGATATGCTACAGATGAAATTAGAAAACTTTATTTCCGTGGAACAACATTAATTGACGCTGGTGGTAGATTTGCTTCTGATGCAGTTCCTGAATATATGGTATTTGACAAAGGAAATATGGGAGAAGATTTCATTGAAGTGGTAGAAGACGGAATGGAGAAATCTAAAACAGTTCTTTCTAAAAAAACTAAAAAGCCAACTCCTCAGCCAGAGCCAGAAGATGAGATCGAGGAAGACATCGATGATGTTATTGAAGACGATATTACAGAAGCTGACGAAGATTTAATGGAAGATGTCGTTGATGATATTGATGAAGATACATCAGACGATTATCCAGAAGATTTAAGAGAACATGTAAAAGAGTTATGTAAAACTTGTGAAGACGCAGAATTAAAAACAAAAGTCAAAGGAATCATTAAGCAGTATGGAAAACTTAGTGAAGTCGACGATGATGGGTTAAAAGAAATGTATGATCTGCTGAAATAGGAGTCTGAGCAATGCTTGTAAAATGTAGAATTTGCGGCAAAAAAGTAGACAGAAACGAAGCTTTTAAAGTAGCAGTAGAAGGTAAACCAAATGCCTACTACTGCTCAGAAGCTGAGTATAACAAAATGATGGAGAACCGCAAAAATAGAAATGATACATATTATTGTATTTATGATATTTTCGGCTATACGGTAACGAACACTGTATTAAATAAGGAAGTAAATGCTCTTGGCAAGATTTACGGATTTAAGCTGATATTAGAATACTTGCATGACAATCAAGAATATTTAACAAGAATTGTTGGGAGAGAATACAATAGCGAATTTGCTAAGATTAAATATTTTTCAGCAATTTTAAAAAATAGTCTGGTTGATTATAGGGACTCAGACGATGGAGTTCCACAGAGACAACAGGCTATTGTTAAACATCATGTTGTAAGCAAGCAGATCAATGAAAATATCGGAGCTGAAAAAACTAAATACAAGAAGAAAAAGAAATCTCGTAGATGTATTAACGATATTTTGACGGAAGTTGGTGAGAAAGAATAGCAGATTTTGTTGCAGGAGTTAAAGACAAATATCCGTCAAAATTATTAAAAGGTCGTATGGAGGCAGAGGGAAATGTAATTAGTTGTTTCTTTAAAGATATGTTGCTTTTGGATGACACTACATTCGAACAACACGATTTCATTACAAAAGATGGACTTTTTTACTTTTCTATGCTTAAAAAATTACGTGAACAGGGTTTCTATTCTCTGGATGAAATCACGATTTTATCCAACCTGTCTGAGAACGCTATAAAAAGATACACTGACATGGGAGGATGGGATTCTATTCAACATCAGATAGATATTATCAACACACAGAATTTTGATGTGTATATCGACATTCTGTATAGAGAAAACACTATGCTGAAGATGTATGATGATGGATTTAACCTGTTCAAAGAGATAGACATTGACGGCAAGAAAATCGTACCAGTAACACTTTTCAGAAGAATGACTGCCGAGGAAGTTACGGATTGGTATGATGCAAGACTAAGTACATATGGTACGGGATATTCCAGTAAGATTCTGGAAGAAGAAGAAATTGATTTTGATGATGATTTTATTGATTCCTGCGTGGAAGGTGAAGAAAATGGAGTTCCATTTGATGTGGCGGGGATTGATATTAATGGCGAAGAAATGAACTGCTTTCCGTTCTTATCCAGACAGATCATGGGTATTCTTGAGGGAACACTTACTATGATGGGTGGATTCAGTAGTGCAGGTAAATCAACATGGTTCATCACTTTGCTTATGGCATTGCTGAATTATGATAGGAAAGTATTGATCATTTCAAACGAAGAAAAAGTAAAGAAATTTAAAGTCAAGTTTATGATTTGGCTTTTGGCGAAGCATAATCGTTATTTTAAGTTGACAAAAAAGAAAATGATGTCTGGACAGATTGATGATGCAAGCCGAAGAGAACTAAAAGATGTGCAACAGTTATGGCGAGAACAGTATAAGGGTAGAGTGAAATTCTTACTTATCAACGATGCTGATATGACTGTTGTCAAGAAGAAAATTAGAGAACATGTACTTCGCTACGGATATGACACAGTGTTGTATGACACTTTTAAGATTCAAGAAGGAGATTTTAAAGGTAATCGTACTGATTTATCTTTGGTTCATGACAGTCGAGAGTTAGATAAACTTGCAAAAAAATA
>ERZ827126.2649-NODE-2649-length-12188-cov-4.812495_pt1 | contig 12188 bp, 8 predicted proteins | sample MGYA00519780_ERZ827126 | MGnify/ENA primary metagenome ERZ827126 (study PRJEB31778, sample SAMEA3449262) | human gut metagenome | biome: human gut; feature: human-associated habitat; material: faeces | place: United Kingdom | collected 2010/2012 ...
CTTCAAAACCTTCTCCTAATTCTAATATAAAAAGCTTTTTATTTAAAGTGTTTTGGAGCCATTTCGTATAACTTGCCCATGAATTTAGGTAGGCTCCTTCGATATAGATGGATTTTGTCTCTTCTGTACGGACATTAAAGATTAATTGTTTGCCACACTTTGGACACTCCAGATGTTCGATCTTACCTGTTTTCTCGTAATAATCAATTAGATCTTTAAGTCCTAAGTTGGCTGGATAGAGCTGTTCATCACATGGTCCGCTGCACTGGAAGAAATCACCGTTGCCACATGGTGCAGTAACATGATCTTTCTTTAAATGAGTATGATATAATAATCCATCATCATTGCTTGTCACTACAAAATATTCTTTTCCTTCTAAAACTTCTTCTAATTCTTTGAACAGATCTGTCTCTTTCATAGATAATAAATATTCTCTTTCGTAGACTGTTCTCATCCATTTGGAATCTTCATCATCTTTGCCGATCAGATTCTGATAATGTTCATTTGTGATTGCTTTCTTAAAATCGATCAGACGGTCTGCACGTAATTCTCGTCCGATTCCAACTAATACAAGGTCTGCATCTTGAATCTGGTCTTTGTAATCTTTTAACATATTTCTTTCATCCTTTTTATCCTTATTTGCCAAAGGAAACCAGCTTACACTGATTTCCCCTGCTTTTACTCTTTCTATATCATACCACAAGAATCGTTTCCTTGTCTGTATTATTTTTACATTGAATCATACTATTCGGATTCAGAATCTGCGGATTCTACTTCAAAGTAAAATTCTACTCCACCTTCTACATTCGTAACTCCGTAATCTTTGCCATGGGCTTTCATCGTAGCTTCAACGATAGACAATCCAATTCCGCTTCCACCGTATTCTCTTGTTCTTGCCTTATCGACTTTATAAAATTTTACCCAAAGCTTATTGATATCTTCCTGTGGAATATGATCTCCTGTATTGAATACTTTGACTCTTAAGTCCTTTCCATGCTGACAATAGCTTACTTTGATGATTCCTCCATCTGTAACATGATTTCTTGCATTGCTCAAGTAGTTATTCACAACCTCTTCGATCATAAATTCATCTGCCCACACATGTGTCTCTGGTTCATCAAAAATAATCTGAACTCCTTGTTTCTCCACAAGGATCTTACTTGCTTCCACCATATTTTGAATCATTTCCGTAATATCAAATCGTTCCATGTTAACCTGATTATTTCCAAACTCAATCTGATTGAGTGTCAGCAGTTTCTGAACCATCCTGTTCATCTTCTTTGCTTCATCTGCGATAACGTCACAGTAGAATTCCTTGCTTTCTTCGTCATCTAAGATATTGTCTTTCAGCCCTTCTGAATATCCTTGGATCAATGCGATCGGCGTCTTTAATTCATGTGATACATGGGATAAGAATTCCTTTCGCATCTCATCAATCTGAACTTTCTGCTCAATATCCTTTTGAAGCTCATTGTTTGCCGTTTTTAGTTCTGAAATAGTTAATTCCAATTTAGACGATAGCTCATTGATACTGTTCCCAAGCCTTCCAAGTTCGTCATCTGATCCTGTTGGTACTTTTACATCAAAATCAAGATGCGACATCTGATTCGCTGCTTTTGCCATATCTTCGATTGGCTTTGTAAACTGGCGGCTGTATAAATACATTGCCACTGCACCACAAACGATCAAGACCAATCCAACATACATCGTAAACTGTCCTGATAATCTTGCACTTGTCTGAATACTTTCCATCGGTGTGCTAATGATCACCGTATAATCATCCTCCAGATATCCGATCAGATTAATACTTGTTCCAATACTCTTATTGGAATTGGTCATAACTGCATATCCCTGTTTGCTGATCTCATTACTGATTCTGTCCAGATTATTATTTAGAATATTCCAAAGGTTTTTATACATAAAACTCTTTTCGCCTTCTGAGCTATATACATTCTGTCCTGTCGAATCATTGATCATAATTCTATAATTATACTTTTTGGCAATCTCATCAACATCATTCTTACGAACTGTATCCTTCTTAAACACTTTCTGTATCTCACAGTATGATTCCTTAATTGCCTTTTTCTCTTTTTCTGTATAGTATGTTTTAAGCATCGTAAGATTTACTAATACAGACAATAAGATCACCGATGTCATGATAATGATCAGCATCAAAGTCATCTTTACTCGGACTGAACGGTTTTTTAATACTCTCTTTTTCAATTCTCTTCAACCTCAAATTTATATCCCATGCCCCAGATCGTATGAATGTAAGAACCTTTCTCGCCAAGTTTACTTCTTAATTTCTTCACATGCGTATCAATTGTTCTGGCATCTCCAAAATAGTCATAATTCCACACCTGATTTAAGATACTCTCTCTTGTAAGTGCTCTTCCCTGATTGGACATAAAGTATTGTAACAATTCAAATTCTTTATAACTTAAATTGATTCCTTTCCCATCTATCGATACATGGTGTCCTCCAACATCCATCACGATTCCGCCTGCTTCTAACTGTTCACCTTCTGTCTGAACCGTTCTTCTTAAAAGAGCTTCCACTCTGGCTACTAAAATCTTTGGGCTGAATGGCTTGGAAATGTATTCATCCACCCCAAGTTCAAATCCAAGAAGCTCGTCCTGTTCCTGATCCTTGGCTGTCAGCATGATAATCGGAACTTTCGATACCTTACGGATCTCTTTGACAACTTCCCATCCGTCCATCTTCGGCATCATAACGTCTAAGACTAAAAGATTGATTCCTTTTGTAGAATAAAAGGTATCAACCGCTTCTTCACCATCCTGTGCTTCTAGTACCTGATAGCCTGCTCTTGTGAGAAAGTCTTTCACTAGCTTTCGCATTCTGCTTTCATCATCCACAACTAATATCTTTAATTCACTCACCTTATATCTTCCTCCTGATTTTATTTTTATACGATCATTTATAATACTGTACTTCCTATCGAGTAAAAAACAGCTTTTCTCATTTTGTTGATTTTATTCTATCATAGGATTATGTCAAAACTGTGAATGTTTGTTATGAATTTACAATCGTAATTTTACGACATACATAACATATGCAAAAAAGGAGCTTTACAGATAAAATTCTGCAAAACTCCTTTATTATACTCTCGTATTTTATTAAATTCATTGGATTATTCAGAAATTGCTTTGATCTTCTCAAGTCCAAAAACGATTGCAATACCGATAATAAAGAATACCGGATGGAACGTATGAAGTGTCATTGCTGCCTTCGTATTCTCCAGTGTTGTTGGTCCCATAACGATTGCATATAAAGACCCGATCATCATTCCAATGACAAAATAAATCATTGCTGAACGATGATTTTCCAAAGCTCTCTTGATCAATTTAATGACAAGTGCGATCCCTGTTAAGACTCCAAGTCCGAAGATCACAACAACTGGAAAGTAAGACAGATTTAGATGCATTACTTCTTTAACAGCAGTGATCACTGGAATGTATAATCCAAAGATCAAAAGCATAGTTGATCCTGAAATCCCAGGAAGCACCATTGCTGAAATTGCTACCATTGCTACCGCAAAGATGTAAATACCAAGTGTAACATTTAAATGTTCTACACTGACACTGATACCTTTTCCAGATACCGGATTAAAATATGTGATCGCTGCAACTAATACAACTCCGATCACTACAAAAATGATATTCTGATATTTCCCTTTTAAGGAATCCCTCTCTTCTTTACAGATCATTGGAATCGCAAAGATGATAAGTCCTAAGAATAAGGAACTGATCTCATAGATCTTATCATCAAAAATACTAGCCAGAACAGAAACCGCTGCCCCCATTCCGATTACCCATCCAATTCCAATTCTTATTAAAAACTTGATTGCTTCGATTCTTTCTTCTTTTGTTCCTGACATCAAATGATCGAGTGATGTGATAAACTTGTCATAAAATCCAAGTAAGAACGCAACCGTTCCACCAGATACACCCGGAACACTGTCAGCTAATGCCATACAAAATCCTCTGATAAAATTTAGCATACTACCTCTTTCTCCTGTTATTTGTTAATATACAACTCATAGTATTGTAACATACCTTTTTTTTAGAAGAAAGTATGAAATAAAATACGCATATACTCATCTGATATCTATAAAGACTAAGAAGATATTAACAATAAAACCTCTTCCAACTTAGCAAGATCGATCGGTTTAGATAAATGTCCATTCATCCCACTTGCAAGAGACTTTTTCACATCTTCATCAAATGCATTCGCACTCATTGCTATGATTGGAATCTCCTGACAATCTCTTCTTGAAAGTCTTCGAATCTCTTTGGTTGCCTCAAGCCCATCCATCACTGGCATCATGATATCCATAAAAATAAGATCATAATATCCTGGAGCACTTGCTTTGATCTTATCCAATGCTTCTTGTCCATTATAAACAGATTCCACGATCACTTTATAGTCCTTTAGTATCGTTGTAATGATTTCCATATTCAGCTCATTATCTTCTGCGATCAAAATTCTCTTTCCTTCCACATTTAATGGATGATCCTCTGCTTTCTTTACCTCTTCCTGATCTTGTGCAAGTTCCAGTGTCACATGAAATCCAAAGATACTTCCTTTTCCTAACTCACTTTGAAGTTCAATCTCTGAATCCATCATATGAACTAAACGATTACTGATTGCAAGTCCCAGTCCTGTTCCTTGTCTTCTTGCGAGATCAGAATTATCGGCCTGCTCAAAACGTTTGAAAATGATCTCCTGCTTATCTTTTGCAATTCCACATCCATTATCCTGCACCGCAAAATAAACATCAGAATGTTTCTCATCCATAGCTGTTTCTTTCACGATCAGTGAGATATATCCAGCTTCATCACAATATTTGACCGAATTACTTAAGAGATTCACAAGAATCTGATTAAGTCTTAGTTCATCGCATATGAATGTATGGTGAATCAGTTCAATCTGTTTTACAAAATGTAGCTTCTTTTGCTTTATCTTTGATTCCATCACAACGCTTAGATCTTCGATCACTTGATTCAATGAATATTTCTTTTTTACAAGCTGCATCTTCCCACTTTCAATCTTGCTCATATCAAGAATATCATTCAAAATGCCAAGCAGATATGTAGAAGAACTCTGAATCTTTCTTAAACAATCCATTCTTCTTGCTTCCCCTTGATCTTCTCTTAAAGCAATCTCCGTCATACCGATAATACCATTCATTGGTGTCCTGATTTCATGTGACATTCGTGCAAGGAAATCAGATTTTGCCTGAGCCAGGAGATTGTGACGTTGCAGGTTCATTCGGTTTTGGATGATCGCACTAATCTCTTCTAACTGTTTCTGCTCTTTCTCCTCATAAATATATTGACGCTCTACTCCAATAAATAATACACTTCCAGAATATTCTCCATCATCAAGCATATGGAAGATCATACCATCTTGTTCTTTGACAAAGTCTTTCAGTAATGGTTCCTGACGCAGCTTTTGTGTGATTGGAAGAATCTTTTGCTTAATGTTATTTTTTATGAAATCTGCATATTGTGTTGCATTACAATGTACGATTCCGCTCCATTTTTGTGTATCTTCCTGTTTCCACTGATAGGAATAGCTATTTACCAGATATTCTTTGCTAAAGTTTATGATCTCAAGATTTTTAAGATGACAAACTTCCTGAAGTTTCAGAGCAAGTACATCCATTGCAACCTTCATATCACTACTACGATCAAATAAATTTAATGCCAATGATGACAGACTCATTTCTTTTAGCTTTTCAAAAATTGGGCGTTCTTCAATCTTCATATCTTTAGGAATGATCTGTTCTTCTTTGGATAATTCTTCATAACAAAGTTCTTTCATCTGCTTGCTTTTTGCTAGCTGTAAAGCTTTTTCTGTCTGTTTTAGCATTTCCCATATATCATCATCCTTTGATATCATAGATATTCCTGCCTTAAAGCTTAATTCCTGATAATCTTTATGAATCATATTTTCAAAATCTTCTCTGATCAGATCAAGAAGTTGTTTCATATCATCTACACTTTTGTGTGGAATCCAGATTACAATCTTTCCTGCATTTCCACGAATAAAAATAGCATCGTTGATCTTCTGCTCTATACATTCTCTACGAATGATCTTTGCTAAATGTTCCAGTATCAGGTCTCCAAATACCAGACCATATTTTTGGTTTAATTTTGTAAACTGATCAATCTCAAGTTCTGTGAATACTGACTTATGAACCTGTTTCATTCGTAACATGATTTCATTAATTCCATGTTCCAAACGGTAAAACTTAGTTGTAGAATCAAGAATCTGTTTATTTTTCTGTGCTTCTTCTAACATCTTGTGCTGCTGAATGTCATGTACACAGGCAACCACACGATCATATTCTCCATTCTCATCCTTCATCACACTTCCCGTCAGATTTACCCATTTATAGTCTTTATGAACATTCTCTCTTAAACGGCATTCAATATTCAATTTCTTCTCGTCTGTCTTAAAAATGTCAAATACTTTCTTGCGGTCTTCCGGATGGATACACTCGTTTCTTAAATATTCTGGATGGTCTTTGCATTTCCAGACTCCATCAAATTCTTTGCTGTTTACAATTTCAAGGATCTTATCCTTCTTACGATAAGTAAAGAACAAATCATTGGATGTCTCTACTGCAATCTTATAACGTTCTTTTTCTTCCAACAGCCTATCTTCTGCTTCTTGCTGTGCATCTGTCAATGTTTCGATCACTTCATGAAGTTCATTGATTTCTTTGATCGATGATGATCCATACTGATGAATTTTCTTAACCGCCTCTTACACTTTCAGCAAGCGTATATACTGGTTTTGTCACATAACGTATCAAAATATATAAAAGGATAACTGCACATAATGTACTTCCTATGATTGTTGCAATGATCCACATATATACCTGATTCCCAAGTCCATAGATAGAATCCTCTGTAACAAATCCACACAATGTCCACTTCGTATCCTCATATGGTACATTATTACTATATAATTTTAGAGGTTTTGTGATCGCATAGATTCTTTGCGTTCCAACAAAAGCATCCTTCACTTTATATAATTCTTTTCCTGTTTGTTGTTGTAATTTTAAAGTCTTTCCAACTCTTGCTGCTGCATCATAAAGTGTTCCTTTTCCACTGATGATCTCATAAGTTTTATCAGAATCATCCGACTGATCGATCGTCAATGCATATCCTGCATTTCTTGAAGTATCAAGATCATGTACAGAATAGTAACTGTTTAAAAAATCCAAGGAAATCTCCACTCCCAAAACTCCATAGATTTCTCCATCATACTTCAAAGGTACAGAATAAGTGATCATCTTATGATCATCCAAATAACTGTCTTCCAAGATAAATGGCTTAGCCCAATAGCCAAGATCGACCATCTTACTGTCTTTATATTTCTGTGCCGCTATGTATGGCTGATAATAAAAATCATCGGCACTTCGCTGTCCATTTCCACAAAAATGGAAATTGGTTACCCACGGACTATCTAAGGAAATCTTCTCATTATGAGACAGCTTCTTACTGCCACGTTCCATTAGTAAATCTGTATTCGAAACTGTCTTAGACTGTGGATTAGAATCTCTTACAAAAACTCCTTGATAATCTGCTTCTTTTGAAATATCCTGGTCATTCGCCAGTACTAGGAAAACACCAGATGTTGTATTATACTGTAGTGTACTCAAAAGCTGTGGGAATACCTTTTCCAGATACTGCCCCTGTAATTCTTTTGATTTCAAAAACTGCTTTATCGTTTTATGATCACTTTTTAATAAATTCTCGAGATTCAGTGAAAGCCCATCACTCTCTTTGTAGATCGTACGCCATTTCTCATTCATATCATTTTGCAGGATCAACTGGTTTTTCTCTATCATATGCGTATCCATCTGTATCGTATTATCTTCCAGACTCTTCTTGATCCCGCTCAGTACAAGTGTCAAAAACGGTATACTCCCCTGGATCAATATGATCACAAGCATCGGTATTAACATGATCTGCAATAATGATCTCTTCTTTTTCACGCTCTGTCTCCCCTGTTACTACGAAACTTTCATTTCGTTTCCTTTGCTTCCTGTGCTTTCTCAAGTGCACTGCAAAATCCCTGATACCATGTTTCAAAATTCTTATCTGATGTGTATTGCTTTAACACACTTTCTCTGGATGCACCTGCCTTGATCGCTTTATCAATGGCAGCTTTATCCGCAGTTGCCTGATCGGATAAATTATAGTCCAAGACTTTTCGCATACTATATCCATTCTTGAATGTCTTTGTTGTGTAAAATTTTGTTTTATCAAAATTATCCAATGTGTTCTTCAGACAATCGTAGGTTTTATCATCTACTTTGATCTTCTTATCTTTGATCATCTGATCCACACTCTTCATATTGTTGGCTTCTTTCAAAACTGGCAGATAAGAAGATTCACAAACAAATTCAAGGTTTTGTTTTTTCTTTGAAAACCATTTTAAAAATACAGTCGCTGCATATTCGTGTTTATCATCTGATTTCGTCACTGCCATTCCAGCACCCTGCTGCACTTTATAATTTTTTCCACCTTTCATGATCGGTGCTTCTAATACTTTATAATCAATCTTATGAGAACCCTTATCTTCTTCTACCTTATCCGGGAAATAAAATGCAGAAGACGTAGAACCTGTATATGCAATAATATTTCCTGTCTTCACATCGTCAGATCTGAATCTTCCGTAAGATGCAAAATAGCCACTCACATATGGTACATAATAGTTTTCCCATAAACGTTTTATGGAGTTTTTATCTACATTCACTGTTACTTTTCCATCTTTGACTCTAAATAATTCCTGACCCATCTGCTTCATTCCGATCACAAAATAATTTGACATGGAATCTCTTCCATAGAATGCTTTTCCATCATTTGGTGTATTCGGTGTCTTTGCATCTGTCCATTCATAGTATTTCTTTGCTACTTTTGTGATTCCCTCTGTTGTCTTCAGGTCATCCGTTGTCACTTTCATTGCCTTGGCAAATGGTTCCCAGTCTGTCGTATTTAAAAGCATTGCTTCCGTTGATTTAGCAACTGGAAGTAAATACAGCTTTTTATCGTTATTTAAATATCCTTCTTTGATGTAGGAATCTATATATTTTGAAAGTTCTTTCTTCGTAAAATATGGTGATAGATCTGCTAATTTTCCCTTTTTCTGGATGGAATATGCCGTATCTGCATAAGTTGAAAAAATATCTGGCATATCTTCTGCACCTACTTCTTCGTTTACCGAACTTGTCAATGCCTTATCAAGATCTGCAACTGATCCGTGTCCATAGCCTTCAACATAAATTCCTTGTTCTTTTCCAACGGTTGAATTAAATTTCTCTAGCAGTTTGTCAAATGTTGCCTGCTGGTTTCCATTATAATAATGCCAGACTTTTAACGTCACTGGATTATCTGGGTCTAGCTTGACCGTCTTTGCCTCATCTTTCTTTAAACTGCCACATGCTGTCAATAATGATGTGATCATCATGCATGCCATCAGTGCGGCCAGAAACCCTTTTTTCATAATATCATTCCCCCCTTATCATCATGAACTACTTTTTTCATTATAACATGATTTTTTTATTTGAAATAGAAAAATATAGAAAACAAGGAAGTTTTTATACCTTTTTTGAGATATAAAAACTTCCTTGTTTTTTTATTTATTCATTTGCCGCACGAAGGATCGTAGCTCCTCCTGCAACAATATCTCCATCATAGAATACAACGGCCTGTCCCGGTGTGATCGCTCTTTGTGGGTCGTCAAAGACAACTCTCACTTCATCTTCCCCTGTCATATAAACTCTGCAAGGAACTTCCGGACTATTATAACGGATCTTCGCCATCAGTCTCATACCATCTTCAAATGCTGGTACAGACATACAGTTAACTTTATTTCCATATAAAACATTGGCAAACAGATCCTGTTTGTCTCCGACTACAACTTCATTCGTATCTTTGTCTACTTTGATGACATATCCTGGTTTCTTCAAGGATAATCCAAGACCTCTTCTCTGTCCTACTGTATAGTAAATGATCCCTTTATGCTCTCCTAAAACATTGCCTTCTGGATCTACAAAGTTTCCTTTTGGAATCTTTGTTCCAGTTGTCTCTTCGATAAATTCGCCATAGTTATCATCTACAAAGCAGATATCCTGACTGTCAGGCTTGTTGGCAACTAACAGTCCGATCTCTTCTGCGATCTGTCTGACTTCATCTTTTGTGTATGCCCCGATCGGCATGAGTGTTTTAGAAAGCTGATTCTGAGTCAGATTATATAATGCATAGGTCTGATCTTTCTTCTGTGTCTTAGAACATTTTAATGCATAACGTCCGTTATCAAGCTTTGTGATCTGTGAATAATGTCCGGTTGCAATATAGTCTGCTCCAATGTCTAAGCAACGCTTTAATAAGGACTCCCATTTCACATAACGGTTGCATGCGATACATGGATTTGGAGTTCTTGCATTTAAATATTCTTCACAGAAATAGTCAATGACTTTATCTTTGAAGTCTTTTCTAAAATTCATGACATAATGAGGAATTCCGATCATCTGTGCTACACGCCTTGCATCATCAACAGCTGATAGTCCACAGCATCCACCATTCTCTTCCTGAACAAACTCATCTTCTTCCTGCCAGATCTGCATTGTCACACCGATCACATCGTATCCCTGTTTCTTTAAGAGATATGCCGCAACGGATGAATCAACGCCTCCTGACATTCCAACCACGACTTTTTCTTTCACAACTGCCTCCTAGTATTCCTCTTCTTCTTCACCTTCACTGATATCTGTTTTAGGTTTTTCTAATCCTTCGATCTTGATACCATTTTTCTCAGCATAATCCCATAATGCTGCGTGAATTGCTTCTTCTGCAAGTAAAGAACAGTGAACTTTCACTGGTGGAAGTCCATCTAATGCTTCCATAACCGCTTTGTTTGTTACTTCTAATGCCTGCTGAATGTTCTTTCCTTTGACAAGCTCTGTTGCCATACTGCTTGTTGCAACGGCTGCTCCACATCCAAATGTCTTGAATTTAACATCCTGGATGATTCCATTATCATCGATATCTAAATAGATTCTCATGATATCTCCACATTTTGCGTTACCAACTGTTCCCACACCACTGGCATTTTCAATTTCTCCTACGTTTCTTGGATGCTGAAAATGATCCATTACTTTCTCACTGTACATTATGATTCCTCCTGATCTTATCTATAAATTCTACTGAAATTTTATTTTCATTATTTTCCTCTATGGAAAACCTCTTAATTATTTTTCTTTACAAAATCTTCATATAATGGTGACATTGTTCTTAATTTTGTCACGATCTCTTTGATATTGTCTACAACATAATCCATATCTTCTTTTGTTGTTTCTTCTCCGATCGTCATACGAAGTGATCCATGAGCGATCTCATGAGGCAGTCCAATAGCTAACAGTACATGAGATGGATCTAAGGATCCTGATGTACATGCTGATCCACTGGATGCACAGATTCCTGCCATATCAAGCATGATCAGTAAAGATTCTCCTTCGATGAACTGGAAACTGATATTAATGTTGTTTGGTACTCTCTTTTGTGCATCTCCATTTAAACGGCAGTATGGAACTTCTGCCAGGATTCTCTTGATCGCATAGTCACGGACTTCTGTCTCATGCTTGATTCTTTCATCCATTGTTGCAAATGCGATTTCAACTGCTTTTGCAATTCCTACGATACCTGTGATATTCTCTGTTCCAGCACGTCTTTTTCTTTCCTGTGCTCCACCATGAATGAAAGAACGAAGTTTTAATCCTTTTCTGATATATAAGAATCCGATTCCCTTTGGTCCACCGAATTTGTGTCCGCTGACACTTAACATATCGATATTATATTCATCTACATTGATTGGGATCTGAGCATATGCCTGAACTGCATCTGTATGGAATAAGATTCCATGTTCTTTTGCGATAGCTCCGATTTCTTTAATTGGCTGGATCGTTCCGATCTCGTTGTTTGCAAACATCACAGAGATTAAGATCGTATCTGGTCTGATCGCTGCTTTTAAGTCATCTAATTTTAAGATTCCGTTCTCATCAACGTCAATATATGTGATCTCAAATCCTTTTTTCTCAAGATATTCACATGTATGAAGGATCGCATGATGTTCGATCTTACTTGTGATGA